>Ga0209323_10000056_pt1 | contig 61336 bp, 58 predicted proteins | sample Rifsed19ft2_FD_184014 | JGI IMG/M metagenome (GOLD analysis project Ga0209323, IMG submission 184014) | Soil microbial communities from Rifle, Colorado, USA - sediment 19ft 2 (version 2) | ecosystem: Environmental > Terrestrial > Deep subsurface > Rock core/Sediment | place: Rifle, Colorado...
CCCTGCCGAAAGAGAATATGCTGTGGAACCGGTCGGTGTGGAGATTATTATCCCGTCGGCAGCAAATTTTTTTATAGATATTTTATTTACAATGATCTCAAATCTTATTATTTTGCCAAGCATCGATCTGGTTATCGCAAATTCATTTAGTGCAAGATAAGGCAGTTCTTTATTTTCTATTGCTTTACGGTTCTTAAAAAACCTTCCCTCAAGCAGCATTCTTTTTTCTATTTCATATTTATTTTTTAGCAGTCTGTCCATAGCTTCATATATATTGCAGGTTTCCACTACAGTCAAGAATCCCAGATTCCCTACGTTGATTCCCAGTATAGGGATTTCTTTAAAAAAAGAATATCTCGATGCCCTCAGTAACGTCCCGTCTCCTCCTATCGATATTATCACGTCACTGTTACTGCTGAATTCTTCTTCGGATACCGAAGGGAGTCCGAAGACTTCGGGCATCTTATCTGTTTCCACCAGAAATACTCTGATACCGCGGTCTTTCTGGATCAGATAATCATATACTTCCCTGGCAATTTCTATTGCTTCCTGTTTTTCATTGTTTGAAATTATTCCAATATTTTTCATTTTTTTAATTGAGACTGATTGAAATAAAGATGTGCTCTGTCAACCACATCTTTGATTATTTTATCATAATTTGAAACAGTTTCAGCTCCTTTAGAAGATTTTATCAAAAAAATCCAAAATTCAATATTACCTCTGGAACCTTTTATTTTAGAAAAAGTAAAATTTTTTATTTTCACCGGAAATTTTACCACAAATTCTCCTATTTCTTTCAGTACTTTCTGATGTAGATTTTTATTTCTGATTATACCTTTGTTTTCGACTTCTTCTCTTGCAAGTTCAAACTGCGGCTTTACAAGAAGCAAAATCTCTCCACCTATATCCGTTAGTTCAAGAATTTTATTAAAAATTTTTTTTATTGAGATAAAAGAAACATCTACAACCGTGATATTTGAAATAAACGGAAGTCTATTTATATCAAGATTTCTTATATTGGTTCTTTCCAGAACGATTACCCGGGGAGAATTTCTTATTTGCCATGATAATTGACCGTATCCTACATCTATATCTATTATTTTTTCCACTCCGTTTTTCAGTAAAAAATCAGTAAATCCACCAGTTGAGGATCCTATATCTATGGCCTTTTTACCTTCTGCACTTAACCCTAATTCTTTAAATACTCCTTCTAATTTTAAACCGCCTCTCGAAACATAAGGTTTTTCCAAAATGATCTCTATCACGGAATTCGAAGCTGCGGTTATCCCCGGTTTTTGGACTGTCATACCTTCAACTTTTACTTTACCCTCCAGTATCAATGCCAGTGCGTTCTTTTCGGTAGATACCAAATTCCTTTCCAAAAGTAAGTTTATTATTTTTTTCTTTTTAACATTTTTTATATCCTTTTTGATATCTTTTAAGCCTTTCTTACGAGTAAAAAATTGGCTATATTTACCAGCCATTCATAGTCTATATCCATACTTTTTACAATAGCAATTGCCTTGTTAATTTTATCGGCTGCAATTTCTTTTGATTTAGAAATACCCCACATTTCCGGGTAAGTATTTTTTTTCTTTACTATAATCTTACCTGCTTTTTTTTCCTCTGTAAGACTCTCGGTCTCAACATCTAAAATGTCATCTGTTATCTGAAAGGCAAGGCCCAAATTTTCTGCATATTCAGTAAATTTTCTAAGATAATTATCGCTTGTCCCACACAGGATCGCTGCACATCTTGCAGAAGCGGTTATTAGCTTTCCTGTCTTATTATGGTCCATATACTCTAATTCTTTCGAAGTCATTTTTTTACCGGTATAATAGACATCCATCACCTGACCGGCTACCATTCCTTCTATACCCGATGCACCGGCGATTTCTTCCAGGACTCTTACTTTTGTTCCGGTATCCGTTTTTTGATATTTAATTATCAAACTAAAAGCCTCCGCAAATAAAGCATCCCCTGTAAGTATGGCTATATCTTCACTGAATTTTTTATGACAAGTAGGCTTTCCTCTTCTGAAATCATCATTATCCATGGAAGGAAGATCGTCATGTATGAGGGAATAAGTATGAATAAATTCAATTGCACATGCAGTAGGAATAAAGGTATGATAATCTTTTCCGGTGCTCTTTGCCGTGAGCAAGCATAATATGGGCCTGAATCTCTTTCCACTATTTTTTATGCTGTATTCAATCGCATCTCTTAAAATCCCCGGAATTCTTTTATACTTTTTAACATAATATCTTAAGCTGTCGTTTATTTCTTTTATTAAAAATTCAGGATAGAGCTTATTTTTGTTCAAATCATTTATTTTTATATCAGACATATTGGAAATTCATTCCGTTGATGGCAGTATCATTCATTTAAATTATTTAAAATCTTTCCTAAAATACCATTTATAAATTTTGGAGTATCTTCTTTTTGCCCCAGACTTTTGGCAATCTCGATAGCCTCATCAACCGAAACCTTTAGGGGTATATCATCTTCATATAACATTTCATAAATAGCTACCCGCAGAATATTTCTATCGATAATCGCTATTCTTTCAAGGGACCAGTTCTTGACAACATCCATGATCATCCCGTCTATTCTTTTTTTATATTTTTCGACCCCATTTACCAGTTTTAAAGTAAACTCATCATATTCTTTGCCTGCCAGTGAATTACTTTCTATGATCTCGTTTATTTTTTTTTCAAGTAAATCTCCCTGATATAATATTACTATCGCGTTTTCTCTGCTTTTTCTTCTTGCAACTTTAGGCATGATCTTTTATATGAATTTATTTAATATTGGCTAGATGCTTACCCTTGCCAGGTACTCTCCGGTTCTGGTATCGATTTTTATTACATCTCCGGTATTTATGAATAAAGGGACCATGACTTTGGCGCCTGTTTCTATAACCGCGGGTTTGAAACTTGAGCTTATGGTATCGCCTTTTATTCCTGGTTCGGTTTTTATCACCTTTGTTTCTATAGTAATAGGAAGGTCTATCGAAATTGGTTTTCCTTTATAAAATATGACTGCGAGCTCCATATTTTCCAGTAAATAATCCTTCTGGTCTTCAAGCATTTTCTCGCTTAGCTGGATCTGTTCATAAGTCTTGGTATCCATGAAATTATAATGCTGGTCCTTATATAGATATTGCATTCTTTTAGTTTCCAGGATTGCTTGCTCCATTTTCTCACCTGCTCTAAAAGTCTTATCGATAATGGTTCCTGTATTCAGATCCTTCAATTTTGTCCTGACAAAAGCACCGCCCTTACCGGGTTTTACATGTTGAAAATACAATATTTTATATAATTGATTATCAAGTTCTATTGTCATTCCATTCTTAAAATCACTGGTGCTTATCATATATTTTCTCTCCTCTTACTTAACTTCGCACTCTATCCGGAATAAAAAAAACTTTGCTTGACCTTGTCAATACCTCGCAGCCGTTCTTCTTTACAAGGACCGTATCTTCTATTCTTACCCCGCCAAAATTCTCTATATAGACACCCGGCTCGATTGTGATGACCATATTTTCCTTCAAAACTGCCTTACTTTCGGTACTTATTACCGGGTCCTCATGTATCTCGAGACCTACTCCATGACCAAGCCCATGGCCAAAATTATCTCCATAACCTTTTGATTCTATGAACTTTCTTGCTGTCCGGTCCAGCCGGCAGCAGACCATTCCTTCCCTGCATTCATTGATTGCTGCTAGCTGCGCCTCTAAGACTATATCATAAATTTTCTTAAATTCATTACTAATTTTATTACTGCCGATAAAAACTGTTCTCGTTATATCCGAACAGTAATTTTCATATTTGCACCCGAAATCCATAAGTATCAAACCTTTTTTTATTTTTTTATTTGCGGGATTATAGTGAGGTATGGAAGAATTTTTATCATAGGCAACTACAATATCGAATGATTTTCCACTCGAGTTATTTTTTATCATCAGATCTTCTATTTTATAAGCAAGCTCTATTTCTTTGTAAATGCTTATCTCGGATACGCTTAGATTTATTATATCTTTATAGACTTTATCAGCTGTCCTACAGGCTTTTTTAATATTGGCAATCTCGAGCTCGTCTTTAATTACTCTTAGCTTTTCAACCATTCCTTCAACACTCACGAGCTTTTTTTTCTGTCCGGACAATAACTTTTTCAATCTGTCGAAATCCGCAAAGCTTATATTCTTCCCTTCTAACATTAAGTCTTTAGAACTATAACCTTCTATTATTTCTGCAAGTCTACCGAATTTATTTTTCCTGTAGCATATGATATTTATATTTTTCAGCGGAATTGATTTTTTTGCCTGCTCCAGATAAATAAAATGAACCAGTAGATATATGCTATCAACTGTAAGCAGCAACAGGCCTCCTGAATTCTTACCGTAAAAACCGGTGAGGTATAAAATATTTTCATCACCGCTTATTAAAAAACTTTGAATTCCTTTTATATTTAGGAAATTTTTTAACTTTACAATTCTGAAGGCAGATAACTCAACCACTTTTACCTAAAATCATCCTATTGTTTTTTTACATGCCCAAAGATCATTTTATTCAATAACTTCTTCCCACTGCTTGGAAAAGGTTACTCCTCCATATACCAGCTTGGGCAAATCATCCGGAACATTGTCACCTAAATTGGTTTTATATCCTATAGTCGCAAGGCTTCCAAGAAGCATACCTAATATACCGCCGGCATCCCTGGCGTCGATCTGATTGGATATCAAAGAACCCAAAACGGCATTATGACTGCTCAGTAATGCTGTCCCGCCCGCTATTCCCAGAATACGCACATCGGGATCATTATAATCTCCAACATTATGATTATAATTATCAGCGGATATATTTAAATCTCCAGAAGCCATCAATATGAGCAAACTACTTACCGGAAAATCACTAATAGGGTTAGGTACCAATCCACTCAAAGCATTGATATTTCCGGTAGCAATCAGTTTTCCTTTTCCGGAATAGTAAATATCTCTGTTAATAGGGGTGGTAACGGTATCTTCATCGATTTTTATATCACCATTTACCAGAACATTGCCGTGAATTTCTAAATAATAATTACTCCCGCTTTTGTAAAATCTAATTGAATTATCTCCATTTGTTCTCTGGAATACATCATTAGGTGGTGGTTTATTTATGAGATTCGGATCTATGACAAATACACCACCAGTCATATCACCTGGAGCGATTACCAAAACATCGCTTGGCGGTTCCTGTATCTGGCTTATAAAACTATTGACATAAACCTCAACATTAAGTCTTGGCGGATCAAATATATCATCTCCTATTGGTGGAGTATAATATACTCTTGCGCCTGATGGTACGATCTGTCCATGTAGAGAAAGATTAATGGGTCTTCTCGTGCTGTCTTTTGCTATATACGGGTTTCCATCCATCCTGATATCACCCATAACTATCAGCGGATCATCAAAATTATGGAGTATATATGGGGAACCAAGCAAACCACCGCTCATTTCAATATTACCGGCAACATTGATTGGTCCCGATCTGATTCTTGACAGTCCCTCCATATCTATATTGCCGCCGACTAAAATCTTGCCGCCGCTAACGACATCTCCGAGCGATATAAGATCTCTTATAATAAGATCCCCACCTACATATAACGGACCATTTATAAAAGATATGTTGATCAAATCAAAAAAATTCAGGCTTCCTCTTGAATAAATATAACCAAAAATATCAACTTCTGTTGAAAAACTTACCCCAAGATTTACTCTTATTGTTCTGGTCTGGCCGCTGCCTTCATCAGTTCCTTCGGAAGTTATTATATAATTAGTAAGTTTGTCCTCATCATTATAAATCTCTTCATAGGTTACACTAAAACTCCCCTGAACCTCATCATTAGAATCAACAACATCTCCCTCAATTGGGCTTGAAGACAGTGGTATTTCATCGTTATGGAATTTTTCGATTTTCGAAAAAATATTGGATATTCCTGCTTCAGCAATATTCAATGCTTTCAATTTACTTTCATCAAGTTTGGTAAAAATAATATCTTTAAACATAAACTGGGTTAAAGCAGTAATGGCCACTATTATTACCAGACCTATTATTAATACCATTATAGTGACGTTTCCACGAATATTTTTAATCCTTTTATTATTTTTCTTATTTTTCATTTTTAAACTTTATTTCTTAAAGTAACAGAGGTTCCTAAATTTATTGTTCTATTTCCTTCTGTTGTACTTTCCTGATCAATAATTAAATTAATACCTATACTTCTTATATTTCCTATCTCTAACTCATCTACAGGTGTGGGTAAATTATCTTCTCCAAAAGCTGTTACATAGGAAAAAATCTGATCACTAATGATATGTGTAACTACGACTTTACTTTCGCCATCATTTATATTTCTTAATAAATTAAAGAATCCATCATCACTTTCCAGGTAATAGTGTACTTTTTCAAATTCATCATCAGAGTCAACATTGCTATAAAATGTGACTTCATCTGCATCTGCTTCTTCGATACCCAGTGTTTCTCTTATTTCTCTTACGTCTTTGGTTACCCTGTACATTGCCGTTCTGGCATCTTTTACCGAAGTGGCAACATTAATAGTTGTTTCAGTAGCTTTGGTCGAGTTGAAATAAGACATAGTCACAAGGCCAACTATTACTGAAATAAGTAAGGTTGACAATAATAATTCAACAAGAGTAAGTCCCGAATTATTTTTAAATTTATCTCGTAGTGGCAGCTTCATTGCTTCTCTCGCTTTCTATACCGCCCTCATATACCGCAGTTACATAATAGGTATACTTACGCACCCCAATTTCAAAAAAAGAATCAACATATCTCGTTATATTACTTGCATTGAGATATTGATAAGCGCCGCCACCTATTTTTTTATAAATATTGTATCTGGTAATAGGAGTTTCGGTATCCGGTTTGTCCCAGTTTAAGCCAATAAACCTCCAAAATATTAAAGTGAAGTCATATTCTATAATTAAATTTGCAGGTGGCGGATAAGTGGCACTTGGCGGCCCTCCTTCTCCAAAAGAAGGATAAACCTGGGTAACTACTGTCACTTGCTCATTCAAACTGTCATTTATTGCACTTATCTCGACCTGTTTATAGCTATATTCACCTTCAACCCACGTAATAGTACGACTTATTGTAAACCCATCTATTACTGTTTCGGCTTCTATACTTCCTTCCGGTTCTCCTGCGGAAGCCCCTTCAATACCGATTTCACCATAATTCCTCAGTCTTATTTCCTCTATCTCATTATTAGCTATGGCCATTGCTGCAGTTTTGGCTTTATTTATCTCGGCCGCTTTTGTGGCTATCATAACCCCCTGAACCATTATCAAAGTTACAATTACAAGTACCAGAAAAGCAATCACTACCTCAATTAAAGTAAGACCTTCCTGATTTTTGATGTCAAGTCTCTTTTTATTGTCATTATTTGAAGAATAAGAATATCCTCTTTTCATCATAAGACCTTTAACTCTTATAATAATCTAGGATATATAGAACAGCTATTTTATACACTTCCATCCCAAATCCGCTTATTACTCCTTTAACCGCAGGTGAAATTACCGATTTTGCTCTCCAATTTTCTCTGCTGAAAATATTTGAAATATGCACCTCGATGGTCGGAATTCTGCATGCCACTATTGCATCGTGTATTCCATAGCTATAATGAGTAAGTGCACCCGGGTTGATTATTATGAAATCTACGTTTCCAATGCACTTGTGAATCCTATCGATAATCTCACCTTCATGATTTGATTGAAAATATGAAAGCTCTGCCTTATTTTTTGCCAGGTCTTCAAGCTCTTCCCTTATATCCTCAAAGCTTTTATTTCCATATATTTTTTCTTCTCTTTGTCCCAATAAATTTAAATTGGGACCATTTATTATTATAATCTTCTTCATTTTTTCTTCTTCGTTTACCTAGTTTATAAATAACCATACAAAATCAGTATAGATTACATTTTTATATAATATTAATAAATATTTAATATTTTTCTATATTTATTTATATATAATTATACATACTTTTTTTTATACTATCAACAACCACTCCATTATCCACATTATATAAAAAAAACGGTTTATTTAATCCTTTTAGCAAAACAAATTTATTTTGTGTCGTCTTGAATTTTTTATCATATTTCAATACACAGATAATTTTATTTAAATCGATTTCTGGGACAATGTAAGGCAATTTCAGTTTTTTGTATAATTCAAGAATCCGGTCTTTTAATTCCTTTTTACAAAGACCCAGAGAAATCGAAATATCGATTGCGATTATCATACCTATACTTACGGCATCTCCATGACTTATCCCCTTTAATTTAAATGCACTTTCTATACAATGTCCTGCGGTATGTCCGAAATTAAGTAAATTTCTATAATTTAGATCAAATTCATCTTTCCGTACAACCATGGATTTTATACTGCAGCAGTGGTAAATAATATCACTGAAAATCTTCGTTTTAATGAGTTGAAATAATCTATCATCTTTTTTATCTTTGACATTTTGCAGTAGTTCATCCAATATCTTCTTTTTGAAAACTATGCCGTATTTCACGACTTCACTCAAACCGTTAATGATCTGTTTTTCTTCCAGGGTATGATTAAAGGTGGGATCGATAAATATCATATGGGGCTGATAGAAGTTGCCCACTATATTTTTTATTCCTCTATAGTTTATCGCAACCTTTCCGCCAATACTGCTGTCGACCTGGCCGATAATGGTCGTGGGACAGTGTATAAGCTTAACTCCTCTTTGATAAGTAGAAGCCACAAAACCGGTCAGATCTCCTATCACTCCTCCGCCAAATGCTATTACGATATCAGTCCTGTGCATATTGAAATCAACCAGTTTACTAAATATATAATCAGCTTTTTCGAGATTTTTATGTTCTTCACCATCCTGAATTATAATTATCTCGTAAGGTAAAGAACATTTTTTTAAGGCATTCTTTATTTTGCCTTCGTATATGCCGAAGACTTTATCATTGGTCACAAGTACCATTTTTTCGGAACCTTTAAAATTTTTCCTCACCAGAAGCGGGAAATGCTCAGTGAATTCTTGATTTATATATATAGGGTAATTTCTAGCTTTGGTTTTAGCGGTAATAATTCTCATCTATTTTATCTTTTAGTCTCTTCCAATATCATATCTGCAGTCCGGTCGGAGTTATCATCATTATTTATAATAATATGTGCATATTTCCTGTACAGGACATCCCTTGCCTTCATCATTTTTTCTATAGTCTCCTCTTTATTTTCTACATCGATCAACGGTCTGTCCTTTACTTCTTTAAGCCTGTAAATTATGTCCGGGATCGAAACATTCAAATACACGACCAGACTATTTTCTCTGATTATATCCATGTTTTCTCTTCTTTTTACCACGCCACCCCCACAGGCAAAAACACAATTTTTATTTCTATATATCTTTTTAATTACGCTGGTTTCTAATTCTCTGAAATATTTCTCACCGTATATTTTAAAAATATCCCTGATTTCTTTCTCCTGGTCAAGTTCAATCACTCTGTCCAGATCAATAAATAACAGTCCCAGTTTTTTTGCTAGAATTTTTCCTATCGTACTCTTCCCCGATCCCATAAAGCCTATCAGCGAAATGTTTCTAAAATCCATATTAACATTAGACTTGTTCAAGATACCTTTTATAACTGTTATAATTTTCTAAAATCTCATCTATGTTGTCTCTTCCGAATTTTTCCTGCATAAAATTGAGAATTTCTATAGATAGGACTGCTTCACCAACAACAGATGCGCTTGGAACCGCGCATATATCCGACCTTTCCTTTAGACTCGTTTCACTTTTTTTTGTCCCTATATTTACGGAATGCAGACCTGCTGCAGTCGTGGGAATGGGTTTCATCCATGCTCCTATAACAATTGGCTCACCATTCGTCATTCCGCCTTCTATTCCCCCTGCCCTGTTTGTCTTTCTATAGAATCCTGCACAGCTCTTATAATGGATTTCATCATGGAACGCAGTTCCTGTTTTACCGGATACATTGGATCCGTCGCCGATTTCAACAGCCTTTATGGCCGGGATACTCATAAATGCTCCTGCTATCCTGCCGTCTATTCTTCTGTCCCACTCAGAATATGAGCCAAGTCCTGCGGGAACCCCGGTTGCTATGACTTTGAATTTACCTCCCAGACTGTCACCCTTCTTTTTTGCATTGACTATTTCACCCTTCATTTTGATACCTGTTTTATTATCGGGGCATCTAACCTCGGATTGCTCGATCTCCTTTAATATATTATAGTTTAACTCTATTTCTTTGCTCAGGTTTATTTTTCCGATTTGAATCACATAACTAAATATATTTATTCCCAGCAGTTTTAATACAATTTTGGCAAATCCGCCTGTACAGACTCTCGCCGCAGTTTCTCTTGCACTGCTTCTTTCTAATACATCTCTTATATCATCCAGTCTGTATTTTAAAAAACCCGTAAGGTCCGCATGTCCCGGTCTGGGATTCAATAATCTTTTTTTTAGATCCTTATCTTTAGAAAGTGCAGGGCTTATGTCCATTATCTCTTTCCAGTTACACCAGTCTTTATTCGGGATAATGAAAGAAATAGGTGACCCAATGCTTTTACCTTTTCTGATACCGGAAATAATCTCAATGGTATCCTTCTCTATGGCCATTCTTTCGCCTCTTCCGAATCCTTTCTGTCTCCTTGCAAGTTCTCCATTTAAAAAATCTATCGTTATGGGAACTCCTGAAGGATAGTCATCTATGATTACGACAAGTCCCTTGCCATGAGATTCGCCTGCAGTTAAGTACCTCAAAATATAGTCAACTCCTAATCGTAAACGATTTCACCAATCGAAATATTTATTATTTCATCCCCCTTAAGCAGTGCCACTGAATCTTCATTTATTGCCTGCACCAGATAAATATCCGAAATAGGATTGTCTTCTTTTACCCTGTAAGTAAAGTCATTAAGATTTATTTCTGCATATTCCACTTCGTCCCTGGTATATATTTTCTCGAGTTTTAACACATTTTTTTCCTCTTCTTCTTCATCATGGATAAAAAATGGTTTGAACGGATTTCTGGCTGATTCATCTGAAAGATCGATTACACTTTCTATATCATAACTTTTTCTGGTATTTGTATCACTTTTACCGATTTCCTGGATTTCCTCTTCGTCTATCTCGATCTCCGGTGGCTCCGGCACTTCTTCCTCTCCGGTATATGTTTCCTTTATCATATTATAAACAGAACACCCCGAAATAGATGGAAGCAAAATCGCGCAGGATATGACGATAATCGAAATTACTAATAGTTTTCTTATCTTTTTAATTTTCATCGTTATCACTTAAACCTTATAATATAATTCCGCTGTAATATAGGCACTTAAATTCTCGGAATCATCCTCATTGGATTGTATTATGATATCCTTGATTATTACTGTTCTGGGCATTCTCTCTATTGTTTTTATAAAATTCATTAGATCATAATAAGAACCCTGCAGTATCAGATTTGCTTCTATTGTGGTTTTTCCGGATTCTTCTTCCCCTTCTTCAATATTGGATTTATCGCTATAATCGATGGAATAAATAACTACATTTGAAAAATTTGCAATATCATAAACTTCGTTTGTAAAAATACTAATGTCGTTTTCCGATGGAAGCTGCAGTGAATACTTCTGATATTCGGCGCTAAGCGCATAGTAATCATTCCTTGTTAAAAGCAAGACCTCCAGCATTTCGTTGAATGTCTTATTATCTTCCCTTTCTTTTGCTATTGCGATATTGGTTCCAATACTTGTAGATAAATTGGGAACAATAAATAAAAATACCAGAAGAACGCTTAGAATAAAGATTGATACTATTAAAATTATTTTGACATTATTACTTATAATCAAAAAAAATCCCCTTTACTCGTCTAATGACTGCAATTCTGTTTCCAGCAGATCTTCTTCTACGTTTGTCTCTTCAGTCGGTGTCTCAGTTGTTTCCTCGACTTCCAGACTCTCAAGATAAGGATCTATATCCAGGTAGGCGCTAATGTTAAAAGACAGCACCTCTATACCTGGGTCCGCAATATAATTCTTGCTTATATTATTTATCCATACCTCACCTATCCCGGACATATTCCTGATTTCTACAAACAATTTCGTTATATCCGTATAATCAGCTGCATATCCTCCTATGGTAAAAAATAATATTTTCTTTACATTGCTCTGATTCTCTCCTCCTGCTTCCGAAATAAACTCATAGAAGGGCCCATTGCTTCCTTCTATATAATCGACATAAGCATTTTTTGGTATCCTCTCCCCGAAATCATAAAGAACCTCGGACCATAATAATTCTTCTTTTTGTAGAGCCCCAATGATTTCTGCCTTGGTTTTTACTTTTTCTTTGAAATCGTTGTAAACGTTTAGTTTGGTAATATAATTATAAAGCTGCATATTTACATTTTTGTAATTATTCAATTTCGGATTAAGATAATTACTCATATCGAATAAGAATACAGAGAAAAGAATAAGAATAACCAGGATTATCGTAAACAGCACCAGCCCTGCATTTAATATTATACCCTTGACATCTCTTACTTTTTCTTCTTTTGGAAGAAGGTTTATTGTCTTCATTTATTTAAACCCCTGAGTGCCATACCTATAGTTAAAGGATCCAACAAATAATTTAAATCCTTTCCTTTATATTCCGGATTATTTTTTAAATATTTCAAAGAAAAATGATCTGCAATTTTCAATATCTCGACCTTATAATTTATTTCCTGTTCTATATATTTTTCGATATTCTTTATATATTCTCCGGTTAAAATCACTTTTTCTACTTTAGATCTCGGATTTTCTTGTAAAAAGTGCTCTATTGACAACTTAATCTCCCCTATTATCCGATCGGCTGTGTCCTTCATAGTTTTTCCTGTATCTATACTATCACCTAAATTCTGAATATCATCTTCCGATTCCTGGTCTTCTTTTTCCGGGATCTTTTCGGTCAGATCATTTGTCTCTTCTTTTTTCACTTCTTCTGTGCCGGCACTTCTATTGATAAGTAAAGATTTAAAATCAAATCCTGAGATTATTTCTTCGGAATATTTATTATCTTTTTTTGTTTCTTTGGAAATACCTTCAATAAAATCCTTTATGGAATTAGAAGTAAATCTTGGGTACTTTAAATTATCATCCTGGATCATCTCCAGAATAGACATCTCCAGTCCAAGGTTTACCACACAATAAGCACCGTGATGTTCGTTTTTGTTGTTTTTCTCTAAACTATTTATATAGTCTACCGTCCTGTATAGAGAAAAACAATTTAAATCTATCGCCTGAACAAGAAGTCCCGCTCCTTTGAAACTTTTTACCACATCATCGATCATGCTCTTCATGGCACCTACAAGCATCAGCTTGGAGTAGTCTTCTCCTTTCTCCACAACGTAGTAATCATAAATAATATTGTTCTTTGCTATGGGGATAAAGTCATTGATCTGAAATTTGATTGAATTGTCTATTTCTGAGTCATCTATTACCGGTATATTTATTTCTTTTGCAATCACTTTTTGATTGGAAATTCCGATAAATACTTTTCTGTCAGAGATCCTGTATTTCCTCCATATATCCTTCAAACCTCTGGAAAGAACATCCGTATCCTGTATTTCGCCTTTTACGATACAACCGGTAGGTAATTCCGATCTTACCATCTTTCTTATTGCATGATTTTTTCCAGATTTTAACAGTTCAATTGCACATATACGATTGGAACTTAAATTTAATCCGATAGAAAGCATGGAAGTCCAATTCTCTTTTAATTAAAAAAACTTATATACCATTTTAAGATATTATTACCCCAAAATAAAGACACAATACTACCCAAAGATATAAATGGCCCGAACGGGATCGCCTGTTTTAGTTTTCTTTTTTTTACGATTATCAGGAATAAGCCATAAATCGAACCTGCCAGAAATCCCAGAAATAGAGCTACTATCACATCTTTTATTAGAAAAGCCCCTATCATAAGACTCAATTTGACATCACCCATTCCCATACCTTTCGGAGATATCAAATGAACTATAAGCATGAATAAAAAAGCTCCTGCGCTGTATGCCAGAGGCATCCACCATCCCGGTAAATCGGATATGATATTTATTGCCAGTCCTACTAATGTAAAGGACAATACTATTACGTTGGGAATAATTCGAAAATCCAGATCAATAAAAGATATCACTATGAGTACGCTGCATAAAATTATACCTGCAAGGGTCCTGATTGTCAGCCCAAAAAAAGTATAATTAGCGAGGAATAATATCCCGGTTATTATTTCTATCAGAAGATTATTTACCGGGATCTTATTTTTACAATACCTGCACTTACCCTTAAGTAAGATAAATGACAGCACCGGTATATTATCGTAAAAGGGAATTTTCTTTTTGCAGTGAGGACAAAAAGAAGCTGGTTTTATAATGGAAAGCCTGCGGGGCAGTCTATATGCAACAACTCCCAGGAAACTGCCTACAATCAATCCTGAAATGAAAAATATTATATAAAAGGCTACTTTAATTATTTCCATTTAAATTATTACCTATTTGCTGCTTATTTTATTCTTTTATAATTACTGTAATCTTTTCTATATTATATTGCTATATTTATAATAATTGAATAATAATTCTAAAAAAAATTATTAAAGATATACTTTTAATATTTTAATAATATTTACTTTTATAAATATCTTTAACTTTTAATGAAACACAGCATTTTTCTTTAGTCAAAATCAAGAAATAAATCGTAAAAATAAGGGGTAGATTTTAACTACCCCTTATTTTGGTTTAATTCTATACTATTTTCCTACTATGTGACTTTTACTCTTCTTACTGCAGCTGTCCATCTACTATTATAATGTCGTCAGCACCGCCAGCTGTTTCGTCTGGGCCTATACATGTCAATGTGTAGCTACCAGCTGCTAATACATAAGTATAAGCATTACTCCACGGATCTAATGCTGGTACATCAACCATATACCCACCAGCTTCTACTGCAGCTTCCATTGCGGCAAATGTCGTAGGAGGGTAAGCCTCTAAATCTGCCATATATAGCTCCAGTGCGGTAGCAATGTTTTTCATCTCACTCTGTGCCGCAGCTACTCTGGCTCTGTTTCTCAAAGCCATGTAACTTGGAATGGCAATAGCAGTCAAAACTGCTAGTATGATAATTACTACCATAAGTTCTACGAGTGTAAAACCTTTTTTCTTTCTATATAGATTTCTATATAGCCATTTCATTTTTTTCTACCTCCCCTTTTTAATAAAAATTTAATTTTATTATTGTACTTTATTATATTATACTTATTAAAAATAATTTCAAACATATATTTAATAATACTTTTAGGTTACTTATATCTCTATTATTAAATAAGTATATATTGTATTATTATAAATTGCAACATTTAATTATAAATATCTAAAAAATACCAAAACACTTGTTTAATAATTATTTTTTGATTTTATTTGACTTATTTATTAGATATTACATGTTCTGGTATATATTGAACATTGGAAGATACATCGAAATCACAATTGTACCTATAAATAAAGCTACGGCTAGAAGCATAATAGGTTCCAGTATGGTTACAAGTATATCAATGGTATTCGTTACTTCTTTATCGTAAAAATCTGCAATTTTTGTGGATATATCATCAAGGGTACCTGTTCTTTCCCCGACTGCTATCATCTGTATCATCATGGGTGGAAAAACTTCCATTTTTGACATCGGATCGGAAATATTCTCTCCCTCTCTTATACTCTTTTTTATTTTTTCAAGCGCCTCATCAATGAGTACATTATCGGCAACTCCTTTTGCAATCTCCAGGGAATTCAATATTGGAACTCCGGTAGCAAGCAGTATGCCAAAATGTCTGCTGAATCTGGACAACGACATTTTTTTAAAAAGATCCCCAAACTTGGGAATATGTATTTTTAACCTGTCCATGCTATATCTTCCCCTGGGGCTTCTTACGAATTTTTTAAATAAATATCTTCCTCCGAACACCACTATGAATAATATAATGTAGAAATAAAACTTCTTGAATAAGTTTCCTATGGATATAACAACCTGGGTTATCATAGGCAGTTTCGCTCCAAGCTCGTCATATATGCCCTGGAAAGTGGGGACCAGAAATATTATTATCACCATAGATATGACAACTGCAAAGGCAAGGACAAACTTTGGATAAGCCGTCTTATTTCTTATCTTCATCTTTATTTCTTCTTCTTTTTCCAGGAAATCGGCCAGGTCATTCATTGTCTTATCAAGTACGCCTCCAACTTCACCGGCACGCACCAGACTTACGTAAAGTCTATTAAAAACATTGGGATATTTTTCCATTGATTCCGAAAGAGAATGTCCGGATTCCACATACATTCTGACTTCTGAAATTATAGTTTTAAATTTTGGATTTGGGGTCTGCTTCTCCAGAACAATAAGTGATTCGAGCAGCGACATACCTGAAGAAATCAAAGTTGAAAACTGCCTGGTAAAGACCACCATATCTCTGATTTTGATACGGTTAAAAAAACTAAAACTTATTGTTTTATTTTTGAATTTGATTTTTTCTTCTTTGGGTCTATCGATGCTGACTATAAAATAACCCATATTTTTTAACTTCGATATGACCGAATCCTGTGTATCAGCATCAATGGTGCCTACAACTGTCTCACCTTTAGAATCTCTGACAGTATAATTAAATGCATACATAATTATTGACCTTCACGTGGACTATTTCAGGGTGAGCCTTACTCATTGATCATCCTTTTTATTTCATTCATATCATGCGCTTTTTCTAATGCTGTTTCTTCAGTAATTTTACCTTCTTTATAAAGATTCGCAAGCGACATATCCATAGTCATCATTCCTCTTCTCCCACTGGCCTGTATCGCCGAATAAATCTGGTGGACTTTAACTTCTCTGATCATATTTCTTACAGCATCGTTAATAAACATCAATTCGGTTGCAGGTAACCTCCCGTCTTTATTAATATTTGGTATTAATTGCTGCACAAGTACCGCCTTTAAGGTCCCTGCTAATTGAGCCCTTACCTGTTTCTGTTGATGCGTAGGAAAAACATCTATGATCCTGTCAATGGTCTGCGGTGCATCCTGGGTATGCAAAGTCGAGAAAACAAGATGTCCGGTTTCCGCTGCTGTCAGCGTACTGGATATTGTCTCCAGATCTCTCATTTCTCCAACCATTATGACATCGGGGTCCTCTCTTAGAATATATTTAAGAGCTTCTCCAAACGAGTATGTATCAGTTAATACCTCTCTCTGGGAGACGATGCTTTTTTTATGTGTGAATAAATATTCTATCGGATCTTCTATTGTTATAATATTTTCGGATCTATTTTTATTGATCATATCGATAATGGCAGCAAGTGTAGTCGATTTTCCGCAGCCGGTAGGACCTGTTACCAGAACCAGTCCTCTGGGATAATTTACAAATTCTTCGATTTGCTTAGGCAGATTCAATTCTTCGATGCTTGGTATTTCTCTTGAAATATATCTAAACGCAGCAGCCAGTGAATTTCTTTGATAATAGTAGCTGCACCTGAATCTTCCTTGACGCTGCATTGTATACGAAAAATCTACTGTGAGTTTTTCCTTAAGCCTTTTTTTTTGTTCCTCGTTCAATATTCCGGTAAGTATCTTTTCCGATATCTCGGATGTGACATCTCCGAATTTTTCAAGTTTTATCAGCTTTCCGTGAACCCTCATTATCGGAGGAAGAATACATACAATATGCACGTCAGATGCATTACTTTTTATAGCCTCAAATAAAATATCATTTATATCCATATTATCCTCGTTTATTCTAATTGTTAGTTTTTTACATACTGCGTAAAACCACTTCTTTGATATCATCTGTTCGGGGAAATATACCAAACCAGATTTTAAAAGATAATGCTGCCTGATTTATCAATAGGTCTATACCATTTAAAGCCATTGCCCCCTCTTTCTTTGCTTTCTTTAAAAATTTTGTTTCTACTGGCTTGTAGACCATATCAAACACAAATTTCCCCCTGAGGTTCCAGTCTTCCGGCACAGGCAGCATATCTTTTTTAGGTCCGGTGTCCATTCCAACCGGAGTGCAATTGACTATCAAATCTATATTCTTGATTTCATCACTTATATCATCAATGCTGCTTAGAGCTTTTATTCTTTCACTTCCTATAGATTTTAAATCTTTTATTATACCGGTTATTTTTTTTTCTGTTCTGTTATAAACAAATATTCTTTTGACTTTCTTCTGGAGCATTCCATATATGGTGCTTCTTGCGGCACCTCCTGCCCCTATTACAAGACACTGGCTCCCTGTCCATTTGAATTTTTTTTTGTCCATAGATATCAAAAAGCCTCCTACATCAGTATTAAAACCTTCCGAAATGTCTTCTTTCTGATTGAATTTTACGGTATTTACGGATTTAATAATCGATGACACGTTATCAGGGTTATCGATTAATCTAAAGACCTCCTCCTTATAAGGCATTGTTACATTCAATCCTGATATACCCAATTTTTTTGCACCATTGAATGCTTCCCTGATATCTTCTCTTTTAATTTCAAATATCAGGTAAACAGCATCTTTCGAGTATTTACTTATGAAATAATTCTGAATCGTTGGAGATAGACTATGCTTTATCGGATTACCGATAAGTGCTATTACCTTTGTACTGGAACTAATCATTTTATCTATGTCTCTTGCTATTATTTTTATTACATCGATATCATCAAAACTTGATTTCGAATATGTGATATTTTTTGCTATTTTTAATTTCTTCTACTTTTACATCTGTTACTACAGAGAATGACGGACCTTTTTTCACCTCATCTACAAATTTCTTCAAATCCTCTTCTTCTCCCTGACAGACAACTTCCACCTTGCGGTCAAAAGTATTTCTGACAAGACCGGTAATACCAAATCTTCCGCCTATTGATTCTACAAAATATCTGAAACCTACACCCTGTACCCTGCCTGAAAGTACTAATTTATAAGTTTTAATATTTTCACTCATATATCTTTTAAATTAATTATTATAATAATACTAAAAAACTTTTATATTTTCAACTTCTTAAACTTTTATAACTTTTATTATATTTTTAATTCCTATATCCTAAATCCTCCTGTTTTTTAATTCTAAAGATTGAAAATGGGTTCACTTTACCCAGGCCGCATAAAACCACCAGATCATTTGGATTTGCGTATTCCATTTCTGTTCCATCCGGAATCGAAATTATTTTCTTAAGTCTATGCTTTTTAGAAATTTTATGCGGCTGCAAAATATCAACAACCTCTCCGACTCTGAATTGATTCTTTACATTTATAACGGGACCATTATATTTATCGCTAAAATCATGATAAATCCCGATAAAACTATATTTTGTTATATAACCGACATTTTCATTATTTTCAAGTTCGCTTTTATCCTTTAAAAACATAAACCCCGGAGTAAAATTACGATGGGTGCATTTATCGAGTTCGCTTTCCAGGTAGGATATTTTATCATTAGTAAACTTATCATTCTTAATATAATCGAGTGCTTTTCTGTAAATCCATGTTGTAAGACTTACATAATTTTCCGTCTTCATCCTTCCCTCGATTTTTAATGCATCTACACCCGTATCTACAAGTAGTTTTAATTTTTCAAGCAGGCAAAGATCTCTCGAATTATATATGTAAGTTCCTTTTTTATCCTGCTCAACCGGGAAAAATAGATTTGCTCTTCCTTCTTCCATCAAATAATATTTCCATCGGCAGCTGTGCGTGCACTCCCCTTTATTTGCTTCACGTCCGGTCATATATTTACTCAACATACACCTTCCGGAATAAGAAATGCATAAGGCACCATGCACGAATATCTCGATTTCGATATTCGTCTTTTTCATTATATTTTTTAAATCGTAATAACTTATTTCTCTTGCAAGATTCACCCTGCTTGCTCCGAGTCTTCCAAGAAAATTCACTGCAGGGTGATTGTTTATATTTGCCTGTGTGCTTATATGGATTTTTCTTCCGGGAAGAAATTCCTTTATTGATTCAAGAACACCAAAATCCGATACTATAATTGCGTCCAGGTTTATGTCTCTTAATTCTTTGAGGTATTTACGCAATCTGGGGAGTTCCTTTTCATAAACTATCGAATTAAGGGTTAGATATATCTTTGTGTTATTCTTATGTACATACTCGGCACCTTTTTCCAATTCCGGAATGGTGAAATTTCCCCTGATGCTCCTTAAATTAAATTCTTTCCCTCCCACATAGACGGCATCAGCGCCATAGTTTACCGCATATTTCAAAATACCAAGATTATTTGCCGGTACAAGAAGTTCGGGCATCTTTTTATTTTTTGTCATAATCCTATAGTTTATTTTTTTAAAAACTCTGTAACCGATATACCGTCACCAACATCGATAAAGTGACTGTCGAAACACCTGGAATTACTTATATAACTTATATATTCCTTTATTCCGTTTACACTTCTTGAATCATGCCGGCTGATTTCTTTTCTAAAAATCTTCCCGCCATAAAATATATTATCGGCAATTATTATTGCTCCCGATTTTAACTTATTTTCTATAGCTTTTATGTAGAGAGAATACTCAAATTTTGCAGCATCTATAAATACAAGGTCGAATTTAGATTTAAGATCCGGTATTATCTTTAAGGCATTGCCGGTCAGGAATCGAATTTTCGCTTGAGGAAATTTATTTATTATGAATTCTTTTGCTTCCCTGACTCTTTCCAGGTTTAAATCCATTCCTGTATAGGAGCCTCTTTTTAGATTTTTAACCAGGAAATAAGTTGAAAACCCCGTTCCGCATCCGATTTCCAGGATATTTTTTGGTCTGAGAAGAAGACAGACCAGTTCAAGAAGTCTCCCCGCAGTTATATCTATTATTGGTATTTTCTTTAGGTCTGCTTTCTTCTGTAACCTGCGTAATAATTTCTTTTCTGCGATTAAATCTTTTATTTCCGTATTACTATTCAACCTCTGCATCCAGGAATTCCTGATAAGTATTAAAAAAAGAATGTCTATGATTCTCTGTATCCGTTATTTTGAAATATAAATATTCTACGTCTTGCTCAGGATTTAAAGCCGCTTCAATACTGGCCAGACTGGGATTACAGATAGGAGTTGGCGGTAACCCGCTATATAACCTGGTATTATACTCCGTGTCAGTCTGTAAATCACTTTCGGTGAGGTCTTCCTCGCCTTTATCCAAATAGTAACTTAAGGTAGCGTCTATGCCCAGGCTCATTCCTATATCCAGCCTGTTATGTATGACCGCTGAAATCAATGCCCTTTCCCCGGGTATATAAGCTTCTCTCTCAATCATTGACGCTATCTTTAATATGTCATAGTGAGTCAGACCTTTATTTTCCGCCAGAGAATAATCAAGGCTTCCGGTCTCGAACTGATACTGGGCAAGCATCATTTCAATAATATTTCTGGCAGTATAATCTATAGTTATCTCATATGTCTTTGGGAATAGAAATCCTTCCAGGCTTTCTGCATCCTTTAAGTAATCGTAATTATAATTAACTATATTCGTGGCCAGTTCCATATCCTTTTGTTCAATAAAAGGTACATCACGGACTACCCTTTCTATGATTTGTTTTATAGTAAATCCTTCGGGTATGGTAAATTTATAGGTAACCACAATAGGACCCGCTGTTATTATATTTAAGACTTCTTCATATTCCGAACCAGTTTCAAGCATATATGTTCCAGGTATCAAACTTCCTTCTTTGCCTCTTTGCTCTACAAACAATCTAAAAAGGAATGCACTATCGATTATCCCTTTTTCCTCCAAAAGTCCGGCAATCTGATTCAGTGTCATTCCTTCAGTTATTTCAAATTCTACCTCGGTCCCGGCAGGGATAATATCCTCTTCCTCCCCGCTAAAAAGATCGCATGAAGTCAGATAAAGGAAAAGCACACATACTACCAGAAGCAGGATCATAAGACTGGCAGCAGCTTTAAATTTATTTTTTGACATTTTTTATGTTTCCTTTTTTCTCTTTAAATAATCTTCCAGAATTATACTTGCCGAAAACCTATCAATCAATTTTTTTTTGGAATATTTTTCAAAAAGCATCGATGGGATTTTTGTGGTATACCTCTCGTCTATATAATCAACCTCGACATTCATATTCTTAAGTCTACTATCTACAAAATCGATAGTCTTTCTCGCCTGATAGCCTACTAATCCTTTAAGGGTATAAGGTATTCCTACAACTACTTTTTTTATATTATATTTATTTATGATTTCTCTGATTTTTTCATCTACTTTTTCATCATTTTCTATTACTTCAAGTGGTGTAGATATAATCTCAAGTTCGTCCGAAACCGCAATCCCAATTCTTTTATCTCCTATATCCAATCCCAGAATTCTCATTTTTCTTTTCTTAAGATATCCAAAACCCTGGATTTCACAAAATCTATGGCACTGCCCAGAGAGCGGGCATCCGAACCGCCTATCTGCGCAAAGGTGGGTTTACCTCCGCCCCCGCCTTTTAACTTCAGGCTGACTTCCCCGGCAATCTTACCGCAATCTATACCTTTTTTCACAAGATCTTCTGTTGCCTGAAGGATCATGACCGGTTTACCGTTTAAAAAATTCCCAAAAACAATAAAAGTATTTATCCCTTTAAAATGATCTTTGATCTCATCACCCACTATCCCCATTTTGTTGATTTCCATACCGTTTGTGATTTCTGATTTCGAAAAATCAAAGTCAATTATTTTTAATCCTGCTGTCGAAGAATTGTAACCGGATTTATCCATTATTTCTTTTTTTGCAATTTTTACCTTCAGCATCAGGAGTTCTTCTTCTTTTTTCTTTAAATTATTTTTTACATCTTCCAGGGTATCCGGCACTTTATTACTTTCCACTTCCAGGCTGGAAGATACCCTGTTCAATATCTCTTCCTTTTCTTCCAGATAATTATATGCATACATACCAGTTACAGCTTCTATTCTTCTCAGGTTGGCACCAACGCTTGTTTCCGATGTGATCTTAAATATACCTATATCCCCTGTTCTTGTGACGTGGACACCGCCGCACAATTCCCTGCTGTAATTATCTATCTCCACCACTCTTACGAATTTACCATACTTTTCACCAAATAAGGACATCGCTCCTATTTCTTCCGCAAATTCTCTTGTGGTCTCAAAGCATCGCACGGTGTCATTGTTTTGAATTTTCTCATTTATCATTCTTTCCACTTTTTTAAGGTTATCTTTGACTGGCGCATTATAAATAGAATAATCGAATCTGAACCTGTCCTCTCCCACAAAAGAACCGGCCTGTTTTACTTCACTGCCAAATACATGCCTCAATGCCCAGTGAAGAAGATGGGTCGCAGTATGGTTTCTGCTTATATTCTTTCTATAAATATGGTCTACTTCCGCATTCACCTCATCGCCTGCCTTTAGTTGACCTTTCTTTAAAATCCCCTTATGAGTATAAATACCTTCAACCGGAATCGTGCTGTCTTCGACTATAAATATATTATCTCCTTTTTTAATAGCACCCCTGTCTCCTATCTGACCGCCTTTTTCACCATAAAATGGAGTTTCCATTAAAATCAATTCACCTTTTTCTCCTTGGGACAACGAGGATACCAGTTCTTTGTTGCCGGAATCATCGATTTTTATGATATTTTCAATTTTTGTCTTTAGTAAATTCTTTTGATACCCGACAAATGTCACATCAAAATTTTTATTTATCTTATTGTACAGTTCCAGATTTTTATCAATTTTTTTATCAAATAAGACCTTTCCCCTTGATTTTTCAGTGTGTTTCTTCAAATAACCATAAAACTTTTCTATATCCAGCTTTAGATCATTTTCATTCAATATTTCTACTGTCAATTCAACTGGAAATCCATATGTATCATAAAGTCTGAAAGCATCCTCAGGATCAAGGTTTCCCCCTTTATTCTTTTTGATGCCGCTGATTTTACCAGCCAGTACCTTACTGCCTTCCTTTAATGTTTCCGTAAATCTCTTTTCTTCATCCCGTACCAATTTAAAAGCAAAATCTTTTTTCGCCAGGAGTTCGGGATATGTTTTTGAATATTCTCCTATTACCAGCTGACCTATATCATTCAAGAAATAACCTTTGATTCCTATCGATCTGCTAAATCTTATTGCTCTCCTGATTATTCTTCTTAAAATGTAACCTCTTCCCAGATTAGAAGGAGTCACTCCATCTGAAATCAAAAAGTAAATAGCTCTTGTGTGATCGGCTATTATCCTTGCACTCTTTTTAAATACTGCATCCTGGTTTCCGCTCTTTTTAAAAAAATCCTTTTTCCCTGATATCTCCTCTATTTTTTTTATTATCATTTCAAATAAAGATGTCTTAAAAACCGAAGGTGTCCCTTCAATTACCGCCATTATCCGCTCCAGACCCATACCGGTATCTATATTCTTTTCCGGCAATTCATCATACTTTTCCCCATTGAAATTATATTGCGTAAAAACAAGATTCCATATTTCAAGAAATCTGCCGCAATCGCAATTAGGATCGCAATCTTTTTTACCGCATCCGTGCTCTTTACCAAAATCATAGTATATCTCGGAACATGGACCGCAGGGACCTGTTTCCCCTGCAGGACCCCAGAAATTTTCTTCCTTCCCGAATTTATATATTTTATCAGAGCTTATTCCGTTTTCTTTCCAGTATTCGATGGATTCCAGGTCCGCCGGTATATCACTGTCACCTTCAAATACGGCCACGCTTAATTTTTGCGAGGAAATTTTTAGTGTATTTACAATAAAGTCCAGAGCATATTCTATCGCTTCCTTCTTAAAATAATCCCCGAATGAAAAATTACCCAGCATCTCAAAGAATGTGAGATGCCTATCAGTATAACCTACCTTATCAATATCGCTTGTCCTGAAACATTTTTGTACGGTAGCGATCCTCTTTGCCGGAGGTTTTTTAATTCCCAGATAATATGGTCTGAATTGCTGCATTCCTGCGGTCGTCAAAAGTACACTGGGATCATCCTGCGGTATAAGGCCGGATGAAGGAAATATCAGGTGATCGTGTTTCTTGAAATAATCCAGAAATACCTTTCTTATATCCATAAAATTAATTTAAGATTGATATTTGATAATAAAATGGATACTCCATTTAGTCGTAACTAGAGGAAGTTTTTTGCGCCCTGCTCTCAGCAGGTGGATGCCCTCCTGTCTGCTTTATAAGTCCCACTAAGTAAATATGGGCATTTACGCTACAGCTAAAGTTTGAGCTTCCAATGTAAATTTGTTGGCACAAAAATTTAACTTTAATTACGATATAAATAGAGTACCCAGAAAGATGTTATCATAATTGAATAGTTTATTCAATAAAGCCGGATTTAGCCAATTTTGGCGGATAATGGATAAATTCACTACCTATTTTCTTCTTCCACTATTTTAATGGAGACCTCTTTCAACTGTTCTTCCGTGACATTTGAAGGCGAACCTGTGAGCATACACACAGCTGATTGTGTCTTTGGAAAAGCTATCACTTCTCTTATACTATTAAGTTTTCCCAAAAGCATAATCAGCCTATCCATCCCCAGTGCTATGCCGCCATGCGGAGGAGCACCATACTCCATCGCTCTGGTAAGAAACCCGAAATTTTCTTTTATCCTTTTTTCATCGATATTCAATATTCTAAATACTTTTTTTTGTAAATTGACATCATTTATCCTTATGGAACCCCCGCCTATCTCTGTGCCATTCAAAACTATATCGTAAGCTTTGGATTTGACCTTAAGAGGTTCGCTTTCCAGAAAACTTACTGTGCTTTCATCAGGTTTTGTAAAAGGGTGATGCATCGGCGCTATTCTTTTCTCGTTTTTATCCCATTCGAATAACGGAAAATCATATACCCATACAAAATTGAACTCATCTTCATCTATCAAACCCAGTTTCCCCGCAAGAATCTTTCTAATAGTTCCGAGAGTCTGACACGCAGTCAAAAATTCATCGGCAACGATAAGCAGCAGATTTTTTTCTTTCAAGGCTAAAGTTTTGATCAATGCTTCTTTTTCTGCATCTGATAGAAGTTTGGATACAGGTGATTGAAAATTTTTTTCCTCTGCGATTTTTATCCATATAAGTCCTCCTGCACCGCATTTCTTTGCCGTATCTACAAGATTATCCAGTTCCTTTCTGGTAAAAACGGACGAGTCTTCGACTGTTATACATTTGATGCACCCTTTGTTTTTTAAGGTATCCTTGAAGATCCTGATCTCACTATTTCTTAATAGATCCGATATATCTTTTATGATAAGTCCGAATCTTAAATCAGGTTTATCGGTACCATAGCTTTCCATGCTGTCTTTCCATCTGATTCTTTTTAATGGCAGCTCGATTTTTTTACCCAGTACTTCTTTAAAAATGTAAGAAAATAAATTTTCTATTACATTCATTACATCTTCCATCTCCACGAAAGTCATTTCAAGGTCTATTTGTGTAAATTCCGGTTGTCTATCGGCTCTCAGGTCTTCATCTCTGAAACATCTCGCGATCTGGTAACATCTATCGAATCCTGAGAACATCAAGATCTGCTTGAAAAGCTGCGGTGATTGCGGAAGAGCATAAAATTTACCGGGATTTAACCTTGAAGGAACAAGAAAATCCCTGGCACCCTCCGGGGTGCTTTTTGCCATTATGGGTGTCTCTATCTCGGTAAAACCTTTTGAATCAAAATACTTCCTTGCAGCTGCAGCTATTGCATGCCTCAATCTGATATTTCTTTGCATTTCCGGGGTTCTTAAATCGATATATCTGTATTTTAGTCTTGTATTCTCATCGACTTTATTTCTATCTTCAAGCAAAAAAGGAGGCGTTTTTGAAATGCCCAGTATTTTAATTTCTTTTACCACTATTTCTATCTCACCGGTTGGGATGGAAGGATTGATAGTTTCTTTCGACCTCATCCTGACTTTTCCGTTTATACTGATGACATATTCACTCCTTATATCCCTGGCTGTCTCATAAGAATTTTTATATTCATCAGGACTGAAAATCAGCTGGACGATACCGGAAAAATCCCTCAGATCCAAAAAGATCAATTTACCATGATCTCTTCTTTTGTTGACCCAGCCCGCCAGAGTGACTTCTTTGCCCTTTAAATCTTTATTAACCTCTCCGCATAGATTAGTCCTCATCGCGGTCTTAAAAATAGAATTAACCATTACTTACACTCCTATGATTTCCATAATTTTTTCCGTTTCGTTTTTCCAGTCGATTTTATACTGTTTGAATTTCTTAATATCTTTTATGGTAAGATTTCCGGTTTTGACTTCATCTTCGCCGACTATAATAATAAAATCATAACCATTATCACTTGCCCACTTTATCTCCGTTTTTAAATTCCTGATATTAAAGTTAATATCACAGACCACTTCTCTTCCTCTGAGATATTTAAGGATATCAAGAGAATACTCTTGAGAACTTCTGTCCATTGCAACAAGATAGACCCTGGATTTTTTATCGGACTTCGGATGACCGATGTTTAACTGCCTCATGAGTATTATCGTCCTGTCAATCCCAACAGCAAACCCTGTAGCCGGGATATCCGGACCTCCCAATTCACCTATAAGGTTATCATATCTTCCTCCGCCTCCCACAGCATTCTGTGCGCTCTCAAGGTTCTCTGATATTATCTCGAATATGGTCCTTGTGTAATAATCAAATCCTCTTACCAGGTTTTTATCGACCCTGTATTTTATATCAAGGATTTTTAAACATTTTAAAACTTCTTCGAAGTTTTTCTTGCATTCGGAACATAAGTAATAGGATATAGCCGGTGATCCTTTTAAAACCTTAATACACTCGACATTCTTGCAGTCAAAAATCCTCAGGGGATTCTCTTTAAACCTTTTACGGCAATCACTGCATAATTTATTTACCCCGGGTCTCAAATATTTTTTAAATTCTTCCAGAAATCTCTTACGGCACTTGCGGCAGCCGATGCTGTTTACCTTAAGTACCAATTTTTTGAATCCAAGCTTTTCAAAAAATAAATTCAGGATCCAGATGGCTTCGGCATCTATAATCGGGTTATCAGAACCGATTGACTCTATTCCCAGCTGCCAGAACTCCCTCATTCTTCCTTTCTGAGGCTTTTCATACCTGAACATATTCCCGATATAAAAAAGCTTGAGCGGAAGTTTTTCGGAGTACATTTTATTCTCTAAAACTGCCCTCACGATTGATGCTGTACCCTCGGGCCGAAGGGTAAGCGACCTGCCTTTCTTATCAGGAAAGGTATACATCTGTTTTTGAACTATATCGGTATTTTCACCAATACTTCTACTGAAGACCTGTGTATATTCAAACGCAGGAGTTATTATCTCCGCAAAATTAAAAATCTTAAAAATTTCTCGTGCGGTATTAATAATGTAATTTCTATAATCTATGTCTTCACCATAAATATCTATAGTACCTCTTGGAGAACTTATATCCAAAACAAATCACCTTTTTCTTTCTGACTGCCTTCCTTTAAAAAGTGGTCACTTAAATAATAATTTGATTTCAACTCATATTCAAGACTGGTTATCTCACCATGGCCCGGGTATATTATTGACTTCTCGTTCATTTTTCTTATTTTCGCAAGTGATCTTTTTATTTCCTTCGAATCCCCTCCGGGTAAATCTGTGCGCCCAACAGCATCTTTAAAAAGCAAATCGCCGGTAAAAAGAAAATTGCCTGTTTTAATCATTATACTACCGGGAGTATGCCCGGGAACATTTATTATATCGATACCAAGATCCGTAAAAAAATCGTAATCTTTGTTTTTTATCAAATTATAAGTTTTTAATGATAATTCATTTTCTCCGAAAAATGAAGAATAATTCTTGGCCGGATTTGTAATGATCGGTTCCTCAAATTCGTGAATATAAAACGGGATTTTATAACTAGAGATTATATTTTCGACAGCACCTATATGATCGTAGTGACCGTGTGTATTTAAGATGAAGTCCGGTTTTATGCTGTCTTCTTCAATACTGCTTTTAATAATATCGAAATCGGCACCCGGGTCTATAATTATATTCACACTTTCCAGAGACAATATATAACAATTGACTTTAAAAAATCCTAGTTCTAATCTTTTTAGATTCAATACGTTTTACTTTCTGGGTAATATCCTGAAAACATCATATACCGAATCTATCTGTTTTATATTGTTGATGACATCTTTCAGAATATATTTATTACTGATCTCTATCAAGAACCTGAACTTAATGTGACCGCTTTTATCCGTTCTTAAAGAATTTGCACTTACTATATTCAGGTCATATTCACTTATGATATTCGTAATGTCCCTCAGCAGTTTTGTCCTGTCAAGAGCATCTATCTGTATTTCGGTATTAAATTTATAAGGAGCTTTTTTGTCCCAGTAAACATCTATAAATCTTTGCTTTTCGGAACTCATCGAAGCATTTACGTTGGTGCAATCGACCCTGTGAACCGAAATTCCTTTACCCCTTGTGATATAACCCACTATGTTATCTCCCGGCACCGGGTTGCAGCACCTTGCAATAGTCACCAGTACGTCTTCCATGCCTTTTACTTTAATACCGCTCGATTCTTTCTTTACGACTTCTTTTCTGCGTATATCTTCAATTGTTAATTCTTTTTCAGGTTCTTGCTGGCTTAATTTCTTTATTATTTTAGTGAAGACCTGGTGAGCGGATATCTTATGAGATCCGATATTCCTGAATAGAGCTTCTACTTTTCCTAAATTCATATCCTTTGTGACTTCATCAAATATCTCTGCCGGCACGCTTTTAAAAGAAAGACCGTTTTTCCTCAGGACCTTTAGCATTATATCTCTACCTATGTTGTATGTTTCCTGCCTCTGCTCTTTGCTGAACCATTGTTTTATCTTGTTTCGTGCGCTTGAAGTCTTGACCACATTAAGCCAATCTCTGCTCGGACCTTTCTTGGTTCTAGAAACTATTATCTCGACAATGTCGCCATTTTCCAGAACAGTCTCTATGGGGACCATGATCCCGTTTATTTTTGAACCTATAATGTTGTGTCCGACATCGGTGTGTATTTGATAAGCAAAATCAATTGTAGTGGCCCCTCTGGGAAGATTTATTACTTTTCCTTTCGGAGTGAATACAAAGACTTCTTCCTCGAATAAATCCAGTTTCAAAGATTCCATATAATCCTGCGGGTCCTTTAATTCCTTTTGCCAGTCCAGTATCTGCCTTATCCATGCCACCCTCTTATCGAACTCGCTGAGTTTTTTGGGGCTGCCCTCTTTATATTTATAGTGGGCCGCAATACCATATTCTGCAAATTTATGCATCTCGTATGTTCTTATCTGTATTTCGACGGGTTTACCTTTTACACCAATAACTGTTGTATGGAGAGATTGATACATATTGAATTTTGGATTTGCCACAAAATCCCTGAACCTTCCCGGTACTGGCTTCCACAAAGAATGTATTATTCCAAGAACGGCATAACAGTTCTTGACGTCGTTTACTATGATCCTTATTGCAATTATGTCGTAAATATCGTCGAATTTTCTGTTTTGTTTGATGATTTTATTATAAACACTATAGTAAGTTTTTATCCTTCCGCTGATATCAGCCAAAATTTTTACTTCTTTTAATTTCTTGCTGATTATCTTTATTGCCTCATCGATCAACGATTTCCTTTCTTCAAGTTTTTCGTCGATCATATTTTTTATCTTCTCGTATTCTTTGGGGTAAAGATATTTGAAACTTAAATCTTCCAATTCCGATTTTATCTGGTAAATCCCCAGTCTATGTGCAATCGGTGCATAAACCTCGAGGGTTTCGGTAGAATTAATACGTCTTTTTTCTTCATCCAGCGGGTATAAGGTCCGCATATTGTGAAGTCTGTCCGCAAGTTTTACCAGTATTATCCTCACATCTTCGGACATTGCGATTATCATCTTTCTTATGTTGTTTACCTGCTGCTCTTCTTTGCTGGTAAAAACAATCTTATCTAATTTCGTGACACCATCTATAATATTGGCAATTTTTTGCCCGAAATCTTTCTTAGCCATATCCAAACTATAATCCGTATCCTCTATGACATCATGTAGAATGGCTGATATTATGGATACCTGATCCAGTTCAAGATCTGCCAGAATTCCTGCCACCTCCAGAGGGTGGACGATGAATGGTCCCCCTGATTTTCTATATTGATTTTGGTGGTATTTTTTCGATGTAAGATAAGCTTTTTGGACCAGCTGTTCATCTACATCCGTATTATATGACTTTATTTTTTTTATTAACTTATTGTATATAATATCCGTGTTGATCTTTTGGTTTTTTTTATTCAGTTCCAGGTTCATCTTTTTTTGTTCTTTAATATAAAATCAATATTATTATAGAACATTTTCAACTTCCCTAAAATAAGTCAAGGATTACCAGCTGTACTGTTTTAAGATCGTCCCATATATTCTCTTCGATTTTATATAAAATATTGATCTTTTTTCCTGCTTTTATCTTCTCTTTATTTTTTTTATCTATTTTGAACATTATAGCATCCAGTATCGTTCCGGTCTGTTTAAGCTTTAGCCTTACATGTGTTTCTTCTATCAAATAATAAAAACTTACTATTTCACAATCTCCGGTTACAAAACTTGGCTGGGGATTGCCTATTCCACAGGGCTTCAATAAATAGATTTCTTCCAATAATTTCTCATTTATATCTCGGAAATCAAGTTCCAGGTCATAGAAAAACTTCTTTTCGATATCACCGATACTAATATTTTTTTGTGCAATCTCCACCATATTCTTATGAAAGGTTTCGAAACTTGAAATATTCATGCTTATGCCGCAAGCTGTCCTGTGTCCGCCGAAATTATCAAAGAGGTCACTGCAGGAAACCAGGTTTTCGTATAAATCGAATTTATCCGTGCTTCTTCCGGAACCTTTAAGTTTATCTTCCGATTCCTTGAATAAAATTGCAGGAATATTGAATTTTTTTACAATATCCGAAGCTACGATCCCGAGTACCCCTTCGTTCCATTCTTTTGATTTTTCTATAAATATTCTTTTTTCTTTTACGATCTTATCGAAATCATGACTGCTGATTATTTCGGTAAATATTTTTTTTTGGATATTCTGTCTTTCTTCATTATAGGAGTTTAGACCATTCAGCAGTTCGTCCAAAACATCCCCCTCACCGGTCAATAAATCGAAACTGCTTCTGGCATTTTTAATTCTGCCGGCTGCATTCAGCCTGGGAGCTACAATAAATCCTATATCATATTCATCTATATCTTTTTTGTCCTTTACTACTGCGTTAATCATCTTTTTGAGTCCGGGATTTATGGTTCTCTTGAGTAACTCCAGCCCTTTCCTGACAATTATCCTGTTTTCATCAACCAGGGGCATCAGATCCGCAATTGTAGATATGGCAACCAAGTCCAGCAGAGTGGTAAGATAGTCTCTGCTGAATTCTTTCTTATGAGTATCTTCCAGCTCTCTTAAGATACCTATAATAAATTTAAAAGTAACACCTGCACCGCTTAAATGTTTGAAAGGATAGATTGAACCTTTTATCCTGGGATTTATTATGATGTAATTTTCCTGCTTCGTATCGAGATCAACGGATTGAATATGATGATCACAGACTATCACATCCAGCCCTCTGTTACCACCAATGAATTTTTGAACTTCCTGACTATTTGTACCGCAGTCCACGCATATCATCAGACTGTATTTACCTTCAGCAAATATCTTCTTGAAAAAATCAAGATTCAAATCATAACCTTCATTGAATCTGTCAGGAATATAGACTTCTGCATCCAGACCCAGATCTTTAAAGAATTTATACATAATCGAAGAGCTTATTATCCCGTCTGCGTCATAATCTCCAAAAATTAGAATATTCTCTTTTCTTTGAATTGCTTCCTTTACCCTTTTGATACCCTGTTCGATATCCGGAAGCATCATGCAATCATGCATATCTTTGAGAGTTGGATTTATGAAAGATATTATTTCTTTTTCGCTGGATATATTTCTTCCGGCAAGAATATTTATAAGAAACTGGCTGCAGCCCAATTTATTTGATATTTTTTTGTTTTCTTTTCCGATCTTTCTGCATTGCCATTTAGCAGGAAAATTCGTCATTGTTATTTCTTATATTTTGGAAATCTGTTATTCCATACCACTAGAAGAGGACTTGCAATGCATATAGAAGAATATGTTCCGGCTATTATCCCTATCGTAAGAGCCATTGCAAAATCTCTCAATGCTGTAGTTCCCAGTATAAAAAGTAAAAGAATTGGAATCAATGTGGTAAGGGAGGTATTTATGGATCTTGACAAAGTGGTATTTATGGAATTATTTATGATTTTGCTATAGCCAAATCTGCCGCTAAGTGGGGTATTCTCTCTTATTCTATCAAAAACGACAATTGTATCGTTTATGGAATATCCGATTATAGTAAGTATGGCAGCTATTGTAGAAGTATTTATTTCACGGTTCAAAATTGCATATATTCCTACGGTCACCAGCACATCATGAATCAGAGCCAGGATCGCCGAAGCCCCTAATCTGAACTCGAATCTTATCCATACATATATTAAAATTCCAATAAAACTTAAAGCAATAGCTATTAAAGCATATCTGGTTATTTGTTTACTGAAGCCAGGATCTACGGTCCGATCTTGAAGCGGAGATCCAGTCAAACCTATTTTTTCATCCAGTAAATCAATCATCTCATTTTTGGTTTCCGAATCTATGGGTGTGGTCCTAATTATAAATCTGTTTGACTCAGTTGTCTGGAACTCCGTTTGCTGAATTATTGCATTCCCAAGTCCTATATCGCTGATGACATCTCGAACCTCGGAAATATTTGTGTCTCTTGAAAATTCCACCTCGATAAGAGACCCGCCTAGAAAATCGATGCCCAGATTGAAGCTTGCTCCCCTGATCAAGAAACCAGCTACACCCGCCAGTATTACAGCAAGGGAGATAATGAACCATATTTTTCTTTTACCGATAAAATCAAAATAAAAATTTCTAAATTTCAGCACTATTTACCGCTCTCTCTTTTAATTCCCAAAAAACCAGGTTTTGCAAACCTTGAGAATCCTGACATCAGAAACATCAGAGATCTTGTAAACAAGAGACTTATCACCATACTTATAACCACTCCAAGGCTTAATGTAACGGCAAAACCTCTTATCGGCCCTGTCCCAAATCTGTATAATGCAGCTGCAGTGATTAAAGTAGTGACATTGGAATCGACAATGGTCCTCAATGCATTTTTAAAACCAAATCCAATAGCAGTTCTTGTAGATTTATTTTTAGCCGCTTCTTCTCTTATTCTTGCAAAAATTATGACATTGGCATCTACCGCCATACCTATGGTCAGAATAATTCCGGCAATCCCCGGTAGTGTAAGTGCCGCACCTATTGCCGAGATTATACCCCAGAATAATATGACATAAATTACGAGACCCAGAGAAGAGTATAATCCAAGGCCTCTATAAAAAGAGAACATGAATACAATAATTAAAACAAATCCAATTATCCCCGCATACAGACCCCTGTTCAAAGAATCCATTCCCAGTGTAGGACCGACTGTGCTGCTTTCCTCTATTTTCAGATTCACTGGTAATGCTCCAAACTGCAGTACAATCTCGATATTCTTTGCTTCCTCCAGGCTATCGATACCAGTAATTTCTGCGTTTCCATCTGGTATTGGGACCCTTATATAAGGTGCGGATTTAATTTCTTCGTCCAATACTATCGCAAGATTCCTGCCGATATTTTCCGTAGTGATTTGTTTGAATATCTCTATTCCCTCATCTTTAAAACTTAAGGCAACTCTTATTTCTCCATTACTATCGTACCCTGCTGCTGCCTTTGCAAGACTATCTTCCCCTCTCATAAGAACTGGCCCGACCAATGTTGCTGCACCGTTTGCGGAATAGACAAGTATTTCTCCGATTTCGCCACCGTCATTATAGTTCACCAGAAGCAGTTCCCCTGTTTCTGAGTTATAGATTATTTTTCCTATGATTTTTTCCGGATCTATGGTGGTAGCGGCACTGCTTTGGGAATCACCCGTATCCTCTGTACTTGCATCTTCCTCCTGGTTTTCTTCTTCAATATATTCAATAAGTAGTTTTTCTTCACTTACAGAGTCAACCAGTAACTCACCAATTATTGTATAAGGATTTCCATTAATAAAATCATTTATATCATCAACAAGTATAACTCCTCCAGCATCGGGATCGATTATCAAATCCCCTTCTTCAGGATCAAATTTTACAAGATTCCATGTCTGATCTTTTTTAGAAATAAATGTTCCTGTAACCAGCCTGAATTCAAGCTGTGCTGTCTTTCCTATGATTTCTTCCGCTCTCTCAGGGTCTTTTACACCTGGAAGTTGGATTACAATATTGTTGGATAAATCTTTAGTAATAAGCGGTTCCGAAACACCAAGACTATCTATCCTATCTCTGATTTTATCAATAGCAAGTTCTAATTTTTCAGAGGTTACTTCCTCAGCTCCTGCTTCTGTGGGTCTTAAAATTATCTGGGTACCGCCTTTAAGATCGAGACCCAGATTTATCGGTCTGGCAAATATATAATAAAAACTTACACCAACTATTATTATAAAGATTATAATAATAGTTATATGAACTTTCTTGTTTCTCATACTTTACTGCTGCGCTGGTTTTTTCGAAACTGCGCTTTTATTTATTTTTACGTCAACACCGCTTGCAATGGTTATTATAAGCGCATCTTCCCTTATATCTTTGATCCTTCCGTGAAATCCTCCTATAGTGATGACTTCATCGCCTCTTTGAAGGCTGGCCATCATCTCCTGAGCTTTTTTGGATCTTACTCTTTGCGGCCTTATCAACAAAAAGTAAAATGCTACCACTAAAAGTGCCAGCCAGATCCAAGTCCCATAGTTAGCAAATATTGCCTGCCATCCACTCGCCTGCTGTGTTTCCGTTCCTGCGGCTGTTTCTCCATTCTGTGTTGTCTCTTCTTCGGTTGTTGCAGCCGGAAGACAGGCAACAGATAAAGAACCTATGAATATTATCAGTACCGTAATGCTTAAAATACTAATAATCTTTTTTGATAATCTCATATTCACTCCTTAAAAATTGATTATTCTTAAAAATCAAATATCACTATTATTATCTTTTTTAAAGATTTTGCAAATAGTTAATTCATATATTATACCCGTTTATGAACTTTTTTCTAAAACTTTCAAAATTTCCCTCAAGTATCGCATTTCTTGATCTATTTACCAGATCTAGAATAAAATGGAGATTATGGATCGTAAGAAGTACGCTTGAGAGTATTTCTTTGCTTTTGAATAAATGTTTTATATAGGACCTGCTGTGATTTCTACAGGTATAGCAACTGCATTTGCTGTCAAGTGGACCAAAATCATAAGTATATTCCTTGTTTTTTATATTTATCCTGCCATTTTCCGTAAAAGCACTTCCATTTCTTGAAATCCTTGTAGGCATAACACAATCAAACATATCAACTCCGCTCCTTATCGCCTCGATTACTCCTATCGGGTCTCCTATACCCATAAAATACAGTGGTTTTTTATTATTTAAAAATTCAACCGTATAGTTTAGCATTTCAATTGTCAGATCCCTTTTTTCACCTACACTTAATCCCCCGATTGCCGTTCCGTCAAAATCCATTCCGGAAATAGTCTCGGCGCAGAGTTTCCTAAGGTTCTTAATAAAGCCCCCCTGTACTATACCGAACATCCTGGTATCCTCATTAAGATTCATTTTACTTTTAACCTTAATTGATTTTTTTGCCCAGTCGATGGTCCTTCTTGCCGCTTCAAAGGTATAGTCATAATCTTCATTAAAAGGTATGCATTCATCAAGGACCATTATGATGTCCGAACCTATACGGCACTGCATTTTTACAACATTTTCAGGTGTAAAGAAATGGCTTGATCCGTCTATTATGGATCTGAACTCGACACCTTCATTTGTAATTTTCCTTATCCCGCTGAGGCTAAATACCTGGAATCCTCCGCTGTCGGTAAGAATACTTCTATCCCAGTTCATAAATTTGTGAATACCTCCTGCTTTTTCTATGACTTCGATTCCCGGCTGAAGATATAGATGGTAGAGGTTTCCAAGTATGATATTGCATCCTGCCTCGTAAAGCTCGGCACTTGTGACCGCTTTTACCGTAGCCTTGGTCCCCACCGGCATAAATACAGGTGTTTTGATGGTTCCCCTTTTTGTAGTCAATAAACCAGCTCTGGCGTTTGAATTCGCATCCTTTTTAAGGATCTTGAAAAAAGTCATGATCTGTCATATCGCTTTAAATATTAAATATTTTTCTATATTCCTATTCTATGGATTTTTCTTTTTACTTCTCTCGGATAATTCATTCATTATATCAGTCTGTATTTTTTGTATCTCCATCAATCTTTGCCATTGATACCCAAGTAAATTATCCATCTTTTCATTCAAATTCTTTATCTCCAATTCTGCTTTCAAATTTACGATATAATCATTTCTGGATCTTAGTCTGTCTTTGCTTTCCAGCCTGTTCTGACTCATCATTATTATCGGCGCCTGCAAAGCAGCCAGGCAGGAGAGTATCAGATTAAGCAGTATATAAGGATAGGGATCGAAACTACTATTGGCAAGGACGAATGAATTTATAACCATCCAGACTATGATAATTACAAAAAAAATCATTATAAACTTCCAGCTTCCGCCAAATGCTGCAATTTTATCGGACAACTTCTGTCCCGTTGTCAATTGTTCCTCAAACTCAATATTGACGTTCCTGGCAATAGTTTCCTGTTCTTTTATACTGTTAAATACCTTTTCTTCAAGCGCGGTAATTTCTCCTTTTTCTTTTCTCAGGACTTCTTCGACATATTTTAGTTTTATCAGGCTAAGGTCGCTTTTGCATATATAACCCTCATCAGAGCAATCCGGATATTTCTCTTTAATAAAATCAAACAATTCAGGATCTATTAATTCGAGAGGAAGTAATTCACTTTTTTTCTTGTGTTTTTTGCATAACTGACAAATTTTATTTATTTCTTGATTTTCCACTCCTATGCTCATTTTAAAAAATTTTCTATTCCTTTACTATATTTTTACGGTAAATATGTTTATTTTTTAGGTATTACCATAAATTTTTTTTTGATATGCATATGATATATTGTATTATTAAAATTTAGTAGTATAAGGATTTCCTTGAAAAAAGAAGTACGAAAGAACTCAAAGAATTAATTATTGATGAATTAAAATCTCATGTAAAAAAAGTAGATCCAAAAGTCCTGGTCACAAGCCATTCTCTTGAAGGATCAAGCGGTGGTTTTATTTACGATATCAAGGGTAGAATATAGCGCTTCTATCTATTTTACTATCGATTTTATTGAATTCGATAAGTCAACCTTTTCCAGTGATTTAAACCTTTTCTCAGCTTCTTCCAAAATCATCAGCAGCATCTTGCTGTATGGTATATCTTTTATCTTGGACATTTTAGCCAGATGACCATCCCAGCACCATCCCGGATTTGGATTTACTTCCAATAGTTTTGGCTTCTCTTTAGAGTTTAACCTCCAGTCAAGACGTGCATAATCCCTGCATCCAAGTCTCTCGAATAACCTCAAGGAACAATCTATAATAAATCTTTCGGTTTCAGCCGGCAATCCTGCAGGTATGGACTTTATCTTCCAGTAAGGAGAATCCTGCAGCCATTTTGCTTCATAACCACAGATTCTGGGAAGATCAGCAGGCAGTTCCGAGTAATCCTCTTCAATAATCGGCAGAACCGTATATGAATCAGGAAAATTTCCGATTATCCCCACACTCAGATCTTTACCTGAAAGAAATTCCTCTATTAGAATCGGTTTGTCATATCCAAGTTTGTCCCTGATCTCAGAAATCACATTTAGAGTCTTTTCTATGCTGTAAACCACATTCCTCTGGGTTATGCCGAAGCTCGAATCACCGAAATTGGGCTTGATTAACATCGGGAAATCAAAAGGAACCTCGAATGAAGTATCCCCGGACTTTATAAAGAAGGCCTGCGGGGTAGGAATCCCCATTTCTTCGGCAATACCTCTTACCAATGATTTATCATAACAATGGGCAAGACATTGCGGTTCGGACCCGGTATATGGAATTCCCAGAATGTCCAGCAAGGCAGGTACATGGAGCTCTTTTCTTGCATCATTGTAATAACCCTCGTCACAAAGATTGAATGCGAAATCAATCCTGCCCTTTTCCTGCATTTTGATAAGGTCCTTTATCATGGTTTCGTGGTTATCAAGATAATGGAATTTATAGTTATTGTTTTTTTCGATATCTCTCAGAGAATCTTTTAATTGATCGATAGTATAAAGGTCATCATCATCAAACATATAGAATGGTTTTAAAATATCGATTCTATTCGGGTCACCCAATAAAACGGCGACATTTTTTAAATGGGATTTTTTTACCTTTACCGGTGACCATTCCTTCTTTGCAATAGCAGATACAATGATTCGCCTTTCGGTCATACCCAGATCCTGATTTCTTTTCGAATCAGGTGTTAACGTGCCATTTGAAGTAATATTACTGAATCCTGCCTGTTTCAAGAACTCGATTATTTCTTCCTGCGTATAGAGCCTCTCTGCATAAAATTGATCGGTCACGACTCCGTTATCGACATCATTTATTATCTCTCTTGAAATCAAACGGGTTTTGTCAAAAGACAGTGAGCGCTCACGGCATACGAAAAACTTTTTATCTATCCACTCCCACGATCTCGATTTCATGTTTTCCTTTAAGTATTCTCCGTCAGATAAATCAATCAAAAATCTCCCCCACGGCTTCAATACCCTCAGGACTTCTTTAAGTACCATCATATCTTCTTTGGAAGTCTCGAAATAACCAAAACTGTTCCCCAGGATCATCACTACATCAAATGTATCCGCGGCATAAGGCAGTTTTCTTGCATCACCTTCCCTGAACTTTATCATCATGCTTTCCTTTTTTGCCCTCTGGATCAGGTAATGCGAACGATCAAGTCCCTCGACATGTTTAAAACCCCTGTTTGCGAGCTCTATACAATGCCTGCCCTGCCCGCAGCACAAATCCAGTATTTTGTCTTCAGGGGATAAATTTAGAATTTTTATAAATAGATCTACTTCTTTTCTGGTGATTTGTTTATCGTCTACGACGTCGCCATCGGTCTTTAGATAAGTCGAGTTAAAAATATTTTTCCACCAGTCGGGCTTCAGATGCTCTTCCAGATTCGATATCGGCCCTATGGTTTTCTTATATGAATTTGAATTGATACTCTTTTGAGGAGGTTCGCAATTTGTGGAATCTCCTTTCATTTTTTAATACACCCCTTCTTTAAAAATCAATGTTTTTATTTTAACTTTTTTATTATATTAATACTTTCATTTCATTTGTAAACTAAAATTTATAAAATATTTTTTATGTCTATTTTTTACAGTATATTAGACGTAAAAAAAATAAAAGCTTAAATTTAAAAGGTCTTGCTTTCTATTATTTTTTCTTCAGTCCCCTGATAAATCCTCCCTGGGTCTTATCCAGCATATGGCTCACTACAAAAGCACGTGAATCCTTGTCGTGTACCAATTTGTTCAATTTTGGAAGGCTGGTATGGCTGCATACCACATTTATGATCTCCACCTCTCCCTGTCTTCCGGTACCCTTGTAACAGGTATAAGCAAAACCCTCTTTTAAAAGAAGGTCTTTTATTCCATTATTACTTTTTCTGGAAATAATATTCGTGCTCACAAGATCACGGGTAAATTTTTCGGTTATTATAATTCCTACTATTGTCCCTACTGCAAATCCCGCTCCATAAGCAAGTATCCCATAAATATTATCGACATTTTTGATTATCCTTACTATGACCGATATAAATATAGTAACCTCGACAAAACCAATCAGAGCAGCGATTATTTTCTTTTTTCTTATTATCATATTTACTCTGATGGTACCGAGACTGACATCGACAATCCTTGCAGCAAAGACTATCAGGGACCACATTATAGTATCAACCAACTCTTACCTCCGCTTCATATCAATATTCTATTTTAAAATCCATATTTTTATTTTTTGCTGGATATTATCTACTCAATTCAGAAGACTTGCGTATTTTAAGTTTTTCAAACAATACATTATAACAGTTTTGAAAAATATAATAGACCAAGAAAAAATTCTCTCTTAAAAATTGAAAGAATCTTATCTTATTAACATGCAATCCCCAAAACTATAAAATCTATAACCCGTCTGCTTTGCTTTCTCGTATGCATTCAAAATTTTCTCTCTTCCTGCGAAAGCGGATACCATCACCAGAAGAGTTGAACGTGGAAGGTGGAAATTGGTTATCATCCAATCTACTGCTTTGAATTTATAACCTGGATGTATATAGATATCGGTCATCCCGCTGTCCCCTGTTATCTTTCCATGTCTGGACATCAAAGTTTCCAAAACTCTAACAACAGTTGTGCCTACCGCAATGATCTTTTCCCCTTTCTCCTTTGCATGTCTGATCTTCCGGGCTTCTGACTTCCTGATATAATAATGCTCACTGTGAATTTTATGTTCTTCTATTTCACCTGTCGTTATTGGTCTGAATGTATCCAGGCCTATATCCAGACCAAGTTTTGCCATTATGACACCTTTGTTTCTTAATCTCTTTATCAATTCATCCGAAAAATGAAGGCCCGCAGTAGGAGCGGCAGAAGAACCTTCTCTTCCAGCATATATGGTTTGATAACGTGATTCATCCATATCATCGCTTTTTATATAAGGAGGAAGCGGTATCCTGCCGTATTGTTTAAAAATAGGACCAATAGGATGATTGAATTCTACTATTGCCCGGCCGTAGTCTAATTTTGTCTTTACAGTAAAAAAATATTTGCTGCTTATGATGATTTTATCCGAAGGCCGGACCCTTTTGGAAGGCTTGACCAGTACCATATACTGATTATCTTTAACTCTACTCAGGACAAAGCATTCAATACCGGCACCGGTCCCTTCTTTTTTCCCCATTATCCTGCACCGTATGACTTTGCTTTCATTTACTGCAAGGACATCCCCTCTGTCAAAGTAGTCCGGGATATTATAAAAAATATCATGTTTTATATTACCGGTTTTTCTATCAAGCACCAGAAGCTTTGATCTATCTCTTTGGGGAAGTGGTTTTTGAGCTATAAATTCCTGGGGAAGTTCGTAATCGAATAATTCAATTTTCATTTTCGGGTATATTATCAAAAAGCGCGGGATCGGTTTCTTTTTTTACTCCCATATACTTAAAAGCCAGACGGGTTGCCACCCTGCCCTTTGAGGTCCTTTTCACAAATCCCAGCTGTAAAAGATATGGTTCGTAAACATCCTCGATTGTATCTATCTCTTCACCTATTGAAGCTGCTATTGTTCCTACCCCTACGGGCCCACCATCGAATTTTAAGACAAGTGTATGGAGAATTTTTTTATCCACTACATCCAGGCCCAGTTTATCTATATCAAGCCTGCCCAGCGCTTTTTCGGCTATGTCTTTGTCTATTACACTATCATTGGACATCAAAGCATAGTCCCTGACTCTGCGGAGTAATCTGTTTGCAATTCTCGGTGTTCCTCTGCTCCTTCCGGCAATGATTTCGGCACCATCTTCGGTTATTTCTATACCAAGTATGGCTCCGGATCTTCTGATAATTTTGATTATGCTGTTCTTATCATAATAGTCCAATCTAATATTTACTCCAAACCTATCCCTTAAAGGTGAAGCTACCAGACCTATCCTGGTTGTGGCACCAATAATCGTAAAAGGCGCAATGTCGATCCTGATGGATTTAGCCGAGGGGCCCTTTCCTATTATTATATCGAGCTTATAATCTTCCATTGCCGGATACAAGATCTCCTCCACGCTTCTGTTTAATCTGTGTATCTCATCAACAAACAAGACGTCGAATTTTTCCAGATTAGTAAGTATAGCTGCAAGATCTCCTGCCCTTTCAATAGCCGGACCGGAAGTGATCCTGAAACCGACTCCCAGCTCATTTGCAATTATTTCTGCCAGGCATGTTTTACCAAGGCCGGGCGGACCGGATAAAATAACATGATCCAACGGTTCTTTCCTCTTTTTGGCAGATTTTATGAATACAAGAAGGTTTTCTACTATTTTTTCCTGACCTATAAATTCCGATATGGATCTTGGGCGAAGACTTTTGTCCAGCTCGGTATCAACCTTTATGTGTTTGGGATTTATATCGTTATTTTCTTCGTTCTTTTCGGTCATCTTATTCACTTATCGTTATTTTAAATTTCTTTAAGGGCCATCTTCAGAATGACTTCTATTTTTTCTTTTTCTACGATATCGATGCTTAACCTGGATATTGCCTTTCCTATCTCTCTGGGATTATACCCCAGAGTTTTTAAGGCTTGTTTCACTTCATATATTTTTTCATTTTCTTCCAGACCCGGACGAATGATCCCGCCTATTTTAACATCCTCGAGCTTGTCTTTTAGTTCCACGATCATTCTTTCGGCAAGTTTAAGACCTATACCCGGAATCCTTCTTAAAAGATCCACCTCTCTCGTTGAAATCATTCTTCCAAGTTCCTCTCCGCTGTAGATAGACAGGGCGCTAAGCGCTATCTTAATCGATATCCCGGAAACACTTATCAGCTTTAAAAAAAAATTCTTATCCGGGAGATCCAGGAAACCCACCAGCTTTAATTCATCTTCTCTTACGTGGGTATAAATATCAAGTTCCACTTCCGAACCTACTTCCGGTATCTTTTCGAAGGTCCTGCTTGAAATCAATATCTCAAATCCTATTCCTCCGGTCAATACCAGAATACTCGACGGAGATTTCTTTATTATCTTACCAAATATCTTTGCAATCATTTAAGCTGTGTCAGTAATTTTTAATAGTTTTAACCTTATCTTGAAACTTTTTATTGTTGGCATGACATACAGATATGGCCATTGCATCCCATGCATCATCTTTCTTGTGAAAGAAATCATCTTCAATTTTTAAAATAATCCTTAACATGTATTTTATCTGCTTCTTTGTCGCTTTACCATAACCGACAATGGCTTGCTTGACCTCAAGCGGGGTGTACTCGTATATCTCCAGATTATTGACACTTCCTGCCAGAATAGATACGCCCCTTGCCTGACCAACATCCATAGCGGATTTGACATTCATATTGAAAAAAATTTCTTCTATTACCAGACAATCAGGACAAAACTTTTTGATTAATTGATTGATTGTTGTGTAGATCTCCTCTAATCTTTCACAGATGGGCTTGGTCTTTTTTGTGATGATACAATCGGAATATACAGGGAAGTAGTCTCCTTTTTTTATGTCCAGTATACCTATTCCTGTAGTTTCCAGTCCGGGATCTATTCCTAATATTCTTATTCTATCATCCGTCATTTTTAAATATCTAAACTTCGCTTAATATCTCATCCGGGATTTCAAGATTAGAATTCACGTTCTGGACATCATCATGTTCATCCAATGCATTGATAAGTTTCAGTGCTTTGACACTTTCTTCTTTGGACAATTTAAGAGTTGATTTGGGTATGAGCCCCAGCTCGCTGGATTTTATATTTATTTTATTTTTTTCTAGAGTTTCTTTGATTTTGATAAATTCGGCCGGAGGAGTTTTTATTTCATATACATCATCATCTTCATCGATATCTTCCGCTCCATTGTCAATCATATTGAGAATGAATTCTTCCTCGTTTTTGACATCTTTTCGCTCCACTACTATTATACCCTTTCTTTCGAATTGCCAGTTTACACTGCCACTCTCGCCCAGGGTTCCGTTATATCTGGTTAAAATGTTTCTTATATCAGAAGCGGTTCTATTTCTATTCTCGGTCATTACTTCTACTATTATAGCTATCCCGCCTGGACCATAACCTTCATAAATGATGCTCTCGAAATTTCCTCCTTCTATCTCACCGGTTCCTTTTTTAACAGCTCTCTCTATGTTGCTCTGGGGCATATTGTATTCTTTAGCTTTGGCAATTGCATTGGCAAGAGCTATGTTGTCTCTGGGCTCGCTTCCTCCCCCTTCTTTTACCGCTACGATTATATTCCTGCTAAGTTTGCCGAACATATTACCCCTTTTTGCATCTTCCTTAGCTTTTTTATGTTTGATTGAATGCCACTTTGAATGTCCGGACATCAATTCTCTCCTTTATAATTTTTGATCATATTTATAAAATATTTGTGTATTCTAAGATCATCCGTTAGTTCCGGATGAAAAGCGCAAACCATGACATTATTTTCTCTTACCAGTACCATATCCTCCTTATATCTTGCCAAAATCGCAACTTCTTTGCCTGCATTTATAATTTTTGGCGCTCTTATAAAAACGGATTTGAATTTACTGCCGTTCTCATTCTTATCAAGATTTATATCAAGCAGTTCCTCAAAGCTGTCTACCTGACGTCCGTATGTATTTCTCCGCACACCGATATCTATATAACCTAAGCCCTTATCTTCTCCTTCGATGTTTTTTGCTAACAGGATCAAACCGGCACAGGTACCGAATATCGGTTTATGCTTCCTGTTGAATTTATCAAGGTTATCCTTGAATTTGTATTTTCCAAGCAATTTATTTATAGTGGTACTCTCACCGCCTGGAATAATAAGTCCATCGATTTTGTCAAGCTGTTCGGGAAATCTTACTTCCACTACAGATACCCCGCACTCTTTCAATTTATTTATATGTTCTCTGAAAGCTCCCTGGAGGGAAAGAACACCTGCTATTATACCCACTTCTTTTTACCATCCTCTATTTGAGATTACTTCTTCTTTCGAAAGCGTCGATACGGCCGTTCCTCTCATCGGATTTCCAAGCCCCCTGGAAACTTTTGCCAGGACTTCGGGATTATTATAATGGGTAGTAGCTTCGACGATTGCCTGAGCCATCTTTGAAGGATTTTCTGATTTAAAAATCCCTGAACCAACGAAAATACCATCTGCACCAAGCTGCATGATCATTGCGGCATCGGCGGGAGTGGAAATTCCACCAGCAGAAAAATTGACTACCGGTAAATTCTTGTTCTCATGGACATATACTACCAGATCGTAAGGAGCGCCCATTTCTTTTGATATCGTCATAAGTTCTTCCCTGGGCAGTGAAGCAACTTTTACAATCTCATCTTTTATGCTCCTCATATGTTTCACTGCTTCTATGACGTCACCGGTACCGGCTTCTCCTTTTGTTCTTATCATTGCGGCACCCTCGCCTATTCTTCTTAAAGCTTCTCCCAGATTCGTAGCACCGCATACAAAAGGAACCTTGAAGTTCCACTTATTTATATGATATTTTTCATCTGCCGGAGTCAGGACTTCACTCTCATCTATATAATCTACACCTATGGACTCCAGGATCTGAGCCTCTGCAAAATGCCCTATTCTTGCTTTTGCCATTACCGGAATAGAAACGGCATCCATAATCTTTAATATTATTTCAGGATCGGTCATCCTTGCCACGCCTCCGGTAGCTCTTATATCTGCCGGTATTCTTTCCAGGGCCATTACCGATACTGCTCCTGCTTCCTCTGCAATTTTTGCCTGTTCTACGGAGGTAACATCCATTATTACCCCGCCTTTTAACATCTGGGCAAGTCCCGACTTTATTTTCAATGTTCCTTTTTCCATATTATTAAAACACCTCCTGTTATTTTACACCTATCCCCAAAGACATGCTTTCCAGTCTTTTGATCCTTTCTTCGGTAGAGGGATGCGTACTGAATAGATTACTAAAGAATGCCTTTGACTTACCTCCGATCGGATTGGCAATAAAAAGATGGGCAGTTGCACTGTTTGCTGTTTTGACCTCACTGTGACTGCTTATTTTCCTCAGTGCATTCGCCAATCCTGCCGGATATCTTGAAACCAGGGCTCCGGTCGAATCCGCCAAAAATTCTCTGTTTCTGCTAATTGCCAGTCTTATCAGAGTGGCGATTATCGGCGACAATATCAAAAGCGCAATTCCAACTACAAGAAAGATAAGGGTTATTAGATTTCCGCCCGAACTTCTGTCGGATCTCCTTCCTCTTCCCCCGAAAATAAAACTACGCAATATAATATTACTTATTATAGTGACCATCCCCACAAGAATGACTATTATTGTTCCCAGCAGTATGTCGTAATTCTTTATATGAGAAAGCTCATGGGATATCACTCCTTTAAGTTCCTCGTCATTTAGGTTATTGAGCAGACCCCTGGTAAAGACTAATACGCTGTTTTTTGGATTTCGCCCGGTAGCAAATGCATTCATTCCTTCATCCTCTATTGCATATATCTTAGGCATGGGCAACCCTGCCGCTATTGTAAGTCCCTCTACCATATAGTATATCCTGGGATCTTCCTCTCTGGATATAGGTCTTGCCCGAGTGAGACTCAATACTATCTTATCGCTATAATAATAGCTCGAAAAACTCATAATAATGGCCAGTATCAATGCGAATGCCATAAACAATATGGAATTACTCCTATTTATGCCATAGCGATAATCGACATAATAACCCACTGCAAATCCTACAGCGGTTATAAAGATTATGAATCCAATTATTATAAATACAGTCTTTGCCCTGTTACTGGCAATTTGTTCATACATTTATTAAATCACACCTTTTTCTAAACTATCTTTTTTAAAACTGAACTTTAACCGGTTCCCTGGCTGCAGCTTCCCCTATCTCAAAATAATCACGGGTAGTGAAATTAAACATCCGGGCAAACATATTTCCCGGAAATGTCTGTATTCTAGTATTGAGCTTCATCACCATGTCATTATAAAACTGTCTGGAATATGCGATATTGCTTTCAATACCATTCAGCTGCTCCATCAATCTTGAAAAATGCTGGTCAGCTTTGAGATTGGGATAATTTTCGGATAACGCAAACAATGACTTCAAGGTCTCGGTAATCATATTTTCGGCTTTTGCCTGGTCTTTTACAGTTTTAGCTTCAATTCCCATCTGCCTGGCACTTATTACTTTCTCCAGGGTTTCCCTTTCATGTTTTGCATACCCCTTGACGGTTTCCACCAGATTTGGTATCAGATCGTATCTTTTACGTAACTGCACATCGATCTGGGACCATGAATTATCCACCTGATTTCTTAAAGATACTATGGAATTGTATATACCTATTGCAATTAAAACCACGATTATAACAATTCCAAATATCACTGCTATAACAGTAATCACGGCTGGCAACATACTAACCTCCTCTACTTGATTTTACTCATTTCCAAAATAAAATATTTTACATTTTTCCACGTTAAAAACAAACAACTTTAGATTATATCATATAACCAATAGCAAAAATATAATCCTGGGCAGCAGTCGATTTCAAGCCCTCAAAGCGTGCTAATATTGTTTTTACACAAAAAAAGTTTTATGGTATATTTCTTCTATTGCCTTATTGCGGCTTAAATACTATCAAAAATCTGACACTTTTCGCGGAGGATGCTAATGAATGGTAAAAGTTGCTCTAATAATAAAGTTATAGGGCTAATCTCTGGAAACGGCACCGGAAAAACTACACTTGCAGAATGCATTTTATTCAATTCCAATGCAATCGATAGGCTTGGGACTATAGAAGCAAAAAATACGACTTCCGATTTCAGTCCGCTGGAAACCAGAAAAGGTTTCAGTATAAGCTCAAGCATACTTAATTATAAATGGAAAGATTTTAATATAAATCTTATAGACTGTCCGGGATATATGGATTTTATAGGTCAAACACAGGCAGCAATCAAAGTAATAGACTGTGCAATTCTGGTTATTGATGCAAAATCCGGAATACAGGCCCCAACTGAATTAGTGATAGAACTCCTTGGTAAAAATCCCAGACCTGCGTTTCTCATATTAAATAAACTGGATCTGGAAAATATAGATTATTCTAAAGTCATTGAAGATATAAAAAATGAATACAAGTTAAAACTTGTCCCAATAACCGCTCCGCTGAACAGCGGCGAAAATTTTTCTAAGGTTGCTGATATACTTCAAAATCAGGCTTACGAATATAAAGAAAAGAATTTTACAGGTAGCAAGATTCCAATAGATGAAAACATTAAGAGTCAGATAGAACGTCATCATAACGAACTTATCGAAACGATAGTGGAAACGAATGACGAATTGCTTAATAAATATCTAGACGGTGAAAAAATAGATGAAAACGTAATAAACGAAAACCTTAAAAAAGCAGTAATGGAAGGTAAGGTTATTCCTGTATTTGCAGTTTCTTCAGGTAAGAATTTCGGTATAGATATCTTAATGGACTATATAAATTCTCTTCTTCCTTCCGCGCTTGATATCCCACCTGTAATGGCACAGGATTTAAATAAGAAATCGGAAATAGAAATCAAGCCTACTCCCGATAAACCGGTACTTGCATATGTTTTTAAAACAATGGCAGATCCTTATATAGGTAAGTTATCGATATTTAGAATTTTTTCGGGAACCATCAGGATCAATGAGAGCTATTATGTATCCAGTTCCGGAAAAACTTATAAATTTACCAATTTATTCAAACTGCAGGGTAAAAATCAAATCGATACAAGTGAAGCCTCCTGCGGAGAAATTGTGGCTGTATCGAAGATTATGGATATTTTAAATGATGATACCATCTCAGGTCAGGACCAACCTTTGAAAATGCCTGCAACTGAATATTATTCCCCTACACTGCCAAGAGCCGTCATACCAAAAAGTAAAGGCGATGAAGAAAAAATAAGCAATGGCCTTTCCAAATTAATCCAGGAAGATCCGACAATAAAACAAGAGTTGAACCAGGAAGTGCATCAGAATATAGTCTGGGGTATGGGAGAACTTCACATTTCCATGGCTAAGGAGAAGTTAAAAGAAAAATTTGATATCGATATTGATATATTGACACCACTGGTTGCATATAAGGAGACGATAAGAAAAGATGCTAAAGCGGAATACAAGTATAAAAAACAATCCGGCGGCAGAGGGCAATACGGACATGTTTTAATCGAGATCAAACCTTTGCAAAGCGGTGGGGGTTTTGAGTTCAAGAACAGTATTTTTGGGGGCGCGATACCAAAAGGATATATTCCGGGAGTGGAAAAAGGTATCAGAGAAGCACTTCTTAAGGGTATTCTTTCAGAATCTCCTGTAGTGGATGTAAGTGTAATTTTATACGATGGGTCCTATCATACCGTTGATTCTTCCGAGATGGCCTTTAAGATTGCGGCATCTATGGCATTCAAGAAAGGCATGCAGGAAGCTTCCCCCGTTATTCTTGAACCCATCAATGAACTGGAAATCACCGTACCTGAGAAATATATGGGAGATATAATCGGAGATATAAATTCAAAGAGAGGAAAAATCATTTCGATAAACCCTATTGAAAATAAAAAACAGCTAATAAAAGCTTCTCTGCCTCAATCCGAGACTTTTAATTATACTATTGATTTGACTTCTCTTACCCAGGGAAGAGGACGGTTCACTCAAAAATTTTCGCATTATGAAGAAGTTCCCCCGATGCTGGCACAGAAAATAACCGAAGAAAGGAACAAGCAGAAGGAATGAAGAAGAACCACAAAAGACATACGGTAATAATGGATAAAGTTCCCTACATCCTTTTCGGGGTGATTCTTATCATGGCAGTAATAATATTCTTCTCGGTCAGAAGCTGTATGCCATTAAATTTCTTTTCAGGCGGACAGGATGAAACAGAAGAAGAAGTGGAATATACACTTTTCATATCTTCTCCGACAAATGATAAAGCTTTTGATTTCATCAATGAAAGCGAATCGGTCCCGGTAGAGATAAGGGCACAAGAAGTTGAGAATACAGGCTACACCATAAAAATCCTGGTAAACGATAGCGAGATAAAATCATTTACTACCCCTCCTTACGAATATAACTGGAACCCGGGAAGTTCAGGTGAATACGAGATGACGGCCCAGCTTATAGATGACAGCGGTAATATATTAACAACCTCAAACGCGGTAAATTTTACCGTCCAGTATGAGATAGAACCCGAGGGAGACAACGTCGTAAGTGTCGATGTCGAAGAAAAGAAAAACCAGATCATTGATGATGCTCTTTTTAGGACTCTTAATACTATACCTACAGGTGTTCCTATATTCTCCTACAAATCTTATACTGCCCCGGTCATCGACGGCAGCATGGATGAATGGGATAAATTTGAGAGTTTTTCATCTTTTGTGCCAACCATATTAAAAGAACATTACACCTCTCATACTGATATTTCAGGTACATTTTATTCCTGCTGGGATGATGAAAATTTTTATTTTGCGATCCAGGTTCTCGATGATGTGTTCAGCCAGAATTATACCGGTAATCAGATAAATAAGGGTGACAGTGTAATCATTGTATTTGATACCGAGCTGACCGAGGATATGCAGATTTCATTTTATAATAGTGATGATTACCGGATAGATTTCTCCCCGGGTAATTTTTCCGGAACATTTGCCGAATCTTTTATGAACTGGCCATCAAATGCACCTCCCAGAGGGGTAACCACAGCTTCTACCAGAATAGCAAACGGATACATAATAGAGGCCAGTATCCCCTGGTATAACTTCACCAATTTTATTCCTGAAGATCTGGATGTACTGGGATTTACTGTATCCCTATTTGACACGGATCAACTGCCATTGGAAATGCCATCAACTGAACTTGTGATTTCCTCATCAAAAGATTTTGATTTCAATAACGTTTCCCTGCTGGGCGCAATTGCCCTGATAGATGCCGGAGATATACAGAGCACTGAAGAACAGTCTGCTGGTGAGGGTGCTGATTAATACTCTTACTAATTTTAAATGAATAGTCTATAAGCCGAGTTATAGCCTAAAATATTAAAAAGATTTAATATATCTAAAGTGGAAAGAGACTTCTTTTAAATGTTAACTGTCAATTCCTTTAAAAACTCCGAAGGTGATAATATTTTGATACCTTTACATAACTTATAGGGATAATGTTTTTTTCCCCTGTCACAAGAAAATTGATTTTTCCAGATATTGCTATTTCTAAAAATTGGTTGTCATCTGAATCTGGTAGCGATATTTTCAAAGGCACTGTATCAACATATATTCCTTCATCCTTTATTTGTTTAATAATTGGCTCTACTTCTTGAGGATGAAAATTGAATTTTTTTCTTTTTAATACAGTTTCATATTCATTCAATACTCTAAAATCATAGGCTATTTTTATCCTTCCAGCAAGAATAAGGTGAAGAATTATTGCAGCATCACTATAAGGTTTAATCAATCCTGAAATAATAATATTTGTATCAACAACAATTATCACCTGCTGCGCTCCAGCCTCATTGCTTTAATTTCTTCTTCAATTTCTTCTTCGGTTATTTTATCCAATCCTCTGTTTACAGACTCTCTTTGTATATTCTCCATAGCTAATAGTGATCTTGCTCTTCTTAGTGCAATCAGAGAACTTTCTAAATTTCCCTGTTCTACAGGATTTAGAATAGCAATAGGCTTCCCGTTTGAGGTAATTATTATATCCTTATTAACTTTTAACTGTTTCCAGATATCACCTGGTCTAATTCTAAATTCTCTAACACTAACAAATTTCATCTATACAACCTCCTGATTAATTGTCTACATTAAATATATAAATTATCCTACAAAATATTAACATCAATATAAGAAATCTTTTGTTATCATATCAAAATAATGAAGGTTAAAAAAATTATACCTTTAACATATATATTATCACCATAATTACTATTTAAACTAAAAAGCGGTAATTAAAAATATATTAGGAAAGATAAGTTAACAATATTTCTTTCGCTAGTCGCTGAATAATAAACTAAAAAATGCTTAAAAGATTTGTTTAAGGTTGTGATAAGATAAAATTTACAGTGTAGTTTACAACTAACCTAAAAAGTGAGATTAATTTTGGTTTAGTTATTTATGCAAATTATGAAAATCTACAATCCCTTTCTTAATCAACGTAATGCAAATATCTACTATTCCAGAATCATAAAGTATTCCTTTATTTTCTTCTAACTCTTTTATTGCTAGGTCCAATTCGAGAGCAGGTCTGTAAGGACGATGAGAAGTCATAGCTTCAAGAACATCGGCAACAGCCAATATTTTATCTTCAAGTATTATATTCTTATCTTTTAAACCTTGCGGATATCCTGAACCATCTAATCTTTCATGATGTTGAAGAACTATTTTTGCTATAGGCCATGGAAAATCAATATTTTTTAACATATTATAACCGGTTTCTGAGTGAGTTTTTATCATATCATATTCCAACTCAGTTATCTTCCCCGGTTTTGTAAGAATAGAAGCAGGAATATTAATCTTTCCAATATCGTGAATAATTGCAGCAGTATTTATTCCCCTGATTGTATCTTTATCCAAACCCATTTCTATAGCTATCGAAGCTGCAATATAAGCTACTTTTTGTTGATGTCCTGAAGTATAAGGATCCCTTAATTCAATAATTGATGATAGAGTTTTAATTATCTCTTCCTGAATTACTTCTATTTTCCCATAGCTTTCTTTAAGTAATTTTTCTGATTCTCTGATGTCTGTCAGATCTATGAAAATTTCTATTGCATTTGTGGTATTGCCAGCACCATTTTTTACAGGATACCCAATTACAAGATATATTTTTTTATCAGGAGTGGCAATTTCATTCTTTTGAAACTTTCCCGTCTTTATAGCTTTGGTAACCGGGCAATCTTTAATTGGCTTGTTCCTATTATGTAATATTTCGTAACATTTATGATCTTTAATGTTTTTAAGATCCAAATTAAATATTTCTTTTGCAGCTTTATTGGTCCATAATATTTTCATTTCTTTATTACGATAAAGGATAGGTTGTTCCAAACTGTTTAGAATAGCACTCTTTTCCTGCTCAGACTGAAATATTTTTTTCTCTAGCTCTCTTAATTTTGTAACATCTAAAGAAGCAGATATTATACTTGTGATTTTACCAGTGTCATCTTTTATAACATTACTACCTGTATAACAAATATATTTGGCTCCATCTTTTCGTTGTGCCGTATATTCTTTAAAACCTATTTCTTTTCCTTGCAAACGCCATTGAAAATTAATCCTTGCTCTTTCCCTATCTTCGGGAATTAATACCTGGAGTACATTGAGCCCTTTATCAATATCAGTTCTAGAATAACCCGATTTCTTGTACCCTTGTTTGTTTAAATAAATAATTTTACCTCTTATATCTGTTTCAAATATAGTCTCAGGCAGTAACTCAATGAGATTTTTAAATCTTTTTTCGCTCTTTAAAAGTAATTTTTCAGATTCTAGGGTTTTAATACCAATAGCAATTTTTCTGGCAATGTTCATTAAAAAATTAACATCTTCACCATTAAAATCATCTGCCTTTTCAGAGTAAATATTTAACACGCCAATAACATCATTTTTATAAATCAACGGAACCGCAATAGAAGATAAATATCCCCTCTTCAAAGCCTCTTTTCTCCAGGGTTTATATGCAGGATCTTCTTTGATATTTTTCATTATAGAAGGCTTATGTGTTTTTATAGCTTCGCCTGTTGGACCCTTCCCATATTGCGAATCGTTGTAAGTAATTTTGATTGAAGACAAATAATCTTTTTTAAACCCACTTTGGGCAACAGGTTTTACCTCAAATTGTTTATCTTTGATTAACCCAATCCACACTAATTTATAATTCACTGTTTCAATTAACAAATCACATATTTTTTGAAATAAATCTTGTTCATCTTTAACAGTCAAAAGAATATTACTTATTTTTGATATGCATTTACAATATTTTTTAAATTTATTAACTTTATTATTAGCTGCTATTTTATAATTATTTGAGTTCATCTTCATATCAGTGTTAATACTTTTTAAAATATAATTAAACCCTCTAATTACATTATATACTTCTTCTGAAAATTATATAATTCCACCTAGATTACCCCTAAATTCTAAAAGCTTGGTGTCTACTCAAGTGTAATCCTCCAATTTTAAACGTTTTAAAAAGGTAACGCTGTTACGTTATATTATTAAAAGATATGTTAATAGAAAAAGTATAACTCAATGAATTTTTAATAGTATCATAGGTCAAATAAAATACTGCCTGTTTCAGTCCAGTCCTTAAAAATTTAATATGCAGATTACCATATCATATTCAAAAACTTATGGTAAGTTGGCAGATAAAATTACATCCATTTTCCAAGCCAATCAAGCATTTTTTCATGATTATCTTGGAAATAACTATAGCTTTCAAAGCGGTGTTTTGTATTTTCGATCCAGTAAAATTCTTTTGGTTTGGGAGTTTCGTTATAGAAACTTAATATATCATTCAGATCGGTCCATGGATCGTTTCTTGCCTGTATGTATAAAACAGGAACCTTTAAATCCTTTGCGTAATTACGGGGAGACATTTTTTCCAGCGGATGCTCGCTGCGCCAGTTCACGATTCTTTTTACCATAGGAAAAACAATTCTTGCCCCGAATGGCGTAAGTATTCTCTTAGCGTAAGTCTTTACAAAGACTTCCATTGATATGGGCTGGATAGCAATAAAGGTCTTTACTTTTTTAAATGCATCCGGATCCTTGCTCATAGCAATAATAGTTGAATTGGCGCCCATACAGAAACTTACAAATCCTATATCAAAATTTTTTAGATCATTACGGTTTATTATAAAATCCATTGCGGCGACCACATCTTTATATTCTTCCAGCCCTACTCCGGCTTTGCCGCCATTAGGACTGCTGCCGCTTTCACCGTGATTTCTAAAATCAAACATAAGAACCCAGTAACCTTTTTCATGAAGATGTCCGGCAGTTTTTAAAAATTCTATTTCTTTATTATAGAGTTTGGAAATGCTTCTGTATTTTACGGTTGACCCATATTTTGTCAAACCACCTACATGAGTCATAACTACCAATTTTTCCAATGAACCGGGTATCAACCAGCCTTTTAAGGCAACTCCATCTGAGGCCATAAATTCCACATTTTCATAATCCATACCATAATCTTTAGGGTTTTTAGGTATGGGTTGCCGGTTAAGGAAAATAATAGTTCCGGATAAAAAATAACTGAATAAAACATATATCAGAAATATCCCGATTAAAGCCATGAGAATATAAACTGCGATCATAAAATTACCCTTCGATATTTAAAAATTTTTTAATATCTTATCAGATATAATGATTATAGAAAACAAATTATTTTCTTTATAAAATAAACCTTACATCAAATATCTATCTTGATGCTGCCATTATCGACTTTTACCTGATAGCTTGGTTCGTTTTTTGTCTTAAGCTTAAGAAAACCTATCCTTGGTCCTGATATACTTACCCCCGTGGTGACATCAAACCTGGAACCATGTCTCGGGCATGTGACTATTTTCCCTTCTAGCTTACCTTTTGACAGGTCTCCACCCATATGTGTGCATCTTCTGTTTATGGCGTAATAATTTCCGTCATAGTTTACAACTACTATTTCTTTATCCTGAATTAAAACGGCCTTCATTGTTCCCTTTGGTATATCGTTAGTTTTTGCAACTTCGTAAAAACTCATTTTAACCTTCTTTTTAAAAAAATTATTGATGGTTAGATTATAATAGATTGAGAAATTATTGAAATCTTTTATCATTAAGAAACTTATTTCGAAAAGATCCTAGCCGGATAAAACCAGAATAAGTAAATGCAGGTTGAAAATAAATAATAAAAAAAACATGGAAAAAATAACCACGTTTATGAATAATGTTATTTTTTTCCTGTCCGAAGGCTTGACTATACTTCCAAAAATTGAAATCACCAGAGTTGGAATGGCAACCAATGCAAGCAGGATAAAATTTATATCAAATCCGTAAGATCCATAAATCATATTTAACACAGCTATAATAATAAAATATACAAAAGCTGCCGAAGAAAAAGCTAATAACAGTAAATATCCTGTCTCTCTGCCAAATACTGAAACAAGATTCTTCTTACCGGAAATCCTGTCAGCTTCATAATCAGGAATTTCAACCGCAATTGACAGCATTGCTGTATATGATAATAATGGTGTAAGTATTACAATGATTTCTTTGTTTAAAGAATCGCTGACTGTGACAGATCCAGCTATGGGCAATATTATCCCTATGATCAACATAATCACTATCTCGCCTAACCCTCTATATGAAAATCTTAAAGGCGGTGCAGAATAGAACCAGCCCAGCAGATTGGCAAATATTGCTAAAATAATTATCCAGACAGAAGCTTTAAAAATAAAAACAAATAAAACAGAAAGTATTACCGAGATTATAACCAAACAAATCGATATCCACTTTGAAAAAATCTTTAAATTCTCATTATTCCTTAGAATCTTACTTCCACCCGAAAAAAAAGTCGGTATCGTCAATCTGTCGGAATCAAAATCAAAATACTCATTTCCATACTGGACCGAAAGCTGTGCAGAAAAGAAGATAAGGTATCCGAATATAAACCTGGTTATATTAAAAAGTCTATCACTTGAAAGCACTGCTAATAATGATCCGCAGGAAAAAACCATAAATACCGGAAGTGCAAATTGAAAACGTCCTAATTTTATTATTTTTGTTAACAAATAAGTCAGGAAATATTAGTATTTGCAATATTTTCAGATTCGATTCAGTCTTTTATCATATTATATCTTTTAACCGGACTTAAAACCAAACTTTCCACTCTATTAGCTTTACTTTGATATTATTGTTAAAATATCAACGATTTTTAATATGTCAGTTGGAAAGTATAAAAATTTAAAGACTTTTAGCATAAATATATCCGGTATCGTTCAGGGGGTGGGCTTCAGACCCTTTATTTATAGGCTGGCAAGGCATCATGATTTGAGTGGAACGGTAAACAATACAACGGAAGGCGTTACCGTATTGATCAATATTCCGGATAGGAAAACAGCTGAAAAATTTTCTTCAGACATCAAATTACAAAAACCTTCTGCTGCAATCATCGAGGATATAAAAGTAGAAGAAGTCCCCTTCCGCGATTCGAAGGATTTTAAAATTGGAAAAAGCATAAAAACCGAAGAAAGATTCCAGCTTGTATCTCCTGATATTGCCACTTGCGGCCTCTGTGCCGCAGACATAAGAAATAACGGGGACACTCGCCGGCACGATTACCCTTTTACCAACTGCACCAATTGCGGACCCAGGTTTACCATAATAAAGGAAATGCCTTATGATCGGCCTAATACCACCATGCATAAGTTTCAGATGTGCAAAGATTGCTTGGCAGAATACAATGATCCCGAAGACAGGAGATTTCACGCGCAACCGAATGCCTGTAAAAAATGCGGACCAGAATTACTCCTCATTGATAGAAACGGAAAAAAAATAGATTCCGGAAACGTTCCGCTCACTTCTTCGGAACTGCTGCGACAGGGAAAAATTATTGCTTTGAAAAGCCTCGGCGGATTCCAGATTGCCTGCAGCGCCTTATCTGATAATACTGTCATTGAACTCAGGAAAAGAAAGAAAAGACCTGTAAAACCATTTGCCATAATGATCAAAGATATCGATTCTATAAAAAAATCTTATAAGGTGGAAGCAAAAGAAATAGAAAGTCTTCTCTCGCCCAGGGCGCCGATTGTCCTCCTTAAAAAAAATACGGAAAATTATGCGGTATCCCGTTATGTCTCACTATATAATCGTTATGAAGGTGTGATGCTTCCTTATACTCCAATACATCATTTGATTTTCGATCATATCGATATGCCCCTTATTATGACCAGCGGTAATATATCAGAAGAGCCCATAGCGGCCGAAAATGCAGAGGCATTGGAGAAATTGAAAGACATTTGCGATTATTTTTTGATCCATGATAGGGATATTTACTGCAGGTTCGATGATTCGGTCATAAAAATATTTGACGGAAGAGAGATGATCATGAGAAGAGCCAGAGGATATTCTCCCTATCCGGTAAAACTTGGAAAAGATATTGGAAAACAGGTCATTTTTTCAGCAGGCGCCCATGAAAAAAATACATTCTGCTTCCAGGTAAAGAATTACGCTATCGTAGGCCAGCATATCGGAGATCTTGATGATGAACAGTCCATCGATTTTTATGGCTCTACATTCAACCATTACAAAAAACTTTTCAATATCAAGAGAATAGATGCTTCAGCATATGACAGACATCCTGCCTATGCTTCTACGAGATTTGCACTAAAATTAAAAAATATACGGACCGGGATAGAGATCCAGCATCACAAGGCACATATCGCAAGCGTAATGGCCGAAAATAATATAAATGGAAATCTGATAGGTTTTGCCTGGGATGGGACCGGTTATGGTGATGACGGTAAGATCTGGGGAAGTGAAATATTTACGGTTGACGGCAACCTGAATTTTATAAGAGTGGGTCACCTTCAAGAAAAAGTTCTTCCGGGAGGAGAGATTACAATTAAAAAACCGTATAGAATGGCCGTTTCCTACTTGTATCATCTGTGGAAGAGAAATGGAAGCAGTAAAGATAAATTTTATAAGTTTGTATATGACAATCTGCCGTTTTACAAGAAAATAATATCCACCTTTGAAATAGAGGCTATTGAAAAGCAGATAGTAACTGGATTCAATAGTCCGGTTACCACCAGTATGGGAAGATTTTTTGATGCGGTAAGTTCACTGCTTGACTGCACACACACATCCAGTTTTGAGGGTGAAGCCGCAATTCACCTTGAAATGACAGCTGATTATAAGGTTAAGGAGAAATACCCATTTAAAGTTGATTATAAAGATGGGATGTATATAATAGATGATTATTATATTTTTTCACTGGTATTTGAAGAATTGCTAAAAAAGATACCCAAGAGTAAAATATCTGCTAAATTTCATAATACGCTTGCCGGGACTGTGCTTGAAATAAGTAGTCAGATAAGAAAAAACAGCGGTATCTGCAGGGTTGCTTTAAGCGGTGGAGTTTTTCAGAATAACTACCTTTTAAACAAATGTTTTAATATATTAAAAAAGGATGGTTTTAAGGTATACTCAAATTTTAAAGTCCCGGTAAATGATGGAGGTATTTCTCTGGGACAGAGCTACATGGCTGCCTTAAAGATTTTATCCTTAAAGAAAGGAGAACTTGATTATGTGCCTGGCCATACCAGCCAAGATAATTAAAATAAATAAAAACATAGCTGAAGTTGAAAGTTATGGAGTAAAAAAAGAAATTGATATTTCCCTTACCCCGGATGCCAAAAAAGGAAATTTTGTTATAGTACATGCCGGATTTGCCATACAGATCATAGATAAAAAAGATGCTGCGACCATACAAAATTACTGGAAGGAATATTTAGGTGAAAAGCAACATTAAAGAACTGGTCGAATATTTAAATAACAATAAACCTGACCATAAGATAAATATAATGGAAGTCTGCGGGACTCATACCATGGCCATATCCAGATATGGATTAAGGCAGCTTATTCCTGAATCTATAAACCTTATAAGCGGACCCGGGTGCCCGGTTTGTGTTACCCCTGCCGGTGATATAGACAGTATAATCGAGATTGCTGGAAAATATGAAGTCTCCATATTTACTTTTGGGGATATACTCAGGGTACCGGGAAGTAAGTCCAGCCTCTATAACGAAAGGTCAGAGGGTAAAGATATAAACATTTGCTATTCCCCTGCCGATGCCCTGGATTTTGCTAAAAATAACCCGGAGAGGAAAGTAATATTTATAGCCATTGGATTTGAAACCACAATACCCTTAACTTCAGTTATCATAAAAAGAGCCTACCGGGAAAAAATCAATAATTTCTATATATATAATACTCATAAACTTATACCGGAAGCATTGGAGCTTCTCCTTTTGGATAAAGAGGTAGAAATTGATGCCTTCCTATGCCCTGGTCATGTCTCTGCTATCATTGGAAGCAAACCTTATAATTTCATAGCAGAAGATTACCATATACCCTGTGTTATAAGCGGTTTTGAACCTATAGATATACTGGAATCTATAGCAACCATAATCAGACAGATAAATAAAGACATATCAGAGGTTGATATCCAGTACAAACGGGTAGTCAAAGAAGAAGGAAATCCTACAGCAGTAAAACTTATATATGAAGTATTTGATAAATCGGATTCAGTATGGAGAGGCCTTGGGAATATTCCTGGAAGTGGTTTGAAGCTAAAAAAGAAATTTTTAAAATTCGATGCAAAGACTTATTTTCCGGTAAAAAGATTTAAATCCAGAGAACCTGCCGGTTGTGAATGCGGGGATGTTTTAAATCTTTTT
>Ga0209323_10000057_pt1 | contig 61108 bp, 54 predicted proteins | sample Rifsed19ft2_FD_184014 | JGI IMG/M metagenome (GOLD analysis project Ga0209323, IMG submission 184014) | Soil microbial communities from Rifle, Colorado, USA - sediment 19ft 2 (version 2) | ecosystem: Environmental > Terrestrial > Deep subsurface > Rock core/Sediment | place: Rifle, Colorado...
TCGCAGCATCTCCCCAAGGTAAATGTTAGGAACCGACTACGAATCGAGAAAAAATGTGGAGAAAGCTTGCTAGAAAAAGGATAAAGAAGCATCGTAATGATATTTGGTTTACCATAGTACTTTTGAAGAGGCCATAAAATGTCTAACTCAAGAACTTCAAAATCTGCTCGCTTGATCATCTTTCTACTAGCTGGAATCTTGCTGATCTATACTATAGCATCTACATCCGTGTATTCGATTTCCTCGACGGAACTAGGACTGGTTAGCCTGCTACCGATAGCGTTCTGGATTGGTTTAGTTCTTTTGGTCTGTCTTTGGGGCTTTTGTTTAAGGGGTCCGCGAAAGTATCAAATTTTGGCTCTTGGGCTCACTGTATCGTACTTATTCGTTGCCCCCGCTATTATTAGGGTGCCTGTGTGGATCAGTGAATCTTACTATCCTTTCGGGGAAAGCGTGTTGATCAACTCGCAAGGGCACATGGTCTATCGTGCCTATGCCCCGCTTACAAGCTATCAATATTGGCCTTTATTTGTGTATTTTGCAAGTGCCTTCACACTTGTAACGGCCATGCCTCCCGATGTCATACTGAAGTTCTTTCCTTTACTAACAATTTCGCTGTATGGATTATTGACTTTTCTGATATTGAGGTTGAAACTAAAAGCTTCATTCGCAGTCTTTGGTGCGGCTTTTCTGCTGAGTAGTTTTTTCACTCGTCAACAATACTTTGGACCACAGGGCATAGCATACATCTTCTTTCTCTTAATCGTCTGGCTCGTGTCTCAGCTTTTCTTTGACAGCCAAACAAGTAAGGGAACGTTGGCAGGACTTTATATTCTCACGTTCATAGCAACCACAATGACTCATGCGTTAACTTCATTTCTAGCGTTAGTAGTTGTTGTTGCGGTGTACTTGGCGCATAGATTCCTGCATAAAAGGCCGTCCGCGATCACATCTGGACTACTCCTGTTTTCTGCATTGTTTTGGTTATCTTACAATATGTTCGCTGCTTCAGGCTTTTTCAATCTAAGTATTGAAAAAATAGCTCAAGCTCTCATGGAAATTTGGAACCTTGGTATCAGCAGGGAGCTGACCCGCATTGTTGGCTCCCCGGCACAGACAATGAGCTATGTAACCTCCTGGAGCATAGTTCTCCTAACTGGCTTCATCGCTGCGGTTCAAGTGCTCTTCGTGTTGAAGGATCTTCGCTCGCACAAGAAAACAAACGACGAAGGATTTTCTGTTTTTATGGCGATCTGGCTAGTGTTGGTTGTTGTGTTTGCGCTTACAGCGGTGTATGGATCAAACGAAGCTTATCAGCGTGCCTTTATGTTTGGGTTGATACCACTGACTTATCTCTGCGTCAAACTCCTTTCTAAGAAACCGTGGATACTGGTACTGGTTCTTGGTGGACTGCTTTTTCTGAGCATCCCAGCTCTGTATGGATCGGACACGTATAGGCTAGCGACCGACGCTGTTCTCACTGGCACCAAGTTCTTCGTTGATTCTACACCCCAAAACATATCGTGCCTTTACAGCTTTTATCCACATGTAAGATATTTCGATCCGCTGAAAAACGTTGAGTTTATATCCATCCCTGGCACGTTGCCGTTCACATCGGTTCCTAACTCAACGGCTGTCCAGAAAGCAGTGTCTATGGCAGAATACATAATCCGTTCGGACCTACAGCGTAATTATTATCTCTATTTTCTTAGAGAGGATCCTCTTGATCAGGTCGACTTCGATAGATTCGATAGAGTTTATGACGACGGGAGCTTTCGTGTGTTTATGCACGCAAACGAAACGTCATTACCATAGCAACGAAAGCAGAATTGAAACACCACTCGTACATCGCGCAGTGCTAATACCTTACAACTGAAAACCTTGAGCGACCCTTCATGCGAAGAGTTGACTCACGCGTAGGCATGCTGAGGCGGTTGAAATCACGGTGATTATGTGGGTATTAAATCAGATACGTCAAATGGGTCATTTACTGGGTAACGATATAGGTACACACCATCGTAATCTTCTGCCATAGCTAATCTAACAGCTTCACGCATGTTAGTGCTGGTTGTCATTGTCGGAGTTCCATATATGAAAGTATGTATTGCTGTAGGATTGACGGTTATAGCTCTTCTAAGACCATCTGTTAAATCTGACCATCTTTCTTCCTGAATGGCGTAGAACCATTCATAAACGAGCTCATCTACAGTGCCGTAATAGTCCCAAGGTTGAGTGTTTTGGCTTGTCATCGGATAAACCCAATAATGATCAATCAAAGCACAGATTACGACGTTTGGATTCTCAGCCCTTGCGGTTTGTTCCATCATCTGGAAGAACTCCCTTATAGTGCCTTTGGCAAACTCTATGAACTGCTGTTGCTCGCTGTTGTATGAGCCTCCAGTTGAAGTAAATATTGGTATGTCCTTACCTGTTCGCTGCATATACAGAGCTTTCATGGACTCACTGTAGAATGTTGGTCTTCCCCCGCCTGTCACAAAGACTATTTCGTCAACGCTTATCCTTGGCGTAGCGTATTTCTCCATGATGTTAACACAGATTTTTATTAAGTTCTTTTCGAAAGTTTGAAACTTTGGACCTGTTGGGCAAACCCAGTTAGCTTGACTGTTTTCTTCTCCGTTCGGGCCAACTTGTATTTCTTCATGTGCAAATGTTTTCCAAGGTGTCACTTGCATACTAACTGCGCAAACTACCAAAAAATCGTTTTCTGCGCATAACCTGCATAATTCATCAATAGTGTCCTGTGTTTTTGTGTTCATGGGGTTATTCACATCTCCAGTCCATAAACTGCTGCACCAACCCATGTAAATGCGCAGGGCGTTGTAGTGCCATTGCTTCATGAAGTTAATTATTGTCTGTGGAGTAGCGCCACTAAGCGAATCCAATGCTATGGTTAATCCGTTCCATTTTGCAGGCTCAACTGGAGAGTAGCTGATGTAACCCGTCGTCGATATGACGTTGGAACTCTCGGAAGCAAAAACCACAAACGTCGCGAGACAAACCAGAATCATAAGTGAAAAAGAGAGATACGTCACTTTTTTGAATCGGATTGGTCTCAAGCTCTCACCTCACCGCTGCGGCGGCGTATGTTGTAGTACGACTGTTGTCGTACGATTTAATAGAAGAACCTTCTTTGGCGTTTAATAAATATTCTGGGTTTGCCGTTCGACACAACTACACTTATCAAGAGACTGCCAAAAAGGGGAAGACGCGGCGTTGAATGTAATGTCTGCTTCTGCAGATTCAATTCAGAGGGAATGGTAAATTTCTTCACAAGTGGTAAATTTCAATTTGACTATTTCGGATTGGGAGAGATGGAGTTGTTGAAGGGAATAGCTTCTGGAGCGGTGTTGGCGCTTCTGTTGACTGGCATGTTAGCTTTGACATTAGATTTTCAACCAGTTGGAGCGCCGGGAACCTCATGCATTAGAGCCAATGGAAGTGTTGGTCCTGCAACAGCGCCTATTCCAAGCGATGGGGATGTTTATGCTCCTATTGATGACATGTATAATTCCAGTGAGTTGCTAGAAGCTGATGTTGTGGTGGATAGGCAAGGCACAGGTTGTACGAATGTAACAATAGAGAATGTGGAAATCGAGGAATCTGTCGTCGACGTTGAATTCGATAGCTTTGAAGCGCCGCGAACTATATGCATTGGGGCTGATGGGAGTGTTGACCCTTCAACAGTGCCTATTTCGCGTGTTGGGGATGTCTATACCTTTGCTGGTGACATTTATGGTTCTGTTGTGTTGTTAAAAGGTGATGTTGTGGTGGATGGGGCAGGCTATACTCTTCAGGGAACAGGAAGCGGAACGGGAATAGATGTTACTGCCATTTCAAGCTATGTGAATGTAACAATAAAGAATGTGAAAATCAGGGAATTTGCCGTTGGTATTGAACTCAGCAGCTTTAATGAAGGCGTAATATCTGGAAACACCATAACAAACAACGGGGACGGTGTCCGAGTTAGCGGTTTTGGTCAGTTTTCGTCTTTTAACAACGTTATTTCTGGAAACACCATAGCAGACAATGAAAATGGGATTGTTATGGAGGGGTATGTGGTTGGCAATGTTATTTCTGGAAACATCATAGCAGATAACGGCCACTATGGCGTTGCGCTCATTACTTGGATGCCTTTTCATTCTCCTACTGAAGAGAATGTGATATCTGAAAACGTGATAACAGGCAACGGTTACGGTGTTTATTTTAGTGGATCCTCAGACAATCTTGTTTACCATAACAACTTTGTTGACAATGCGGTGCAGGTTTACGCTGAAAACTCGGCGAACGTTTGGGATAACGGGTATCCTTCTGGCGGCAACTACTGGAGTGACTATGTTGGCGTGGATGCCAATGGTGATGGGATAGGAGATACACCGTACGTCGTCGTTGCTGCAGATGTGGATAAGTATGCTCTAATGAATCCTTGGAGTTTACCATTGTGTTAGCTAACTGTCACCTCATAACCTGTTACTGGAGTCCATTCATGTGCGCATTCGCGCGCTTGAACACTGTTGCACAGACAAAGAACCTGAAAAATCTTATAGAAGATTGTTTCATATAGGTATTTATTTAGGAATTTAGAAGATTGTAAGGATACGAGAAGGGAGATGTAGTAATGTTAAAATCAAGTTATCGGAGACGTTGCCTTGTTTTGGCTATTGTGAGTATTCTTCTAGTCAGTTTTCTTGCTGGCCCCTTGTTAGTTCTCGTTCAGCCTGTACGTGCAGAACCTTGGAAGCCTGGTTGGCAGCATCGCAAGTCGATAACGATCGACCACTCCATAGTGGGTGCTGGGGGCTTGGTGAATTTCCCTGTTCTGATTGACATAAATGACGCTAATCTGACGAGCCAAGCTCAGCCTGACGGTGATGACATTTATTTCACCGACAATGGCGGCGTTCAACTCAGCCACGAGATTGAGCTTTACAGCGCTGGTCACTTGGTTGCCTGGGTTAAGGTGCCGAGTCTCTCTTCGAGTGTGGACACGGTGTTGTACATGTATTATGGCAATTTGGCTGCGGCGAATCAGGAGGATGCCTCCGGCGTTTGGGATGCGAATTTTATGATGGTTCAGCATTTGGAGGAGGTTTCAGGTACTCATTATGATTCTACTGTTAATGGAAATGATGGCACGGCGGTGAATGGTGTGGTTCGGAATGCGGCTGGTAATATTGACGGTGCGGACTCGTTTGACGGAACCGACGATTATGTTACTATTCCTCACAGCAGCACCTTGACTGGCTTTACGCAGGCTTTCGCCGCGAGCTGCTGGATTAAAATGGACAACATTACCGGAAGACGGACGATTTTGAACAAGTGGAACGCTGGCACTGGCCAGAGAGCATGGTATATCGACTACGATTCTACTCGCGGAGCTAACACGCTTGGATTGTTTGTCTCTCAGGACGGTTCTGCTTATTCGTACTGGTATGCTGCTTTCACTCCTGTGGCTGGCAGCTGGTACCACATCGCCGTTGTCTGGCGGTCTGGACAGCAGCCCAGCTTCTACGTCAACGGGGCAGCAGTGACTGTTACCACTTCCACAGCCAGAGCAAGCGTCTACAGCGGCGACGCGCAGCCTCTGTACATTGGAAGGAGCTACACTACGGGCAGATATTTTGACGGCGTAATCGACGAAGTCCGCCTCTCCAATCAGACGCGTTCTGCCGAATGGATATCCACAAGCTACAACAATCAAGTAAACCCATCAAACTTCTACATTGTCGGACCTGAGGAATCACCTGGAGCGCCAATTGTTTCTAATCCTTATCCGCTTGACGGCGCAATAAACGTGCAGACCTCGTCCTTCCCGCTTAGCTTCGAATTGGCAGACCCCAATGGGGATCTTATGAACTTCTCTGTTTACACCAGCCCCGACATAGGCAGTGGCGGTTTAACGAATCAAGGAAATGGGACGTACACGCTCCCGGTGAGCGGTCTCGACTACAATACGACTTACACTTGGCATGTGAACGTGACCGACGGCGTCAGTTGGACCAACGTAACCTATACGTTCACCACGGAATCTGTGCCTCCGACACCTCTGCCACCCGAGGTTTCGAATCCTAATCCGCCTGACGGTGCACCAAACGTGCCTGTTACTCTGGATGAGCTGAACTTCGTTATCTTGGATCCTAACGAGGACCTGATGGACGTATATGTCACGACCGATCCAGACATAGGCTTCGGCGAAGGTTTCAACATCCCCGATTCACCGTTTTCGGTTGCAGTAAGCGGTCTCGTCTACGAGACTCCCTACACTTGGCATGTAAACGTTACCGACGGCACCTTCTGGACCAACATGACTTACACTTTCACCACCGAGTCTGAACCCGAGATAAAGCGCAAGGCGTTAACGATCAACCACTCCCTAGTGGCTGCCAACTTGGTGAATTTCCCTGTTCTGATTGACATCACCGACAGCGACTTGGCGAGCGAGGCTCAGCCTGACGGCAGCGACATTTACTTCACCGACAGTGGCGACGTTCAGCTTAGTCATGAGATTGAGCTTTACAGCGCTGGGCATTTGGTTGCCTGGGTTAAGGTGCCAAGCCTTTCCTCTTCAGTAGATACAACGCTCTATATGTGTTATGGAGACCCAGGCGCCGGAGACCCAGAGAACCCCGCGGCTGTGTGGGATGCGAATTTCATGATGGTTCAACACTTGAACGAGGTTTCGGGTGTCATTTATGATTCTACTGTTAACGGAAACAATGGCACGGCGGTGAACGGTGTGGTTCGGAATGCGGCTGGTAATATTGACGGTGCGGACTCTTTTGACGGAACCGACGATTATGTTACTATTCCTGACAGCAACACTTTAGCTGGTTTTACGCAGTTTACTGCAAGCTTCTGGATAAAAATGGACGTCACAACAGGAAGACGAACCATACTGAACAAGTGGAACACTGGCACCGGCCAGAGAGCATGGTACATTGACTACGATGCTTCTCGCGGAACCAACACGCTTGGATTGTTTGTTTCCGCGGACAGTTCTACTGCCTATTCGTACTGGTACGCTGCTTTCAGTCCTGTGGCTGGCAACTGGTATCACATTGCAATTGTCTGGCAGTCTGGCGTGCAGGCTCTCTTCTACGTCAACGGGTCAGCAGTGACTGCTACTACTTCTACAGCAAGAGCAAGCATCTACAACAACGCGGAGCAGCTGTACATCGGAAGGAGCTACACTACTGGCAGGTACTTTGACGGCGTCATCGACGAAGTTCGCATCTCCAACGTGGCGCGCTCCGCCCAGTGGATTCGGACATGCTACAATACTCAAATGAACCCACCCACTATAAGTGGGCCTAAGGTGCTTAGTCACGTTCCAGGTGTCGGCGCGAATGGTGTTTCCAGAACCACGACTATCAATGTTACTTTCAGCGAGCCTATGAATCGTAGTTTAACTGAGGGTGCCTTTTCTGTTAACGGGTCTGTTTTAGGTAGCTTCAGCTGGCTTAACGCTAGTGCAATGATGTTCACGCCTGCCTCTCCGTTGAGTTATCTTACGGTTTACAGCGTGACCATATCGACTGCAGCCATGGATATGGAAAGCCAAAACATGACGGCGCCCTACAGCTGGAACTTCACAACAGTAGCTTCCACTCCGCTTTATGTGGTTAGTCACGTTCCAGGTGTAGACGCGACGGATGTTCTCACAACCACGAGCATCACAATTAACTTCAGCGAGCCCGTGGTTCCTTCTTCCGCTCAGGGTAACTTCTCTATTAGCCCGTCTGTTGCAGGCGGCTTCACGTGGCCTAACGCTTCTGCAATGGCCTTCACTCCAACCGCTCCTCTGGCCTATCTCACGAAGTACACTGTAACCATAAATGATGCCATGAACCTGCAGGGCAAAAACATGACGGCAAAATACAGCTGGAACTTTACGACAGTATCTGATACGCGGCCTCGCGTCAACACCGTTTCTCCACTCGCGAACGCGGTGAATGTTTCCCTAATCACAACTATCCAGATTACTTTCAGTGAGGCTATGGATGATTTTTACACTCAGGCGCGCTTCTCTATTAGTCCCTCAGTCGTAGGCACTTTCACATGGAGCTCCTCTTTCAACAGGATTACCTTCACTCCAACCTCTCCTTTGGCTTACAATACAAATTACACTGTAACCATAAGTGACGCTAGGGATCAGCAGGGCGAAAACATGACGGCGCCCTACAGCTGGAACTTCACAACCATATGGCCTCCCACTCCGCCTACTGTGGTTAGTACTATTCCAATTGCAGGTGAGACGAATGTTAACTACACGATTTTCAATGTTACTTTCAGCGAGCCCATGGATAAATCTCCAACTGAAACTGCCTTCACTGTTAACGGGACAAATGCGAAAGCAGTCATCCTATACTGGCCTTGGGCTAACAATACTCTGGTGAACTTTGCGATAAGCCCCCTGTCTAGTTTCACAAGTTATAACGTAACCATAACAACTGCGGCCAGAGACGCGCAGGGTGAAAACATGACATCGAAATACAGCTGGATCTTCAGAACAGGTAATGTCTCAGGCAACATCACACTCAAGTGGACGTATAACACGCAAAGTTTGGGTACTGGAGAGTCCAGTCCACTAATAGGCGATGTCGTCACCAGTGTACTTGGAGAAGAAGTTATCTACGTTGGCGGAGACTCGGGATCGAGTAGTGGCGCCGTAAGGTGCCTCAACGGAATTACAGGAGCGGTGATATGGAGCTATACTGACACTTCTATAGGGTGGAATGTTCAACCTCAGATGGGCGACATCAACAACGACGGCAAATTCGAAATCGTAGTACCGCTGTACTCTCCCACAGGCATACTTGTCTTGCATGCAAATGGCTCTCAGTATTGGAAAAGAACAGGAATAGGCGGATCAAGTTACACCAGCAAACCCGTCATCGTCGATCCCGACGGCGACGGATACTGGATGGTTTTCTGCGCCCCAGAGGACGTCCGCGGTTACAGTTATACCAGCACGTACACTGCGAGGATTTGGGCCTTCAACTATGACGGACGAGAAATCAAAAATGGTCTGTGGGGAACTGCAGGAGGGAACAGAACAGCCACCAATGGCCCTAATGCGAACCTTTCAAACGCAAGATATCAATGGTTTGCTTGGCGCCCGTGCTCAGGAGGCTTTGCCATGGCAGACACGGATAATGATGGTCTGTTTGAACTCTACCAGAACGACAGAAATATGTACATGGGAGATGGGGGCTTCGCGAAGGGAACCATAGCGTGGGAATGGTCACCAACGACGCAAAACCTGACTCTGAAATGGTACCAGCCCGACATGCTCGTTAGCAGTCACACTCCAATCCTTGTTGACGTTAACAAAGACGGAGTACTCGATGTTGTAGTTGCTCACCAGCGTGGAGGACTCGCAATCTTCAATTCCACGACTGGAGCCGAAATCAGGAAAGACTACAGTATCGGTTTGCCATCTCACTATCAACCAGTAGTCTACGATATTGACCGCGACGGAAACCCAGAAATCTTGTTGGCGGACGGCGACCACCCCGGGAGCTCTCCTTCAGACATTGTAGTCTTTGACTTGACCCTATGGAAGGTAGATGCAAGAATGTATGTTGGACCATGCAAGTTTCCACCAACGGTTGGAGAAGTGACTGGCGACGGCATCATGGACATTATAGCAGTAAGTGACAATGGCATATTCGTTTTCGACGGCTCCCACAATCCCGCCGTAGATAACACGTATCCGGTCACGGTGGTAGCAACCGGTCTACTATACCAATGCATGTATGCAGTTGTGCAGGACATCGATAACGATTTAAAGAATGAAATTGTCGTTACGAGCTCAGCCTACAGAGTCTACGCCTATGATACACCCGCACCAAGGACAACTCCGAGACCAAGGTCTGAAGTCCAATATTACAACGAACGCAGGACAGGAGTTGCGGAATACGTTCCACCAGTATTCTACGATCGCACGGCACCAATCCTCTCAAACCCCTATCCATCCAACGAAGCAATCAACGTACCGACTAACCTGCAAAGATTGAACTTCACCCTAACAGACCTCCAGGGCAACTTGATGAACTACACAGTCACTACAAACATTCCCGTAAATTCTACTGACCTCACAGGCGTAAACAAGGGCAATGGAACCTACAGCGTGCGCGTGACTGGCACTCTGACATATCATACAAAATACACTTGGCGCGTAAGCGCTACAGACGGCGCTCACTGGAACAACAAATCATATACCTTCACCACACCCGACGGCACCCCTCCAGGCAGCGCTCCCACGCATAGTGCCCCGGTTCTGAATTCAACTGGCACAGGTGATTATGCAAACGCAACATCTGTGAACCTGATATGCACCAACCAGACTACTGTTGATTCTGATGTTGGCGATAAGGTAACAAACATTTACCGCTGGCTAAGAAACGGTCAGCAAATAGCCAACTTGATCATGCCCTTCGACACAGACAACCTAACCACAGCTAAGGACTACTCAGGATACAACAACAACGGAATAATACACGGCGCCACATGGACAAACAACGGCAAAGTGGGCGGCGCCTACAGCTTCGACGGCGTAGACGATTACATGTTGATTCCTGATGGTGGCGCAGGCTACTACAACGGCCGCATCTACTCCAGCAGTCTTGGCGGAGGAGGAAACAACGGCAACTGGTCTGAAATGACAGTGGAAATGTGGATCAACCTTGCAGCCTTAAGCAGTAAAGAAAGCACAAGAATATTGATGAAGATACCGAGCTACGAAATAGGTCTAGGGTCAATAGGAGGATCGACGAGACCGAACAACAGATTGACTGCAGCCGTCTGGCTAGACAATCCCGACTCCGGAGACAACGCTGGGCAGAGCGGGAGCACACCCCCCAGCCCCAAAGCTACCGAATATTGGTCTGTGAGCGCATCCTCTACTCTGAGCACAAACACTTGGTACCACGTCGCATTCACCTACAAAGACGGCAAGGGAACAAGCGACTCCATCTTAGCGCTTTACATCAACGGCGTCCAAGTCACAAATTCGACCAGCCGAACCACGCGCGGACCCATCAAAGCCAGCAGCGGCGAACCCCTATTCATAGGATGGTACGACTACTTCAAGGGCATGATCGACGAAGTCAGAATATACTCCAGATGCCTCTCGAAAGAACAGATCTCACTGCGCTATAATGAAACCAAAGACGGCCTAACCAACAGCTCCACCTTATCGCAAACGGAAACACGAACTGGCGAAACATGGACATGCCAAGTCACTCCAAACGACTCACACCAAGACGGCACAGCAAGAACCTCAAACACACTGCTCATCCTTCCAGGTCCACAAGTCCCACCCGCCGTGAGCAACGTCCAAGTTTGGGGACAAACAAGTCTGTCAACGACCCGAGTCTGGTCAAACGAAACAATAGTTGCCATCTACAGCTACCTCGACGAGAACGATGATCCTCAAGTCTTCGGTGGATCGTTTGGCACGCAAATCCAATGGTTCAAGAACGGCACATACCAACCGTTGCTGGACAATTTGACGAGTCTCTCAACTAGCATCACAACTGCACACGAAGACTGGACCTACCGAATCAAACCAGGCGATGGATACTCTGTTGCAGCTGACTGGGTAAACGCCACCAACAAGGTCATAGTTAACAGCCCACCAGTAGTCACTTCGTATTCCCCACAGTATGGCTATTCACTCAACTATATACTGCTCTACGTAAACCAATCGCAAACATTCAGCTTCGCCTTCACAGAAATGGACGGAGACTCCGTGACAATAGAATGGACCCTAGACAGCACTGTGGTAGCTGGGAACGTAACCCAATGCACTTTCATTGCAAACGCGACTGGCAGTTTCAGCATTCGCGCCACCCTAACGGATACGGGGTACGGGAAAACGTCATCACAGCAAAGATGGAGTATTACAGTTCGATAGCGAAATATGAACCACGCGCGCGGACGACGCTTCACGCGCGCAACATCCCCATTTTTAAGCAAGTTCGAACACAGAACCGTTTAAGCTTTGATGCAAAACATTTCAGAAGAGCGGAAGGACAATGAGAAAACTTAGACTCGGGATACTCTCCAGCTTGACTCTTCTTCTCATTCTCAGCGGCCTAGCATTGCCTGCCAAAAGCCAAGAGGAACCCTCTATCATATGGATCAAAACCTTTGACGGAGGCTCCAGCGACCAAGCACGCGGCGTAGCCGTCGACTCCAATGACAACATCATATTAACAGGAATCTCCATCCAAGGAACGCCACAAAATTACATGACCGTAAAATACGATAGCAACGGAAATATAGTCTGGAACAGAACCAACGCAGACGGAACCCAAGCGCGCAGCGTCGCCATCGACAAACTGGACAACATTATAGTGACAGGCTTCACGTTCACCGGTTTCACAGACAGCTTCTTAACCGTAAAATACGACCAAAACGGAAACATGCTGTGGGACAAGACTTATGGCGAAGACATGCAGGGAGAAGGCGTCGCCGTTGACTCACAAAACAACGTGATAGCTGTCGGCTACTACTACGTTGAAGACAACATGAACGAATGGGACATCATAATCGTCAAGTACGACAGCAACGGAAACCAAATCTGGAGCAGAACATACGACGACCTAGAAGGAGAACAAGCGTTTGACGTCGCCATCGACTCAAACGACAACATACTAATCACAGGCGCATCCTACGACGGTTTAACCCACAACCTCATAGCCATCAAATACGACAAAGATGGAAACTTACTATGGGCCAGAACCTACAACGGCGGATACGAAGACGAAGGCCACAGCGTGGCCGTAGACTCCATGGACAACGTCATAGTAACGGGATTCACATCAGACACCACAAACCGCTACTTCTTAACCATCAAATACAACGAAGACGGAACAAGAATATGGACAAAAACACATCTAAGAGAGCTGCAAGACGAAGCGTACAGCGTAGCCGTTGACTCAAAAGACAACATAGTGGTAGGCGGCTGGTCCTTCGACGGAACAACCCGAGACTTCGTCACCATCGAATATGACAAGGATGGAAACCAACTCTGGGCCACCTTTTACGAGGGAAGCCCAACGTACGGCAGCTTCATCGAGTTGAGGGAATACGGCGTCGCCATCGACTCTTTGGACAACATTATAGTAACAGGCGCCATCTTCTACATCATCCCTCAGAAACCGTCCGACTTCTTCACCATAAAATACAGTGCAACCTCGCCGAGTCCTTCACCATCTCCAAGTCCCTCTCCGTCTCCCTCTCCAAGTCCGTCACCGCCACCAAACGGAGAAGTGAACATCCACGACATCGTTGCTGACGGAACCACTTTCCACGTTATTACTAAAAGCAACTCTACAATTTCAAACTTCCAATTCTCCAAAGAAGACAAGAAACTGCTGTTCGACATTACAGGACCTACAAGCACCAACGGATTCTGCAACATAACCATACCAAACCAGCTGCTTGGAGGTCCCTTCAGCATCATATTTGATGGACAACCGTTAAATGAACAACCTTCGTTTGACAATGGAACACACACCTGGCTCTACATCACTTACCTCCACAGTACACACACAATTGAAATCAGAGGCACCACAGTCATCCCTGAATTTCCCTCAGTCACATTGATAATCCTAGTTGCGTTCGTTACTCTAATGGCGTTTAGCCTCTTCAAGAACAAATTCAAAACAGAAATGCGCGCACATCGCCCACTCACGAAAAGAGTATCTAGCAAAGCCGAGTTGAAAGAACTCGGTTAATCCTTTCTCCGTGCTGCACTTGCTTTCATACTTATGTGTAAAAATATGTTCGTGGTTGTGAGAAAATGGGTATGCCATGGAAAAAAGCATCATTAGATCAAAACCAATTTGCTCCGTCGTTAATAATCAGAGTCACAACAATAGCAGTGGCTACGATAATACTTTTCAATCAAGACCTAATCTTGATATTCACTGATGCTCTACGGAATGAAGCAACAAGTTACATACTTGCCCTTCCATTCCTACTCATTTATCTAATCTATCGCAAAAGAAAAATGCTACGGGCAGTAACACCTCTTCAAAATCAAAACCAACCAAAGAAAGCAAGATATTTATCAACGACCGCCGGAACGTTACTCTTTATAATAGCAATATTGCTCTATTGGTACGGTTCTTACACATTCACTCCGATAGAATACCACCTGTTCGCCCTCCCGATTTTTACAGCAGGTTTAGTCCTACTCCTTTTTAATCCTCAAACATTACGTCAACTAGCCTTTCCTATCGCTTTCCTGTTTTTCCTAGTGCCACCCCCATCAGAAATCCTGTACACTTTAGGCACCATCCTCTCCACCCTAAGCTCCCAAGCCTCCAGTGCCCTCGTAAGCTTAGTAGGCATACCTTCAACTATGAACAACGAATATGGCAATCCTTCAATCCTCGTCACAAGACCTGACGGCGCAACAATGCAATTCACCATAGACATCGCGCGTTCAGGTGTATACAGCCTAATGGGCTTTCTCATATTCGCCATGCTAATAGTTTATATGATTCGGGGCAAGTTGTGGAAAAAATTTGCTCTAATCTTAATAGGAATACCTGTTATCTATTTGTTTAATATCATCCGAATAACAGCAAGTGTCCTGATAGGTTACCAATATGGCGAAAACTCGGCCCTTCAAGCCTTCAATCTGTTAGGCGGCTGGGTACTCACGTTGATGAGTGCACTTCTGCTACTCGGCATATCTGAAAAAATCTTGAAAACACAAATATTCACTAAAAAAATTGAAAAGTGCCCACAATGCAGCTCGAAATCGCAATCTAATCATGACTTTTGCTCTGTATGCGGAAAAGTAAAACCCGCAGGCGTCAAAATCCGCAAAAACGACCTCATCAAGGCTTCTGCGATCATCGCCAGCGTACTCTTGTTATTGTCAATTCAAGCGCCAGTTTTTGCCTTGACACAAAGCCCAGCAGTGGTCATTATTAACACTCCAATGGGCGAGCAAGCATCAACTGACCTTTTCCCAAGCGTCCCCGGCTACGACCTTCAATTCGCATACCGCGACACTGATTTCGAAGAAATGGCCAAAAGCGACATGGCACTAGCATATATTTATACTCCAAAAAATGAATCTCGCAAACCAATTTGGGTAGCTCTCGAGATTGCATCAACGCGCTCCGTGCTTCACAGATGGGAAACATACTTAGTTAGCTACCCGTTGCAGCAAGGCCTAAAACCGAAAGTAGAGCAGATTGAGTTAACTGATATCCAACTTACTGAAAATCCCCCGATAATCAGCCGCTACTTTGCTTTTCAATATACAAAAACAAACGCTATACAAGCAGTATTGTATTGGTTTGAGTCAGGAGAATTCACGATAAACTCGACGTCGCAGCAAAAACAAGTTAAAATAAGCCTAATAGCTTATCCAGATGGCTCGGAAGAACTGCCTCAAATCGAAGAACAATTGCTAGCTATAGCAAAATTTATTGTATCTTATTGGCAATCAATCAAAACGTGGTCTCCTGTTGCTATAATAATGTCCCAAAATGGCGACAAATTGGCTGGAGCAACAAGCATGCTCCTAGTAGCGATTGTAGTTATGTATGAATTTGATGTTAAGAGGCAGAGGAAAATCAACAAAAGCGCCTATCAAAAACTTTCAAAAGCAGACAAACAAATGTTAGACATTATTAGAGAGACAGAAAAGAGAACGGCATCAACAATGCATAACATAGCAAACGCATATTATGAAGCAACTGGACAAACAATTGACGAGGATCAACTTATTAGGAAACTCGCGGAACTGGAAAAAATAGGCATAATAAGAAGCTGCATAACTAATAAACATGATGAGCCGATACAAACATGGCAAACGCAAAAATGAGAGATTAATCACAGTAAAAAATCCTCGTTAAAATTTAAACGTCTCTCTCGACAGGGATAACAAATGAGAATACAAGTTCCCTTCAAACCCAAAACAATTTTTTCGCTGTTAGTAGCAGTAGCAATCATGGACGCGTTTTCCTTGTTCTTCTTTACGCGCATAGACACCGTAGTGCATGTCGACCTCTACAATTACGGGCTTCAATTTAGTTATGAATGGGCCAGACAATACTGGGCATATGCCGATTTTTTCTTAGGATCTCAGGTAATCGCCTTAATACTAGTCGGCATCTCAATGTCATCCTTCGCAATCTACGCTAGAACTCACAGCACCATTTCACGCAGCCTCTGCAACTTACTTCTCATAACGGGAATAGGGTTAAACGTTTTTTCCGCCTACCTTTTCACACGCTTAGATTACATTGTTCACAATGACCTGTATCTATACGGTTTACAGTTCAGCTACGAATGGGCCACAAACTACTGGACATACGCTAGGTTACTGCTCGCGTCAATCAGCCTTGCAAGCGCAACAACAGTCATATCTGCCACGCTGGTTCTTCTCAGCGCACGAAAGACAATAGAAATAAACACTGCGAAAATAGCCTCTTCAACCTTGATCGCAACCGGAGCCGTAGCTCTCGTCATTTCAATAACCTACGCTTCATCAATCCTTGCCTTCATAGGCTTAGGACTACTCTTCTGGGGAATAATATTCACTTACATCCGCACAGAAGAATACGTCAAGAAAGCTCTTCTGGACGCAACCGTATCTTCCCAGATAGCAACATTAAACGAAATAATACAAGCAATGGAATGCGAAGGCACCGCAACATACCTACCACCAAAATACTTTAAAAATCCTGAAGCCAACAAGGTCTACATACCCAAACCAAAAGGGGTAACGCTTCCAAAACCAGAACAAATACAAGACCAAGATCCCCAATTTTTCATCGATCTCATCGAAAATCCTCCAGCTGTACTATTGACGCCGCCGGGCGCTGAACTGGCAAAACTCTTTGAAAAGACTCTTGAAACAAATTTCACCAGAGTGGACCTGAAGTACCTTCAACAGAACATGCGCAAGCTTTTCGTCGAGGAGCTGGAAATTGCCCAGAACATTGAGATGGAACTCGAAAACAACAAAATTCGTGTCAGGATAGAAAACTCCATATTCGGCGCGCTAAATAGAGAAATCGAACAGTTCTCCACATTAGGCTCCATACTTAGTAGTGCCATTGCATGTGCGCTAGCAAAAACAACAGGCAAACCTATAATTATTGAAAAGCAGCAATTAGGCGAAAAAGGCAATGATATGACAATAGAATACCGAGCATTAGAAGAAGAGGAGTAAGCAGAACCATGATGTTTCCTCTAGGCTTCTGGGACATAAGCCTCCTACTTGCTGTAACCTCCATAATACTTCTAGTAACTTTAGGGTTACTTTCGCCGTCCTACGGCAAAATAAACGTATTCATTAGCAAGAAAAAACTAAGAAACGCCGCACTAACCTTTTCGCTATTCTTTCTGATAACAGTTTTTGTAAGAGTAGCCAGCATAATTTAGCGCGTTAAGAATCCAGAGAACCAGTTACGAACATGAACAAAACGCATCAAAGCTGTTTATTTTACTTTTTTAGTACTGGTGATGCTTCTGGCAACAGTCTTCGCTATTTCCGAAATCGTAACGATTCTTATATAGGATAAGAGATATTAGACCCCGCCTGAGGCACACACGTTGAGCAACAATTCCAAAGACAACGAGCTCACCCAAACAATAATTCAGGTTATGACCGAAAAAAAACCACAAAATGTAAAACAGCTCGCAAGCCTCGTAAAAGAGACGCTTCCACTTACTGAAGAAAGAATATTTGACGCTGTTCTGAAACTACAAAGGGAAGGAAAAATAAGACTTGAAAATCAGCCCCTTCAATCTCCACTGAAACCTGCAATTTATGTTAAAACTGGCCGGGCGCTCTGGTACTGGGCAACCGTAGCAGTAGCAACATTAACAGCGGCTGTTGTTTTCTTGGTACCAGAAGCCTTCTATCCATGGGTCTACATCAGAAATGTCCTTGGTACGCTATTCGTTTTATGCCTACCAGGATACACTTTCATAAGAGCTCTTTTCCCAGCGCGTGAGCCAACAAAATCTAGCATATTTAAAGGAAACCTCGGCATTGTGGTGAGAATAGCCCTAAGCCTCGTTATGAGTATAGCTTTAGTCCCGATAATTGGTTTACTCTTAAACTATACGCCGTGGGGCATAAGTCTAACTTCAACAACTCTAAGTCTACTCACCATTACGCTTGTTTTCGCTACCGTCGCATTAATGAGAGAACATCAACTCGCGAAATAGAAGTGAAAAATCGTGGCAGACGAACTGACAAAAGTAGTGGAAGATTCAGTCCGTGGTAGCTTCTTCCTGATTTCTGGAACCGTCATCGCCACTATTATTCTAGCAATTGGTTCAATAATAATAGCCAGAATTTTAAATCCCGAATTGTATGGTCAATACTCATTGGCGCTTGTTGTTCCCCAACTTCTTTTCCTATTTGCAGACTTGGGCATGAATCAGGGCATAACCAAATTCACTGCAGAGTTGCAAATGCGAGGGGAAACAAGCCGATTAGCGAAAATAATTCAACATGGCCTACTGCTAAGAGCACTCACGGGAGTAGTCATATTCCTAATCAACTACGTCTTCGCGGACGTGTTTGCTTCAATTATTCTTCAGAGACCTGAACTTGCGTTTTTCGTCCGAATCTCATCGATTTCGGTTTTGTTTCAGGTGATTTTCACAACAGCAACATCCGCATTCGTAGGAGTGGACAAAACAGAATACAATGCGCTTGCAACCAACGTACAGGCAATTTCGAAAACAATAATTCAGGTGGTGCTTGTTCTTTTAGGATTTGCCGTTGCAGGTGCAATAGCAGGTCATGTGATAAGTTACTTAGTTGCCGGTGTAATCGGGGTTTTATTCCTTTATTTGATGCTGCGCAAAGAACAAAACACCTCAAGTGGTCAAAGCTTTGCGGAAAGCGCCAAGGTTTTACTTCGGTATGGAACACCGCTTTACATATCCACTTTATTGGTAGGCTTTGTTCCGTTTTTCCAGAGCGTCGTGCTTGCCCTTTTCACTACGGACGCTGACATTGGCAACTATAAAGCAGCCATAAACTTCGCTACGCTCCTGACAGTTTTTGCAGTTCCAATTACAACTGCGATGCTTCCCGCCTTCTCAAAACTCAATTCAGCAACTGAACAGAAAATCAGAGCCTTCTTTAAACTGGCAAACAAATACACTGCTGTAATAATACTTCCAGCCACATTTCTTATGATCATGTTCTCCAACGAAATAGTCCGAATAATATACGGGTCTGACTACCAGTCAGCTTCCCTGTTTTTGACCACATACTGCCTGCTCTACTTTCTAGTCGGATTTGGCTACCTGACTCTTTCAAGCTTTTACAACGGAATAGGCGAAACAAAAACAACTCTTAAGATAAGCGCAATAACATTCATCATTCTAGTTATTCTGTCTCCGCTGCTAACAAACGCATACGGCGTTCAAGGCTTAATCGCTGCTTTTCTATTGGCGAGCGCTACAGGTCAAATCTACGCCTCGTATTATGCTAGGAAAAAATTTCAAATAACGTTTGACAATCCAACTCTGATTAAGATTTACGCAATCTCGGCACTATCTACTGCAATTCCCCTTTTAATTTCAAACTTTACCAACTTTCCCTCGTTCCTCGTCGTCGCACTCGGTGGTGTTTCGTACCTGTTTAGCTATGTAACCTTGATGCCCTTAACGCGGGTTGTCACACCCTCTGAGCTTCGGCAAGCTATGCAAATAGTGCAGAACATTCCCATAATCGCTTCAATTGCCAGACCTGTGCTGAAATACCAACAGAAAATGCTGACACGAAATTGACACTATATCAACTGAAGCACAAAGAATTAGCTCTAAATTCACAAAACGCTATCTGCGTAATATATCGAAATTCAGAAATCAATATATTAATAGTCGTTACTTAATTATCCAGAAATACAGTGTATTAAAAAGGAGAAATCATGAATGAATTCGAAACAGTTACTATCGGTTGTGGCAATGATAATCTTGACTTCAACGATCCTTATTAGCCATGCCATTGCAGCTGATGATCCCCTGAAACTTCCACCATCTACAACTGTCGTCATTCTTGAAGCTAGTAACGGAACTCAATCATATTTTGATACAAAACTAAGCGCTGTCCCAGCAGGCTACGATGTCACAAACGCAACATATCTTGGCTGGTGTATCGATCAATCAGCAGAGATGACCAGATCCCCTGCCACTCACACAGTAACTCTGTACTCAAGCCTAAGCCCACCCGGTGACCTTGCAAACGAAAATTGGACCATGGTCAACTACATCTTAAACCACAAACAAGGCGAAGCTCAGGACATCCAAGAGGCAATGTGGTACTTCATCAATTTGAACAGTGGTTATTCGCCTCAGAGTAGTGTGGCTTGGGCCATGGTGAACGACGCAAAAGCCAATGGAGCAGGCTTTGTGCCTACACAAACTCAAATTGCGGCAGTCATTGCATATCCAGTATTCATAACGGACCCAAGTGAGGTTCAAATCAGCATAATTGAGGTGACTATGCCATCGAACGGGTCTGAACCGACTCCAACCCCGACTCAGACAACCCCGACTCCAACTCCGTCACAAACAACCCCGACTCCGACCTCGTCTCAAACGACACCCACACCAACGCCGTCTCAAACAACGCCCACTCCGACCTCGTCTCAAACAACGCCCGGAAACGAAACTTTACTAGTAATCGGCATAATATTGGCGTTAGCTACAATCGTGATAGTCGCCCTGTTAATCCTTAGAAGAAGGAAAAAGTAAATTTACACTTTTTCTCTATCCGCAGCACGGTCACATATGTCTCTCCGGTGCTTCAGAATCGTAACTTTTTCGTCCATAAAAACCCAGATCTCAAACTCTTCCAACACAGCCCCTTTTCAAAAGAACTGAAGAAATCGGCTTAACATAACCTGTTGAAGCTCGAACTGATTTTCCAGCTTCGCCTCTTCCGCTTATTTTTTCTTGCTGTTTTTTATCTTTTCTTTCAACTAAAACTCGCAAAATTAACATCGAACAAAAAAGAAAGGAAAGATTGTGCTTACCCTGTGCCGCTTATCACAACGTTAACGCTGAAGGATGTGATGCCGCTTATACTGGATGACACGCTTAGTGTGAGCGTTGCAGCAGTTGATTGCCCAGCGTTTAGTGTCGTGCCCTCTCTGTTCCACGTCAGAGTTATAGTACCGTTGGCGCTTGCTGGGTCCCAGTTTGCCTTTGTCATGCTCAGAGTTACTTGAGTGTTTCCAGTGTTCTTGACGTAGATTGTTCTAGTGACAGTGCCTCCTGGTGAAAGTGTCCCCCAGTCTATGGATGTTAAGGTTTGGGTGCAGGCACTGTTATTGTAGACGCCTAAGCTTACTGTCGGTGATGGTGACGGTGATTGTGACGGTGGCGGCGGCGCTGGCGTTTGTACTATTATGTTTCCTGTAGACGGTATTGCTTGGTTCACGCTAAGCAAGCCAGCTGTTGTGAATGTTAAGACTAGCCCTAACATCGCGATTGCCATTATTGTTCCTGTAGAGATTTTACGCATTGCCATAGTTATGTCCCTCAACGAATCTAAATCGGAATCTTAAGTATTAATAAACGTTATTGTTCATGATAACAACACAAATACACTTCTCGAAAGTGGAAAACAGAATTCCGCCTCATTCAAGATAAAAAAGGAAAAATCTGTTGAACTAATTAACGCAAACAATTCTCTTGAGTTTGCTGTATTGTGGTCAGGCAGCAACTAGCGCTTAGCCTTGTAAACTTGCGTCAAGTCGTGTCGTCAGTTACTCTGTCAGCTGCGTTAAGCTGCAACTGGCGTACACCTAAAGGTGACTTTAAACCTATAAGTTTAATAACGCGCTGGTTGAATTTTTGGCTTTTAAGGAGGAAAAGCGCTTCGTTTGCTGTTGGGCATATGGCGCTGGCGTACATTCTGGGGAAGTCATCGGCAAGTTTTCTGAAGGTAAGCTTCAACATACCGTTAATCTTGGTTTTCTCACTGATTCCTGACGCTGACATTCTCATAGGTAGTCTCTTTAATACCGAGATGCACAGAGGTCCAACACATTCAGTAATAGTCGCGATACTTGTTTTCATCCCTATCTTCGCGCTCTACCGCAAGGAAGCAGTGCCATATTTTGTAGCTTTGATGTCCCATTCCCTGATAGGTGACTTCTTCATCGGCGGGCAGGTCCAGTTGCTGTGGCCGCTGACCACACAACAGTTCGGGCTATACGAGTTAGGGCTGTACTGGTTTTACATATCTATCTGGGACCCGATAAACGTCACTGTAGAATGGATATTGTTTGCAACTTCAACGGTCATAATGTTCAAGAATAGGGATTTATTCTTATTCTTTCAAGACAAAAGGTCAAACTTGCTGTTGGCAATACCGATTGTAACGGTTCTCCTGCCTACTTTTGTGAGTTATCCACTGCAGGAACCTATTTTGTTAATACCACCACATCTTTTCTATTTGACATTGTTTTCCGCCTCTGTTTTGATTGTGCTCATCGGGACTTTGAAAAAAGGCTGACATGGCTGAATCTTTGTTTAAGTTGAACTTGACCAAGAAAAACGCAAGAGAAATCCAGCAACTTTCCCAATCGAGCTAGAACCGCCAACCCCGCTTCCAAGACCCACACCATTCCGCCCCATTCCCTCACCACTCCCACGCCTCCGCACAGAATCAACCACACAGCTATCCAGAACGCTTATCCTACGAGAAAACTGGAACTAACCGACTACGCTACGCCTTAACCGGTTCTCTTTGCCCCACAGTTCGGACAAACAGTCACAAGCTGATCCATCAATGCTCCACAGTACTTGCAGGGAATCATAACGACTTGGTGAACAATCTCCTTCTCCCTAATCACCGCTTGCGCAGCTGGCTGCACAACCTGCAAATCCGCAACCTTCGACGTCACATCTGGACGCCCATCCACAGCCACAACCCCCTTTATCGACCACGTAACGCTCCTATCCAAAGCCTGATAAGTCGCACGCCCACCCGCAGGAACATTCACACTCAACGGAAAATCCCTCGTTTCCCCATTAGCCACATGCGTAGGTCCACTGAGAACAGGCTTAGCAGCGAAAAGCACTGAAGACTCCTGCACTTCCCGCGGCAAACTCCGCCTCAACTCCGCATCATACACTTGCCTTATAACCCTGGCTTGCTCAACACAAGAGATTTCGCAACGCACTTCAGTAGCCTCAAAATCCTCGGTTGAAGAAACAGTCAAAGTACCCTCCAAATTCTCGCCCAACGCGACACTGTACTGATTAAGCTTCAACTGCACATTTGCGTTAGGCGCCGAAAATTTATCCTTAAATTTCCTAAAGAACAACCTCAACTCACCAGCATAGTTTGTACACTTGTTAAGCTATTTAATATTTTAGAGTTGCGCTCTCCGAAATAATCATTCAAGCACCTTTCACAGCCCTCACCGTTCTCTCCAACAAAAGCTGAGCCGCTTCCTGAGAAGGCCAACTGCCAAGCCCGCAGTCAGGACCAGTAAACGTCATTCTGTCTCCATATTTCTCTTTAGCAACGAGGTACCTTTTCCTTATTGCGTCTTCGCTGTCAACCATCTGTTCCGCTGTTGGCTTCACAACGCCCTCATCATGCAGTTCCGCCATAATCGAGTCAATATCCGTCCTTGACACACCAACCCGTATTTGCTTGTCCGCAGCCTCCAACATCTTCCGCGAGACACCTTCAATGTTCTTCGGCGACGCAGCATACTCAAACGACACCGCATCAATGTTTTTTACGCTTAACAAATCAGCGAGTCGTGACGGCGAGTGAAGATGAATCTGCCTCACTGCACCTTGAAAATCAAAGGCTTTTTCCAAAACTTCGCGTATGTTGTCTTTTCCAGCGGCTATATCCGCGAATCCAAAGCTCGGCTCATCTATAGATACCACTTCAGTTTTAACGTACTTGAGGTCTAAGATAGAGTTCCTTGCGAAACGTCGTATCGTCTCCGCGAAACTGTCAAGCACATCACTGTAAGGAACGGTTCCAATTTCTTTCAAGTATTGCTCCATCGGACCGAAAATACACACGCGCAACAGAATCTTCTTTCCCAGTTCTTCACTGAGCCTTTTGGCTTCTTCGCGGATTAGATGCACTTCTGGCAGAACCGCGTGTTTCTCCTCGACTAGGAAAGTGCCTTTCTCCATCGCCATATGGATAACATCGGCGACTTGTCTTATGCCATCGTACTGCTGCGGGTAATTGACCACGTCCAGTCCTGTAAGGCTTTTCTTCTTGAACGCGTCAAGCGTGACCACGCAGAAATTCTTCAACAAAAAATCGTCTTTTCTAGGGTCTTTTCCGTTGATTATTGCTTCTCTTGCAAGGCAATATGCCCTATCGAAGGTTTCCCTGTTAACCGTGCGCGGTAACGGAAAACTCCCTACATCATCAACCAACGCAGCCATGACGGCGTATTACCCATAGAATTCTTTTAAAGCTATAGCCTGTACCGCTAACTCTGCGCAACGCTAAAGAGCATTTGCAGAGGCACACCTATAAAAGAGGGAAAAACCACATGCTTATCCAGCAAGAAGTTTCGGAAAACATGACAGAAGAACCTAACAAGCAAGAGACGCCTCCCCCAGAGAAGCTCCTAATTGATGACCCGTCAAACTTTCAATTTCATGCCGCTTATTTCGTTTACTCCGAACTATTTGACAAAGCAACTGAAACCGAAGTCAAAAGAGAATTAAACATGAACATTGAAGCACTCAAGCAAAATCAGATAAACTGCGAGACATTCTACGGAAATATAGCTCGTCACCGAAAAATGGCCCCTGCTCAACACCAAGACAAGTTTTCCTTACAAACCCAGAGAAAAAGAGACTGGCGCATGAAAACCCAAAGGCAAGAAAGAATCAAAAGGCACAAAAAATAAGTTAGGTGCCTGAAAGTTCAAGCGTACTTCTTTGGGCTAGTTCATACAACGTCATGAAGGAAAACTGAAAATTCACTAGACGCAAAAACCCAAGTAAGCTTTTTATACTCTAAAGAAAAAGGCATGGAAAGTTTAAACATGTTTAAAGAATCCATACGCAATCTTTAACTTTCCCAAAACAGGTCACCATGCTGATAAAAATGCCTACACCAAAAGCCTTGAATGTAACATTAATAGCTATGAACGCTGCTCTCTACGCGGCAATTGGCTTAGTATTGTACTATGTTTTTCCCGTAGTCGCGCCAACCGTTGGAGGAGTGAGATTTTGGCCAGTTGTGGTGATTCCAGCAGCATTTGCAGTGCTCTTCGGACCGCTTGTAGGAGGCGCAGGAGCAGCCATAGGAATTTTCATAAGCGACGTACTGATACACGGCGACCCGTTGCTCAGCCTAACGGCAGGAGTAACTTCAAATCTTGTTTGCTTTGGCTTAATCGGCTATTTATCGCGTGTGAAATTGAATTGGAAAAAAGCTTCAGTGGGCTTAGGCGTAGGAGTGGCGATGCTGGCAACGCTCGGCTACCTCTTGACTACACCGCAAACTGTCGTCAACTACTTCACCACTTCAACATCAACTATTTCAGTGGAAGAAGCAATGTGGAGAATTTACTTCGTGCTCGCCATATTTGTAGTCAGCTGCGGCATAGCAATTGCAGTCGGATACTTCATGCCTAAGTGGCGAAGCTTCGGCGTAGCTTCAATAGTAGGCTTATTGGTTGGAAGCGCCATAATAGGTATCGGCGTTTGGGGCTACACGCAACTCTTCGCGTTGCCCGCTGCAATCGGAGGTGCCTTTCAACTTCCGTTCTACGCTGGGCTTATACTTTTCGCATGGACTTTTGCCACTGAAATCCCCTTCATGATAATCATCGTACCGCCCATCGCTGAAGCATGCCGCAGAGCGTTCCCGTGGATAAGAACTCAGCAAGGAGAATAAGCGAAAGTGACGAAAGCCCATGCGTTCAGCCCTGCTGGAATCTCGAGCTTTTTCGAGGTATGCGACGTCGAACCCAACGGAACCCTAATCTCAAATTCTGACCGCATCGGTGCCCGAGGCGGAGGCTTCGTCATCCAAAAAGGCGTCCACACCCACGTAGAAGTTAATGAAGCAAAAACAAACAGTGTAAGCGTGTTTATTGATGAGAAAATGGCGCCAGAAGCTGAAACCACACGAACGGTTGCAGAAGCGCTTTTGGCGAAAACCCACAAAAAATACACAGTAGCAATAAGGCACAGAGTTGAAGTTCCAATCGGTGCAGGCTTCGGTTCCAGCGCCGCAGGAGCCTTAAGTGCAGCCTTAGCCCTGTCGAAAGCGTTAGAACTGAAATTAACGTACAATCAGCTCGGCAGAATTGCGCACGCGGCAGAAGTCAAGTGCAAGACGGGGTTAGGCACCGTGGGCCCCTTAATGCTGGGCGGGTGCATACTCACCGTTGAGCCAGGCGCGCCCGGAATCGGCATTATCGACCGCATACCCATCAGCGCGGACTATGTGATTGTCGCGGGAGTATTTGAGCCCATACCAACTAAGCAAGTGCTGTCTTCGCCTGAGAAACGAGAGACTGTTAACCGTTTGGGCAGGAATACTTTGAAAGCCATCCTAGATGAGCCTTCCTTGGAGAATTTTTTAGCGTGCTGTCTCGAGTTTGCTGAGAAAGCGGGATTCATGACAGCGCGCGTCAGGCAGCTGGTGCATCTTGCTGAGAAGGCTGGCGCCATTGGGGCGGCGCAGAACATGGTTGGCGAAGCGGTTCACGCGCTAGCACGCATGGAAAATGCCAAAAATATCGCAGAAGCTTTTAAGCAGTTGTTACCAAACGAGAAAATCCTCGTGACCAAGATTGATCTTCAAGGCGCCAGGCTGATAGGACATGAAAAAGTTTAGAAAAGTCGCGGTCGGCGGAACCTTCGATGAACTTCATAAGGGACACAAAGTTTTGCTCATGAAAGCCTTTGAAATCGGCGAACGCGTCGTGGTTGGCTTATGCACTGACGAGTTCGCGGAGAAGCTGGGCAAGCCGCATATAACGGCGCCTTACGAGGAAAGACTGAAAGAACTGAAGGCGTTTTTGAACAACTTGGGTCTCTTAGGAAGGGCGGAGATTATTCCTTTGAATGACCCCTTCGGACCCACTTTAGCCGAGAGCTGCATCGAAGCGTTAGTTGTGAGCGAAGAGACGAGGCCAACAGCCTTTAAAATCAACGAAAAAAGACTAAAAGCGGGATTGCCGCCGCTCAAAATAATCACCATCAACATGGTTCCAGCCGAAAACTGCACACCAATCTCCACCACAAGAATCCGAAAAGGCGAAATAGACCACGAAGGCCGCTTGCTCAAGAGATCCCGCAATTTCTAAAAGTTTCCGCAATCTCAGTTGGTTAGCACGATTTGATTGCGGCAGGTCCTTCTGCAAGTGATTCAGACTTCAACGAATATCGCGGAATTTTGGATTTTGACCTTAAGAGTTCTCAGAGACTTATATGTACTTGGCGTTAGTGATTTTCCAGTTCTAACGTTAAACTTGGCTTTGTGAAAACCGCAAGTCAAAATGTCATCTTGAACGCTTCCGAAGAAAAGAGGGTATCCCATGTGAGGGCATCGGTTTTCAAAAGCAAAAAGCTGTCCTTCAACGTTTATGATTAGTATTTCCAGTCCCTCCACGTTAAAGACCTGCATTTGATTCTTCAAAGCATCCTCGAGTTCCGCTATCTTGACAAATTTGCCCATGTCATTTTCACCTTGTCATTGTCGCTTGAAGGTTTAAACAAATAGATAGTCTAACAGCATCATGATGACAAAGCCTGCAATTACGCCGAACGTGGCTTCTCTTTCAAATCCTTTTCTGTGGCTTTCTGGAATCATTTCATCGCTTACCACGAAAAGCATGGCGCCAGCAGCGAAGGCGAGCCCCCACGGCAGAATGGGTTGAAAAACGGAGATTAAGGCGACACCAAGCAAACCTCCTAAGGGTTCGACTAACCCCGTCAGCGTTCCGTACAGGAGTGCCTTGCGCCGGCTGTAGCCTTCCCTCACCAAGGGTAAAGCTACTGCGAGACCTTCAGGCATGTTTTGCAATCCAATTGCCGTTGCTATCGCAAGACCAGCGGCCACATTTCCGCTGCCGAAGCTTACTCCGACAGCTAGTCCTTCAGGAAAATTATGGATCGTTATGGCAATTACAAAGAGCCACACTCGTGACAATTTTGAAGGTGGACCCTCTGCTCCTAGGGCGGGATGAAAATGCGGAACGAAGCGGTCGATCAAATGTAGTACCAGCGCGCCTAGGATGATTCCGAAAACGGCAACTAATGGTCCGCTCAAGTCGAGTGCTGGAACTATCAGACTAAAAGAGGTAGCTGCAAGCATTACGCCCGCTGAAAATCCAAGCATAACATCCAGTAGTCTGTCCGAAATTCGTTTCATAAACAACACTGGTAGGGCTCCTGCTCCCGTCGCTAATCCGGCTAATAGACTGGCGGCGAAACCGATCCAAATCGTTTCCGCACTCAATGATTTTCCTTCCTTATTTTAAGCGTCCATTTATGCTATTTTACTTTTCCTAAAAAAAGTGGAAAACATTTGACGTTGTCGTATTCTGTCATTCGATGTGGCGGAACTTCTGAGTGTAGGGTCCTTCTCCTGGCGTTCTTCGCCTAAAGTGTCCTGAGGGCCTGCCTTCGAGCAGTTCTTGGAACCATGCTTCATGTTCTACTTCCTCTTGCAGTATCGCAAGTGCTATATCGTAGGTCCTATGGTCTTTTCCGTAGGTCATGTTGCAGATTTCAGTGTAAACGCGCACGGCACATCGTTCTGCTTCTAATAAGATTTTCAAAATCGCTTTGGTGTCGTTTGGGTTTTCTGGAAGATAAGCAGCCGAGCAAGCTGCGTCATCATGTAGTTCTCTGAGGTCTCTGTAGAGTTCTCCGCCCAGTTCATAGATGCGTGGTGCGAGCGTTTCAAAGTGCAGCCTGTCTTCGAGCCTAGCGTCTTCTGCAACTTCCTTGATTGTCTCGCCTTCAAGACCTGTGCAGTGCATTCTCAGGAGAGTGTAATAGTAATAGGTTGTGAACTCTGCCGCAGCCGCCTTTTTCAGCTTGTCTATTAAAACGTCTACGTTGACTCCGGCTTTTTCCACCATCTCTCTGCCTACATTCGTCGAGTATTTCTTTTCCATCGGGTTGTCACCTCCTTTTCAGGTCTGTGTTTACTGAATTGATGTCCGTTACTAAGTAAGAATGATTATTATTTAAGAATTACGCTATTTTAGAACAAACCATTTAAGCAACATCACAATTGGTTTATCCTATACCAGTGATACCATGGATGAACAGCAGCTCATAACAAAACTTCGCAGTAAAGGTTACAAGATTACCCCTCAGCGATTAGCGATTTGCAAGCTGGTACTTTCAAGCAAAGACCATCCAACAGCCGACCAGATATACGAAGAAGCGAAAAAAACACACCCTGCAATTAGTTTAGCCACTGTTTACTTTACGTTAGACCTTCTCAGAAGTTTAGGCTTACTGCAAGAGCTTGGTTTCAGAGACAGAAGCTCAAGATACGACCCAAACACCTCTCCCCACATTAACATCATCTGTCCAAAATGCGGTAAAATCTGTGACTATGAGGCTAAAAGCGTCAAGAAAATGTGGTCTCAAATAGTTGCAGAAATGGGCTTCAAACCGCTACGACAACGTTTAGATGTCTATAACCTCTGTAACGCATGTAGCAAAAAATGGAATAAAGGCGGGCCCGACGGGAATTGAACCCGCGGCCTACGGATTAAGAGTCCGCCGCTCTAACCTGACTGAGCTACGGGCCCGCTGAAACTCTTGAAAGAGAGGCTTCATCAAGAAATATAGAGTTTACGGTTTTGAGTTCGCGTACCGCGCAAGTATGTCTGGCTTGTCGCTGGCTATGCCGTCAACCCCTTTCTTTGTGTATTCCGCGACTTCTTCAGGCTTATTTATCGTCCAAACTATGACTTTTAAGCCGTTCTCATGAGCTTTCTGAACGTTAACCGTGTGCGTAAACTTGTAAAAGGAAACAAGATAGCTTGCTTTCAGCTCTAACGCTGCTTTTATCGGATTCCTGTGTGTCACGTAGATCAAGCCTGTTTCCACTTCCTTGTCCAATTCTCTAATTTTTCGCAAAGCGTCCTCGATAAAGGAAACTATGATGACGTTTTTCTGCAGCCCGTTTCCATGCACTAGTGAGAACACTTTTTCTTCGACGCCTGTTTCCTTCAGTTCGATGAGGATTTTTGCCTTTTTATCCAAGAAGTCTAGGGCTTCTTCCAACGTGGGTATTTTCTCGTTTTTTTCTGTGGAAAACTCTTTTATCTCTTTAAGCGTGAGTTCGTTGACCAAGCCTTTGCCGTTGGTTGTTTTTTTAATGTCGGCATCGTGAATAACGACAAGTTGTTTGTCTTTTGTTTTCCTCACATCAAGTTCAACAGCGTCTACGCCTATCTCTAATGCTTTTTTAAAACTGCGAAGCGTATTTTCAGGCTCGTAGGCTTTCGCTCCCCTGTGACCTATACGCAACATGATAAGTTGCTGAAGAATCGAAAACTTATATAGTTTTACACTGCACTCAAACGCTGAGCGGATAAACTATGCCTTCTCAAGAAGAAGTCGTTTTGAAACCCATAGGTTTCGTCAGAACCGAAGCCGTGAGCGATGAAGTTAAAGACAAAGGCAGAATCTCACAGATTATCCTTCGCAGCGAGTTGGCTGAAGCTTTAGAGGGCATCGCCGAATTCTCGCACTTATTCGTGCTGTTTTGGCTGCATGAAGTCACGAGCGAAAAGCGTAAGACATTGAAGGTTCACCCGCGCGGCAGAGAAGACTTGCCGCTGCTGGGAGTTTTTGCCACGCGCACCAAACTTCGTCCAAACCCTATTGGGCTAACGCTTGTTGAGCTTTTGAAAGTGGAAGGCAACGTTTTGACGGTTCGCGGTCTCGATGCATTTGACGAAACGCCTGTTTTGGACCTAAAGCCCTTTGACTTCTGGGATATGGCTAAAGATGTTAAAGTGCCGCGATGGTGGATTAAGCTGGAAGAGGAAAAAGTCCAAAAGCCTTAGGTCACGCGTCTCTTTAAGAATTCTATATCCGATTGATTTTAGCCACGCGCACTATAGCAGTCTTTCAAAACCATATCTTGCTTCTGCTGCCTTGATGATTTCTTTTCGGAGGTTTTCTCCCTTTAACTGTGCTTTCCTCATCTTCGCGAGTTCGTCAGCAAGTGCCGCGTCCTTGAAGACGGTGCCTATCCATTTTTCAAAATCTTCCCTGTAAAGATGAAACTCCAACGAATCTATAGCGACCTGCTTAACTATTTCGTAAAAGTCTTTGAGGCTTTTTGCTGCGAAACCAGTGGGCTGCCCAATTCCCGTGTAAAAGTGAAACTCCATATCTCTTGGAACCAGCGCAAAGGCTTTGAGAATGGCTTTTCCCTTTTCCGCCATGCCGTATCCGCCTCCCACCTTTCTTACGAGGCCTGCCTTCACCAGTTCTTGCAAGCGTTCTATAGTCTGGCTTGGGTTTAACCCGACCATCCGCGCGAACTCGTTCAAGTCCATGCGGCTTGTAGCCTCGTTCATAACCTTCAAAACCTTTAATCGTTCTTCCATCAAAGTGCGGTTCGCCTCCAACGCATTTATTATTCACTCATAGAACCTTAAATGTGTTGATGCTGCGTGTGCAATGCGTAACACATAAATTCCTTTGTTTCATCCTAGAGATTTTTGTCGGGCGGTAGCTCAGCCTGGTAGAGCTTCCGAGCTTGCTAGCAAGGGCTAGCTGGCGGAGACGCTGTAGAAGTCTACCCATGGTAGGCATCACCCAGCCTGCCGGGCACACAACAGAAACCGGAGCGTCGTAGGTCCAAATCCTACCCGCCCGACCAAGCTCATTTTAGAGAAAGACGATTTGACTTGAAAATCAAGCGTGAATGAACCTTTAGAATGGCATGTCTCGATGTTTTGGTTAGGGTCTTACGCATTCGGCTTTGGGTCTGTTGGGTCTTTTTGCCGTTCTTTTCCGCTTGTGGTAGTCGCACTCGTTAATTCGAGTTAACAGCCAGCCTTTGTCTTGATACACGCAACCGCACGGCAACGTAACAGTCTTATGTGTTTGACCAGTGTCTTTCTGCGTCATTTTCCAGTTCCTTACTTCTCATGATTGGCGCTTCTGGTTTATAACTTTCTGGCAAAGCGCCCTAATCGCGCGTGCCCTCGAAGCACAAGTATAAGTTTAAGAACAGTACCCACTAAAAAGTCAGCTGGAGATGAAAGTTTTGAAGACGCCGTCGCATTTTATCGATTTGAGGAAAGCTCCTAAGATACAGCAGTTTGAAGGCTTGGAAACCACGATTTTGACTGGCTTGCACGGAGAGAAGATGATGATGGTTCTGAGCGCCACACTGCCCAACCACAGCGTTCCAGTTCATTCTCATCCGCACGAACAAGTCGGCATGGTCTACAGCGGGAAAGCAGTTCTGAGAATTGGCGATGAAGAACGAATCGCAAAGAAAGGCGACTTCTACTGCATCCCTGCTAACGTGCCTCACAGCGACGTATGCATCGGAGACAAACCCTTCGTCATGCTTGACATCTTCTATCCACTGCGCGAAGACTTCACCCAAAAACTAAGCAAACAAAGCCCCCAAATAAATTGAGAGCCCTGAAGAAAACCTTTTGCAACTTGCTGAAGGATTTAAGCTTGCGGTCGGGTAAGAGAAACAGTTTGCGAGACCTTGCCACACTGATTGTTCTAAGCTCGCTAGGAGGCGTCACGAGTGTGCTTGTCGGCTACGCTGGACAACTCCTGTCGTCAACTACACTTTTTCCCTTTGTAACGTCTCAACTCTTGTCTGGATTACATGTGTTCTGGCTCATCTTAGCCGCCATAATGGTGCCCATGCACGGTTCAGCCACGACTGCAGGTGCCCTAAAAGGGCTGATTGAGGCGTCGCTACTCAGCCACCTCGGTCTCTTTTCCTTCTTAGTATCCCTTTTGGAAGGAGCAATTGCCGATATAGTCTTCGCATTCTTGAAAAGAGAACATAAAACCACCATTTACGTCGCAGGAGGTTTATCATCAGCCAGCAACCTCTTAATTGTTCAGCTCTTCTTTTTGCCGCCCCTTCCGATTCTGATTTATGCTTTAGCGTATTTCGCCGCTTTCCTGTCGGGCTTACTTTTCGGCGGCTACCTGACAACCAAAGTGCTAAAAGTCATACCCGCAAGCCTCTAAATCACAACGAACACTCTCTCACGCACCCCACAACAAGTGGCTGAAACGCCACCGCAGAGCACAAAAATCGCAACGCATCAACATGCTTTTATTAGCGACATTAGAACTACAATAACAAACGTATTTGCATTAACGAAGGCACAAACGGTATGGTGGAACTCAGGACGCAGGAACAGAAAATTCTCTCCGCTTTAGAGAAGCTAGGCGGAAAAGCCACAGCGGAACAGTTAATAGTTGACTGCAATTTTCCCGATGCTACCGTCATGCGTGCCGCGCTGACGCTGCAAGAGAAAAACCTCATCAAAGTGCACGCAGAGCAACAAAGCCAAATCAAACTGACAGCGGAAGGAGAACTTCACGCGAAAAAAGGTTTGCCAGAACGCAGACTAATCAAAACCGTAGCTGCACTAGGCGGAAGCGCAGACCTAACCAAAGCCGCTGAAAAAGCAGGTTTGGAGCCACAGTTCGTCCAAATCGCCTTAAGCTGGGCTCTCCAAAAAAAATGGGCAGTTTACGACTCGCAGACCAACACAATCCGCATCGCAGAACCAGCCCTGCATCAAGTCGTAATTCCCGAGAGAAACGACGAAGCGTTGCTCACCTTTCTCTGCGCCAGACCGAAAACAACACTAACCGACTTAACCGCGGAACTGCAATCAGCCGTTGAAACGCTGAAAAAACGCAAACTTTTAACCGTTGAGTCCAAAACCAAAAGAATCCTCACAATTACAGAAGTTGGCAGAACCGCCATGCGGGAACGTATGGCAAAGGGCACAACCACACTTGAGGAAGTGACGCAGCTCACGCCCGAACTCATCATCACAGGCAAATGGCGAACAGTAAAACTCCAAAAATACAACATTGAGGCGCCTGTGGCTAAAACTTGGCCCGGCAAGAAACATCCTTACCTAAGCTTCCTCGAAGAGGTCAGAACCAAACTGGTTACATTGGGCTTCAAGGAGATGACAGGCACCAACGTTGAAACTTCGTTTTTCAACTTTGACGCGCTGTACACGCCTCAGGATCACCCAGCCAGAGAGATCTTCGGCATTTACTTTGTTAAAAAACCCGAGTTCGGCGACATAAGCGTCTACGAGGCTGCGGTGGCGAATGTTAAGGCGACCCATGAGAACGGGTGGATAACAGGCTCGTCAGGATGGGGTTACAACTATTCAATGCAAGAGGCGAAGCGCTTAATTCTCCGGGGACACGGCACATGCCTCAGTGCGCGAACCCTGTTAAGCAAGAACTTAGAAATTCCGAGCAGATACTTCTCTATTGCGCGCTGTTACAGGCCTGAAGTGGTGGATAAAACGCATCTTGCCGAGTTCAATCAAGTTGAAGGCATAGTAGTCGACGAAAAGCTTACGCTAAGAGACTTGCTAGGTGTGCTAGCGAAATTCGCCATCGAAATCGCTGGAGCAGACAAAGTGCGCTTCAAGCCTGATTATTTCCCGTTCACCGAGCCAAGCGTTGAGCTTAGCGCTTACAAAAAAGGCTACGGATGGGTAGAATTCGGCGGTTCGGGCATTTTCAGGCCTGAAGTTACATTGCCTTTAGGCGTTAAAGTGCCAGTCATCGCTTGGGGCTTGGGCGTGGACCGCTTGTTTATGATGCGCGCGGGCATTGACGATATTCGTTACATTTTCTCGCAGGATCTCGATTGGCTTAGGAGGAAACAGGTGGTATAGGCTATGCCGACGATTGATGTTGATTACGCAGAGTTTGAACGCTTGCTTGGCGTGAAATTGCAGGGTGATATGGCGAAGCTGGATGAGATTTTGGCTTTTGTGAAGGGCGAAGTGAAACTTTATGACGAGCGGGAAGGCGTGGTGAGCATTGAGATCAAGGACACGAATCGCCCTGACTTGTGGGGTATCGAAGGTTTAGCCCGAGCGCTGCGCGGTTTCCTCAATGTTGCGAAGGGACTGAAACAGTATGCTGTTGGTGGGACTATAGTAGATGTTTATGTTGACTCGCGGCTTAGGAACATTAGGCCTTTCATGGGCTGTGCCATCGTTCAAAATGTTAAGTTAACGGACACGATAATTCGCGGGCTCATGCACCTGCAGGATAAGCTTGACCAGACTTACGGGCGGAACAGGCAGAAAACGTCAATTGGGCTTTACGATTATAGTTTGATTGCTCCGCCGTTGAACTACACGGCTGTTAAGCCAGACGAAATCAGCTTTGCGCCGCTGGGTTTCGAGGAAAAAATGAATTTGGCGGAGATTTTAGAGCGCCATCCGAAAGGCATAGACTACGGCCACATCGTAAAGAAGCACAGCCTTTATCCGATAATTCTGGATTCGAAAAGGAAGGTGCTGTCTTTTCCGCCGATAATAAACTCGAACGATTTGGGAAGAGTAACAGAGGAAACGCGGCATTTGCTTGTGGAAGTCACGGGCACGATGCATGAAACAGTGCTTAACACGGTGAAACTCGTCACGTTGGCTTTGATTGACCATGGCGGCGAGGCTTACGCTGCAACAGTGCACTATCCGCCTAATGATTCCACTTATGGTTCGGAGGAGGATGTGACGCCCGACTTTCGGAGTAAGCGGATGGATTTGAGCGTTGAATACGTGGATAAGGTTCTGGGACTGCAATTAACTGGCAAACGTATTGCTGAACTGCTTTTAACAGCGGGTTTCGGCGTCGAAAACGTGAGCGAGAAGACTGTGGCGGTGCTGGTGCCGTGCTACCGCATTGATGTGATGCACCCAGTTGACTTAGTGGAAGACGTCGCCATTGCCTATGGATACAACAACATTGAGCCGCTTTGGCGCGAACTGCCCACAACTGGCAACGTGAGACCCGAACAACGCTTACTAGATGTTGCCCGTGAACTCATGGTTGGACTAGGCTTTCAGGAGATTTTGGCGTACACGATGACCAACCCTGAGACACTTTTTGCCAAGATGAACCGAGAAAAAACGCGCATTGTGGAAATCACTAATCCTAAGGTGGTGACCATGACGTGTTTGAGGAACTGGTTGCTGCCGAGCTTAATGGAGTTCCTGGGTAACAACCAGTCGGTTGAGTTTCCCCAGAAAATCTTTGAACTGGGCAAAGTCACACTCCTAGACGAAAAGCGAGAGACAAAAACGCGAGACGAAGAATGGTTAGCAGCTGTAATATCTCACGCGAACGCCAGTTTCAGCGAAATCAAATCCGCCTTGGACGCGTTCTTCATGAATTTGGGCGTAAACTGGCAAATAGAAGCAACGGGTCACTCAAGCTTCGTAGAAGGGCGCGTTGGTGCAGCGGTGGTTAACGGCGCAAATGTGGGCGTGCTGGGTGAAATCCACCCGCAAGTGCTTGAAGCGTGGAAACTTGAAAATCCGACTGCAGCCTTCGAAATAAACATGCAAAAAATAATTGAGTTGAAGTAAGTGCAAGCAGAATCGGAATAGACTCCGACGTTGACGGCTACAACCATGCCTGAAGACAGAATTGCCCTCTGCACATTCAAGACTGCAAGAGTAACAGCGGAACCCACGACCATGCCGATTAGGCATACTGAAACAACGAAGATTGCTACACGCTTCGCGTTTACCTGCTCCATCAGATTCAGCCTCAAGGATGACAGCGATTATGAGAAGAAGGTTTCTTAAGCAATCCCGCGGAAAAATAGCTACGAAAAAATCAGTACAATCACCTTACGAAGGGAGTGGAATGAATTTTCTTAACGTTGAAACCAACACGCAAAGTTTACTCACCTTGCGAATAGTGCCGCACTAAGCTCAGATCGTTGCTGCTATGGGCAGGACGAGGGAGATAATTACCAGGACTAGCAGCCCCCACCAACGCGGGGTCTTCTTGAATATCCATCGGCTGATGGCATAGCTTATCGACAGGGAAACCCCAAACACAATCAAGATCTTAATTTCTACAGGCCCCTGCGGCCATATCATCAGAATATCTTGGAAGGTCGAAACGAGGACTAAGTGTATCATGTAAATGTAGTAGGAATTGTCCGCTAAAGAGCTGATAGAGCGGGAGGGACGATTGAAATACCGCACGCCAAGCGAGCAGAAAGTAACCACGAAGGAGAGAAGCAGAAACGAACGGACTGAAGCATACAGCAACAAGTTAGCAGGTGAGAGAGTTTGGGTGGACAAGGGGTTCTGGAAAACACTCTGGCCAAACACCATGAAACCAACAGCCAGAAGAATGGTCGCTGGAACCCAAATACTCAATCGCCCCAATGGCTTGCCGTCAAGAAACCAATTTCTCGAATATCCGTAAATGCCCAAGCCGAAACACGCAGCGAAAATAAATAATTTCGAAGGCTGGAATTGCAAGAAAAGCTGTATCGTAAGCCAACTCGTATCCGGAACCAACAGGAGCGAAATGAAATAGCCGGCTACACAAACCAAACCAAAAGCTAACAGTACAAGCAGTGTCTTTCTGGTCGAAGGTGATTCGAATTTCGCAGGATTTGAATTCCCTCCCGTCAACATACTCTTGGTCTTATGAAGGAGAACGAAAACTGTGAAGAAACAGAAAAGCAGGGAGATAAACCAGAACTGCATACTGATATTTTGTGCGGCGCTATCGAAAACGCCCAAGCGAGTCTGTCCAACGCCTCCCAGCCACGTAAACCAGAAACTCAAATATCCCACAGCGTTTGCTGCTGACCGCATGTTTACTGCCCACCATAAAAACGGAAGAACAAGAATCACACTCACTATCCAGGCAAATCCCAACTCCCAAAACTTGCTTTTGAAAAAACCCAAATGCCCCTTTTTCCTGAGGGAACCAAGCGTAAAATATCCAGCGAGGAAAAAGAATAATGGCATGATAAAAACGTCGACGAGTTCCCTGATGTCGGTGGCAATCATTGAACTGCCGTCGTGAACGTTCCAGTAGGGAGTGTTGGTGGCGTAGGCGCCTGCGGCATGATAGAGAACTACCCCTAAAAGTCCTGAAATGCGGACAAAATCCATTGAGGCCATACGTGAAGGCATCTGTTCTTGTTTCTTGTTCATCGTAACAGTCCCCACTGCGGGTCTACTACCATCGATCGATAAATGAATTAACGCGCACGAAACACTGCAAAGGTCGTACCATCTTCACTCTTTTCTCATCCTTGTCCACGGACCTCCCAAAAAGAGTGTAAGAGCCATATTTCGTTGCAGTTTGTTAATAAGACTTGTGGAAACAGTCTTCAAAGCCTGCGCGGATCGCAATACCGAAAGTATGAAGGTCGACCTGACTGGAGTTCATGGTAGCCAGGGAGCAACATCTAATCGAAAACAAATTCAACATAAAACCAAGGAAACAAAAGATACCTCAAAACAAAAAGACAGCGAAAACAAAAAGGGAGGTCGTTAGTAAAGTAGTAAACATTCTAAGGTTATGCTGGATCTTGAGAGGGAGCTTCCCCACCTAAAGCTTCCTTGACACTGAAACCAATGATGCCAGCTAACCAAGCACTGACCGCAATCGGCACCCTATATTCAGGCGGAACGAAATCAGGGATTGCTGCGGCAGCTGTGCCGAAGGCACCAAATCCCGCACTCACTCCGACCATGACCGCTTGAACTCTGTTGCTTAAACCCATGTTGCACATTCACCTCCAAATCAGTTACTACGAGTAACCGTAGCATCTTCAACCGTGGGAGTCGCGGGTTTGGCTTCCCAAAGCTCCCAACCAAATTTGACGGCGTTTTTGCGAAACTCCTCAGGACGAATTAGTTCCAACTCTCACCCCAATTTGTCGGGAGCTATTGTTTTCGCCACAAAAACTCCGCATTCACGACAAACGAAAAGAAACAAACAGCCCTAACAAGCACACAAAAGTAAACACAAACAAATTCGGAGACAATACAACCTACCTTCGCCGCTTTATATAAGGGGGCTATAGTCTTTTCCACACAATAGTCGCATCTAACCAACAATCACTAAAAACAACTAATGATTACTAAAAATTACCAAATTGCTTTTCACAGAAAAACGATAGAAGGGATAGAGGTCTGATTTTCCATAGGCTACCTACACAGCTTTAACGAATACGCATCTGCCCACAACAAACGACTTAATAGCACTTATTCGCGAATGGAACTAAAACCTTATATAATTTCTCTGACTCTTGTTATAGTGAGGGAAAGAGCCAAAGTCTCAGTATCTCGAAGCCTCGGAAATCGCAATAATCTCGTTGCTGCAAAGAGGCTGTTCGGTAGCGTTTCACGCTTACGAGGGTATCAATGAGCGCTTTGCTCTCCACGACTTTCTGAAATAACAATCCCGAAAATTGACTCTTTCCCTCAACCTCCTTTTTTTGCATGTTTTATGTGCATTGGCATTTGCGGTCATAAACGGAGGATTTCGCCCAGTTTTTCCAAGTTGCCGAACATGACGCAGTTTCCTTTTTTCTCAAACAGCGAAAACTGCAGTTTTGTACATTGCTACATCCATTTCTGGAGCCACCACAGCATCTTCTCAGGGTTATCTCCAAAGTACTGGTAACCTTGGAACCTATGCGTGAGTCCCTCAATCCAGAAAAACTCCTTCGTTACCCTTGTATTTTCGTAGAAGCCCATAATGTCGCTTGGTTCAGTCCATGGGTCACTTCGTGTTTGAACATACAGCGTTGGCACTGCAATATCCTTGACAAAACTGGCAGGCGACATGCTTTCCAAAGGATATTTACTCTGCCAATTCACAAACGCCTTAACCACAGGAAAAAGCAGTTTGCCACCAAAAGAAGAAAACCTTTTTTTCAGGTAAGTGCGCACAAACACTTCCATCGAGATTGGTTGAACAGCTACTAAGCATTTGACGTTTCTGAAGCTATCAGGATTCCTGCTCATAGCAATTATCGTGGAGTTTGCCCCCATGCAGAAACTGACAAACCCAACTTCCTTTTCCTTCAGCTCATTGCTGTTTTGAATGTAACTCATGGCAGCCAAAACATCCTGATACTCTTCCAAGCCTACACCAGTTTTGCCACCATTCGGGCTTTGCTCACTTTCACCATGATTACGGAAATCAAACATCAAAACCCAATAACCCTCCCTGTGCAAATGCTGGGCTACTTTTAGAAATTCAACTTCTTCATTGTAGAGTTTAGACATACTTCTAAACTTTTTTGTGGACCCATACTTCGTCAATCCGCCAACATGAGTAACAACTATCAGCTTGTTTGAGACGCTTGGAATAAGCCAACCCTTTATTTTGACTTCATCCGCTGTTTTGAATTCCATATTTTGGAAATCCATGCCATAATCCCTTGGCGTTTTGGGAACAGGCTGCCTATCCAAGTGGATGATTGTTCTCGAAACAAAATAGCAGAAAAACACAAAGGCAACGACACCTAACGATGCAACAGCGAAAACTATGACAAGAACATCTCCAAGCATATAATCAACCCCTCAATTCTCCCAACACATACCTGAACCCACTCAACACCCACGAACAAGCACAAACCCTTTCATATAACAATATTGCAGCAGAAAGACGCACAAATCCAAGCTTACGGACACGAACCCCAGCGAACCTGCCGACAAGCCTAAAAACACCAAAATCGAGCAAAAGCGCGGGGTGTGGGATTTGAACCCACGCGGCCCTTGCGAACCACAGGCTTAGCAGGCCTGCCCCCTACCAGGCTAGGGCAACCCCGCAACTAGCCACACTTGATTCTGTCTGCTGAGTTATTTTTGTGTTTCCATGTGGCAAGTGTTTTTACTCAGAAAGGACTATTATAGAGCATGGTGTATTCGTCGTTGCTGCTTAGACCGAACTGTCTGACTCGGAAACTTTCTGGGCACTGAAAGTAAAGGGGGGTTGCGGGAGACTTCGCCATTTGCTGCTAAAATAGGGCAACCCCGCAATCTGTCTATGTATATCCGCGCGCTATAAAAAAGGGAGATTTAATTTGGGTTTTCACTTTAGACCTTGATATATCCTGCAAGCAGTATCCAGTCCACCTGACCTAAGCCGCCCCAATTTTCTCTTGCCGACAATTCGCCCGAAGCAACAATCGCTACACTAACCTTCTTTGCAAGTCTCCAGCATTCAGGCACAGGAATCCTGATTGTCGCCCAACCATAAGGTTCAATAGAATGTACGTAGTGGTAAACCTTCTTCCATTCCGTCCATTCCTTCCCCCAACTCACTTTAACATAAATGTCAACGCTTTCGATGCCGTCGTCGAACACTCTGAGGTAAAGGTCTTTAATAACCGAGCCTTTTCTTCTATACAGCGTTACTATGCCCGCTCTGTCCCATGTGCTTGTTCCTTCGCCGGAATACCAAGCAGCCCTATATGAACGCATAACTCCTCCAACTCCCCATATAGGAGCCCAGCCCCACAAGCAGTGACCTATTTCGGATTCTGGATTGCCAATGTCAACTTGGTCTATAACGCCCAAAACACACTTTCCCCCTATTAACTTCTTGTAGAAGATGTCAGCATCACTGCCGGAACCACAGTAATCAGTCTTGTCTACCCATGCTATGTGAGCTGTTCCGTCTGGACCAACACCCAGAGAAGGAGACCAAGAGTCATCCGTGCTTTCTGTTGAAACAACCTTAGTAGCTGTCCAGTGTGATAGCGAGCTGCCGCCAAGCGTAGTTTCGGCAGAGTTAGAAGCGGAAACCGACACAATGTTTGGCATTACCAGAGCAAGGACAAAATACAAAACTGCAAACATTAAAACTGTTTTCTTTCTCTTCAAAAATTTCACCTCCCAATAGTTCTTCTCCTTATACGTTTGTGATTCCGAAGAAACTCCATTTCATAAAACCCTCTCTCCACAATAACTTGTAATCACAAACGTATAAGCTTTCAGTAACATTCCTCTAGAAGAATAATGCACCCAACATAACTTTGCATCGACTATAAAGTTATGACTGGCTGAGACGTTTACTCAATAAGGTTGCATGCTTTTATTTTTTTGTTTTTCCTGCGCCCCCATTTTAGCGTAAGTTGTAAAGTTTTTATTTATTACTAACGCATTCTCTTTAAGTGGAGAGCTTTGGGATGAGTGACAAGGAACTGCGAGTCTCCAAAATTAAGGATGGCACTGTCATAGACCACATTAGCGGCGGATACGCCTTAGACGTTGTTAAAATCTTGGGGATAACTGGACACGAAAAGCGAGTGATGACCATCGCCGTCAATGTTCCGAGCAAGCGTTTCAAGGTGAAGGATATAGTGAAGATTGAGGGTCGCGCGCTTAATTCGCGGGAAGTTAACCGAATAGCCCTAGTGGCGCCTCATGCTACTATAAACATTATTCGAGATTATAGTGTGGTGGAGAAGTTGGAGGTTAAGTTGCCGAAAGTCATTGAAGGCCTCATCAAGTGTGTGAATCCCGCTTGTATAAGCAACAGCAATGAGCCTGCGGAAGCCAAATTCTACGTGGAAAGCGAAGAGCCCTTGCTGTTGAAATGTCATTATTGCGGTTACATTTTGGAGAAGACGGATGTGCTGCAGCAGTTGTAGCGTTTAGGTGTTCAAGTTCGGAACATACCGTAAAGCTTATATCGTAATATGTCATATTCATATTTCAAAAAATATGTCCTAAAAAAGACATATTGTATAGGCGTAGTACACAAATACACAGGGTGAAAGAAACATGTTAACCATCATCTTGGCAACTGCGTGGGCGTCCTTCACGGGTTACCTACTATGGTATGTGACATCAGCAAAACGCAATGTGCCCATCACAGTCAGCGACGCAGAAATTTTATGGAGACTGCACAAAAAAAGCACCAACTGCGCTGGCCACAAATGGCGTCTCATAAAACGCAGAAACAGAATTTCAGGTTTCGAATGCGAATGCGGCTATAGATATACACAAAAACGTCCCTTAATATCCAACTTGCCTAAGGGCAGCAGCCAAAATCCGAGAATTGTAGACCAGCAGCAAAGAATGCCTTCTTCAGGTTACATCTATCCAGAGTAGAGTCTGTATTCCGCTTTTGCCTTAGCGTGCGCCAACTGAAACAATTTTTCAAAGTAGTTTTTACTTAACATTTTGCCTTTGCCTATGCCTGGGCATTTGTCTGTGTAGAGAAACTTGTGTTTTCGGTTCGCTGCAATTTTGAGTTCAAACGGGTAGAACCTGCAAATTAAAGGTCTCAAAGAGTAAATAGTGCAGTGATTGTTTTCCAGAAAGACGCATTTTCCGTTTTCCACTGTTTTTCTCATTTCGTAACTGTAGGGCGCTTTATCTTCAACTTTCACTGCGAACTCGGAGATCGGCTGCGAAGTTGCTGCAGCAATCTTTTCAGCCTCTGTGCTCAAAAGAAGAATGTGCCTAATCTTCTCTTGCGTGTTGCCGCAGCAAATTCCACACTTTATGCATCGAAAGCGCACGGCAGCGGGATACTCAAAACTCATTTTACTTCCCGACAAAACACAATATTTACGAAGGCACACATAAAAACTCTCATGCTTTCTCCTCTGGGTTTTCTTGAGTTTTAGGCTGTTCCTTTGTGCTCTGCGGTGACTATAGCCCCTTATATATAGATTGAAACGCTAAGTGAATTGCGTGTTTTACCAATAGGTGCGTAGCTTTGTTTTCGTCGCTTCCTGCGAAAGCGAATTGGAACATTCCAGCTGTCTTTGTTAAAGAAGAATGAAGATGATATTCCTCTGCGCAAGTCTTAAATTCGCAGCGGTAAATCTTTCTCTTATCTTTTCAAGAGGAGAAAAGGAATGAGCAAGGCAGTTGTGGAAGTTAACTCGCTAGTCAAGCAGTATGGGCAGTTGAGGGCTGTTGACGACATTTCCTTCGAAGTCTATGAGGGGGAAGTTTTTGCTTTTTTAGGCCCCAACGGCGCTGGAAAAACCACTACGGTGGAGATTCTTGAGTGCATCCGCCCGCTTACCAGTGGAACTGCAAGAATCTTTGGATATGATGTGACCCATGATAAAGATGTTAAAGAAATCAAGAGTCGAATAGGTGCTTTGCCTCAAGAGTTCAGCGCCTTGGATAAGCTTACTGTCAAGGAAAACATAGGCCTTATTGGAGATATGTACCAGAAACACCTTCCTGTGATGGAGATAATAAAGCTACTTGATTTGGAAGACAAAACTAATGAGAAATTTGAGAACCTTTCTGGAGGTTTGAAACAAAGGGTTGGCGTTGCAGCCGCTCTCGTCAGCGACCCTCAACTCATATTCTTAGATGAACCTACAACAGGCCTTGACCCTAAGGCGAGAAGAGACGTTTGGGCAGTGATTGAAAACCTTAAAAAATTGGGCAAGACTGTGTTTCTGACGACGCACTATATGGAGGAGGCTCAAGTGTTAGCTGACAGAGTAGCAATCATCAATAAGGGCAAAATCGCCGCAATCGGTTCTCCCCAAGAGTTGGTATCACAACACGGCGGCTTAAAGGTCCTTGTAATCAGAAAAGGAGACAAAAAACTTGCAGATTCGCTTCAGAAGAGATACGGTCAAACCACTATGAACGGTAATGGAGACATATTAGTGAAGATAGATGATACAGACGAGTTTTGGCGGGTCATGGCTACTTTGACTGACATGAAGGTCGGCAAGGAAATCGAGATTCAAACGCCAACAATAGAAGATGTTTTCCTAAAAATAACTGGGGGGCGAATTACAGAAGAGGGGGAATTGAAGCAATGAAAGTCATAACCATATTCAAAGCTGTAACCAAGAATTGGCTAAGAAGCCGCTCAGGACTCTTCTTCAGCATACTGTTCCCAGTACTACTATTACTGGTGTTCGGAGCAATCTTTTCAGGAATAGGCGGCTCTTCGCAGTACAGTCTTTACGTGCAAAACCTCGACACAGACGGTTCTGGACAGCCAACCGAGCTTTCAACAGCGCTTATTGATGCCTTGAACGGCACTGAAACCTTCACAATAAGCACTGTGCCTCCAGACGCAAACGCCACCGATTATGTTCGCGACAAGTTCGGACCCTTAGGCGGCAACATGCGCATCCTCGTAATCTCAGCAGGCTTTCAGGAGGATTTGGTTAACGGTACATTGAAAGTTAGAATTGGGATAATCTATGACACGTATCAGTACTATGAGCCATACATGACTGACGCTCAAAAAGCGGCTGTCCTGCAGGGACTTATGCAGATGCAGCAGTTTAACGCAACAATCCCCGACGCAAAATCTTCTTTAACCATTATGCTTGACCCTGCTGACCAGTCCGCGGTGATGGTAAAAAGCATCATCACAAGCGTAGCCAATGCCTTCAATTACCAAATGATTGGTGCAGAAAACGTAATCGAGTTTAACGAAACCTCTGTAACTGCCACGCGTTTCGGCACTGTAGACCTCTACGTGCCAGGCATTACGGCAGCCTTCATAATGACTAACGGAATAATTGCCTTAGCATCTACGGCTACAGAATTCAAGAGAAGAGGCATCATAAAACGCTTGTCAATAACTCCGCTCACGAAAATTGATTGGATACTGGGAAATGTTCTAAGTCAGGCGCTGCTGAATCTCATGTTAACCGCCATCATGATTGCTGCTGGCTGGCTGATGTTTAACGTTCGAATCATACCTGACGCCGTTACAATAGTTATGATTCTACTAGGCTCAATCATGTTTTCAGGCATTGGCATGGCTCTGTCAGGTTTCATAAAAGACGTGGAAGCCGCATCAGCCATCGGAAACGCAATAGCATTCCCAATGATGTTCTTGTCAGGAACGTACTTCCCAATAGAGATGATGCCAGATTACCTACGGACGGTTTCCAATGCACTGCCATTAACCTACTTCTCTCAAGGTCTCAAATCCGCAATGCTCTACAAGGACCCTGGAGGAATCTACTTAAACATGGCAATAGTCGCTGTACTCGCTGTCGTCTTCATAATCTTAGGCGCTCTTGTAACTCGATGGAAAGAAAAGTAAACTTGACATGCTACTTTGCCGCGCGTTACGAAAAGAAATATATGACTAGTGATTTCTCTCTTTTCAAAAAGGGCTGGTGATTTAAACGGCTGCATCCAACGCTGGAGAAAACGAGATGGTTGTCACGCCCTGGGAAGTCAAGGGCAAAATCGATTATGAACGTTTAATACGCGAGTTTGGCACTCAGCCTCTAACAGAAGAACTGCTCAAGAAAATAACGAAACACACGAGCAAGCTTCATCTTCAGCTTCAAAGGCACATATTCTTTTCCCACCGCGACTTGGACACGGTACTGGACCTTTACGAAAAAGGAACCAAATTCGTCCTATACACGGGCAGAGGACCCTCAGGACCAGTGCACATCGGGCATCTTGTCCCATGGATTTTCACGTTGCACCTGCAACAAAAATTTGACACAAGACTTTATTTCCAACTAACTGATGACGAAAAGTTTCTGATAGATGATGAGGCTACTCTTCCCGAAACACAGAAGTACGCTTACGAAAACGCCTTAGACCTCATCGCCCTAGGCTTCAAACCAGAAAACACGTTCATAATCTACGATGTAGAGGATATCGACTTGCTTTATGACGTAACTTTAGAAGTTGCAAAACGCATAACCTACTCCACAGCAAAAGCAACCTTCGGATTCCAAGACAACACGAACATCGGCTGGGTGTTCTGGCCCGCCATACAAGCAGCGCCATGCTTCATCCACGCGAAATTAACTGGCGAAAACGTGCCCGCGCTCATACCCGCAGCCATAGACCAAGACCCATACTGGCGCGTAACACGGGACATAGCTCAAAAACTCGGCTACTATAAACCAGCTCAAATTCATTGTCGCTTCCTCCCAGGCTTAGGACCAGGCGGAAAAATGAGCGCCTCCTTGCCTGAAACCAGCATTTTCACCATGGACCAGCCAGAATTGGTGAAACGTAAAATCTGGAACGCGTTCACAGGCGGCAAAGGAACAGCCGCAGAACAACGAAAAACGGGCGCCGACCCAACCGTCTGCTCGATTTTCCAGTACTACTTTTACCTCTTCGAAGAAGAAGACAAAAAGCTTGCGGAAAGAGAGCGCAAATGCAAGGCAGGCGAAATTCTGTGCGGCGAATGCAAAAACGATTTAGTAACGCGGCTCAACAAATTCCTCGAAGAACACCGCAAAAAACGAGAAAAAGCAAAAGACGTAATAGAAAAATACCATATAAAGCGTTGAGGCGACGCTTAAGAGCGAAGCGTGACTTTAATGAACCGTTATGATGAGGAAACCCTTGAAAAATTCCGATTGTCTGGAAAGATTCTCCGCGAAACCCGAGAAGAAATGCGCGGTTTCGTTCGCGAAAACATGCCGATAATACAAGTGTGCGAGAAAGCCGAAGAGCTCATACGAGAAAAAGGTGGAAAACCCGCTTTTCCCTGCAACGTTTCCATAAACGAGATAACCGCCCATTACACATCGCCCCCTAACGACGAGAGAAGAATACCAGAAAAAACCATAGTCAAAGTGGACATAGGCGTCCACGTAGACGGCTACGTAACCGACACTGCCTTCACAGCATGCTTCAACCCAGAATACAAAAGCATGGCAGACGCTGCAGAACACGCTTTGAAAGTAGCCGTAGCCAATATTCACTCAGAAATTCTCGTCTCAAGAATCGGCGGAATAATCGAAAATGCCATAAAAAACCGCGGTTTCAAGCCCATAGCGAATCTAACAGGCCATTCTGTAGGAAGATACTTGATACACGCGGGAACCTCCATCCCCAATGTCGCGCAGCTGTCCCTCACGAAAATCAAAGCAGGCGAAGTGTACGCCATAGAACCCTTCGTTACCCTTCCAGAAGCTGTCGGCCGCGTCGAGGACGGCTCAGAAAAACTAATTTTCCGTTTAGTCAAAGCCAAATCGGTAAAAAACCCTTATGCGAAGCAACTCCTGGAGCACATTGAAGACAATTTTAAGACGTTGCCCTTCGCCGAACGTTGGCTGAAAGGCGTTGTACCCAAGGAACAGCACCGCGAAGCCTTCAGGGAATTGCTTGCGTCCAAAGCACTTATGGCATATCCCGTATTCGTTGAAGTGAGTAGAAAACCCGTTGCCCAAGCCGAGCACACAGTGCTCGTAACTAGAGATAGCTGCGAAATCTTGACTTAGAACGGAGACGCCTTTTCTTTTTCTTTGACTTCCTTATAAATCGCTGTTATCATCATCTTGTCGTCTGGGCATTTTTCGCAAGGTCCAAGCTCTTTGAACACGTAGTCGCCGCGCTGAAATTCCCTGACGCTTTTGGAGCCGCATTTTCTGCATTCAATCATCGTCATCATTGACGGATTTGCAATTTTCATGCTCATTACGCGCCTTCGCGATTGGAGCAACACGTAAGCCGACAGGGTCATGGCGATGAAACCTATGACCAGTAAATATCCCGCTACAATTTCCTGTCTCAAAATAAAGGCGTTGACAGCCAATGCGATAGCCACTAAGGATAACGCTAAGACTATGAGCACTATCATCAATACGAAAGTTGAAATTTTAGCAGTTCCAGATGATGAAGTTTCACTCATTCATTCTTTTCCTCCTATTGTCCTATGCCGATGGTGTTGCCGACGCCGACGATTATAATCTTGTCTCCTTCCTTTGTTCTTTCCAATATAACGCTCTTCACTCTTTCAATGGCTTTGTCAACTGCATCGGAGATCTCCTTGCGCATCGGAGAAACCGCATCGCCTATGTCTTCCTTTACTATCACGGCGTTTATCGGAATGTGGTATTCTAAAAGCGACTCTTCAATCTTGAACTGGTCAACGCCTGGCCCACCGATGGCTGCGCCGATGCCCTCGGCTACCTCGCCGACCCCTTCGCCTTCAAGCTTCAAACCAGCATCAATCATGATTACCGAGGCGATCTTCCCCTCGTTTTCATCGATAACTGCTTTCACCGCATCGCCAGGTTTACCCACGTTTCCACCCGGACCCTCAGCTTTTATTATGAAGGCGGTGCGACCTTCTATGAGCGCAGTAGCGACAACACAGTCTTTAGGCGCTTTTCGCACTTCATAGCCGTGCATGAGCTTTGCGGCTACCAACGCGCCAGCGCCGTCGCCTATCGGCTGACCGAAAGCGAAAGCTTTCAACGCGCGCGCGTAGGCTTCCGCCTCTTTCATAACAAGAGGCAATATCATCTGCAACTGCATTATGATGTAGAGGCTCAGCGTTTTCTTGCCTTGAATGTAGAAGTGTCGCACAACTTTGTAAATGTAGTTAAGCGCCATAGCCGCTTCCAAAGTGTTCTCCAAATTATTCACTTGAACCTCATCAGTAGCCGGCGCCATTAACTTCACCTCATCTTTTAAACGGGTATCTCTTACATCGAGGATGTGATCAAGTTTCCAAACTATACCTGCAGGATCCATGCTCTGCGGCGAGATTGTGAAATACTCTAAATAGCGGTCAACTCGATCGGAGGGATCGGTTTGGGGCTTGCCGATTTCCTTTATGGTTTCTATGGCTGTTTTTCGTCCTTCTTCCTTCATGTACTTCAGTTTGTAAAGGGAACCTTCAACTTCTCGGATCATCATGTACATCTGAATTCTTTGTCCGTAGAAGATGAGCACTATGAAAAATACATAGCTAAGCATGCTGAGAATCTGCGATATGGTATCGCCTGTTGGAAGCTGAAAAAGTTGATTCCCTAAAGCGGGAAGCTCCGCCGCCATCGCGTTCAAGATTTCACCACTTCTCCCAAAACTATTAGCGCTTAGTTATAAAGCTTAGCTAATTCTCTCCTTGTTTTCCAAGGGTAAAGTGGGCTGCCAGCTTTCCCAGGTTCGCGTGGCCGAAGACCGCACTACAGCTGGGAACGGAACACGGTTTAACTTCTGAGTTCGGAATGGGATCAGGTGGGACCCGCGCCCTATGGCCGGCAAACCCAGCAATAAACGTTAAACTTTCCTTCATTAACTTTTCGCTTTTACCGTGACGTATGGTTATTGTGTTAGGCTCCCTTTCGTAGTATGGCTTCCCATATTCCGAAGCCGCCTACGGTCTCAGGGCGTTCAACATGGTTGTACCATTGCTTCTTCGTGCCTACTTTCGCCCGCATTTTCCACCCGAAAGATTTTGGTTCTTTTTCTATTCTGTTCGAGAGGGCAGTGATTTTCTCGCTAATGTCGCTTCGTTCCTCATCTGAGATGAACGCTGGATTGATCTGGATGTCGGGACCTAGCTGGTCAAGTTCGGACATGAAACGTTTGATGTTTTGAAGGTTTGTTGTGACAGTGTACCAGAAACCCCAGTCTTGTGATAGCACTTTCGCTATGTAGGAAGCGTTTATGCTTTCTTTTTCGTTCTGCTCTTTGATGTCGTGGGCTTTTAGGAGTAGCAGGCAGTCTTTCAGGTCTTTCACGCCGAAAGCTTCCCACATCTGCACTTTCTCCAGAAGCATATCCGTCACTGTTATTGTTGGATAATCCAGTTCAAGTCTTCCGCGGAAATCTATGGGGTGATTCGCCACTATCAACTGGTCAAAGAAGACGTCCACGTAAAACCAGCCTTTGGGATGGTAGTATATTTGTCTTTCAGATGCAGCGGAAGAAAGCGTTGCCCTTCTTTTCACGTAGCCAATTTTGCCGAAAAGTTCTTTCACTTTGTCTCTCTGCTTGCGGTAAGAAACGAAGTCCAAATCGCTGTATTCTTGACCTTTAGCTACGCCTGTCCCTGTTCTGCCCAGCTTTTTGGCGAATTCGCTGAATTGTTGGCAGTGCATTGCGATGCCTAGTCCGCCGATTATTCGCAGGGTTAAGCCTTCCTTCTGGGCAGTGTTAACTATGCCTTCGGATTCGCGCATGAAGACTTCGGTGGGAACTATGCCATTCCATTCTTTGGGCAGTTCACGTGTTATTTCCTTCTCCAAAAGCCAAGACACTGCTCAGCGCCTCACCCTTCGATTCGTTGAAGCTTCGTGATCTTGTTGCCCGTAAACTCTACAAAAAACGCGCGCAGAATCCCCTCAGCATATTCACTTCCAGGGTTAACGCAGTACGTTCTGCCTATCTTTATGGAACCAGAGCTTTCATGGATGTGCCCGTGCAAACCCAGGAAGGGCTGATACTTCTCAATCATTTTTCTCACAGCCTTCGAACCGACAGGAACCAAGGCAACGCTGCCGCCTCTGATTATGGGATTCAAGTTCTCGTCCAGTAACGGCGCCTCGTCCAGTTTTGTTTGGTAAGGCGGAGCGTGAAAGTTGAATATCGCCGTTTCCATGTTCTTCACTTGAGAAATGTACTTCTCCAGCCGCTCTTCAAGCTTGTCTTCCTCTTCTTCACGGGTGGTTTTCCAAGGACTCGGGTTCACCCAACCGCAACTCGCCATTTCATGGGTTTCATCGATCTCTATGATGCCTCCTTCTCCGTTGAGCACGGATTTGTGGCTGTTGACGAGCTCGTCTACTCCCGCTCGGTCGTCGTTTCCTGGGCAGACAATCACTTTTGTTTCTGGCGGAACCCTTTGCGGTATAAGGTCGAGCCAGTTCTTCAGCGTGGAAATCATGACTTCTTGGAAAACCTCGTCCACTTTCTTCGTGTTTTTGGTCATCTCTTCATACTTTTTCCAGTTGGTCAAGTACGGGTAGTAGCCTATTCCGCGTATGTTCTTGAAGGCAATGTCCAATTCGTCTTTTTCAATAATGTGGTTTTTTCCCATGAAGTAGTACGCGTATTTTTTGTCTTCTTGCTCGACGACTGGCACGATCATTTTTCCAGTTAGGTCTCCTCCGCAGATGGCAGCGTTGACTTTGAGCATGGCGGAAGCGTTTAGGAATTTTCTCCAGACGCCTTCAGAGCCGTGCATATCTGTGGCGAAGAGAATTCTTGTCGTTTGCTCTTTTTTCTTTCTTAAAAGAAAGGACACTCTTGCTCATTCCTGCATTTTTTACCATGTTTTATCATCAATTTGCCTATTTAAGTCTAGGCTCAATGGAAAGTCTTAAATGGAGTTGACGATAAGATTGGAGGTTTGGGTGCTTGAAAAAATGTCTTCAAGTAAACCAGGACTGTTCGCAAGAGAAGCTACTGGACTAGTAAGGGAGATCGGCTTTTCTCTGGGAGTTATCATCATCCTGACGCACGTCATCGGCTTAGGCTGGCAGAAAAGGGCATTTCAGTTCACAGGCTACGCGCCAATGGCTAACGAGGCAATGCCGCTGGGTCTTCCAGCAATGTTCTGGGCGTTTCTGGTAGTGGGCTTGGTAGTGCTAGTGACAGGCTACGCAGCAGGTTACGTCGCAGCAGCCATGCCAAGATCTGGAGGAGGCTACGTCACCATCTCAAGAGTAATCCATCCGGTGGTCGGTTACATGTCGGGATGGGTTATGTTCTTGGCTGAAGCCTTTTCGTATGGGCTTATTGGCGTAGCAGTGTTCGAGGGCGTTGGAATATTCTTCAACATTGCATTGGCGACGCCTACTGCAACTCCTGCATGGCTAAGCACAATAGGGGAGCCTTGGTTCATTTTCGTTGGCGGACTACTGTTGGTCTGGGTGTTTGCGTTAGTTGCGTTATTGGGCACAAAGATGTACGGGCGACTGCTACAAGTCATGTTTTACATTCCAGCAGCGGTCACAATAGCGTTCTTCGCAATGTGGATAGCTGGCGCATTGAATCCCAGCCTCGTTGAAACGGGAGTACAAAACGTAATGGGGGCTTCACCGCAACAAATAGTTGACCTTGCAATCGCCAACGGCATGGCAAACAATGCTGTGGGCTTCTTTGATGCCTTCTCAATTGCGCTGGGCGGAGCTTTCTGGGCATACATGGGATGGTACGCAACAACGTTCTTAGCAGGTGAAGTCAAAGAGGCGAATAAGAAGCTTCCAAAGGTGGTTCTTGTGGCTGGATTAGTCATAATGGTAGTCTACCTTTCAGCTTCATCCGTCTCGGCCTTTTCCGCCATGAACGTTGCCAAAACAACAGTAAATGGAGAAACGTGGAGCTTCTACCAAGCATACGCATACGGAAGTTATTATCCTGGCGTGAATGCCGCTTTTAAAGCTGCGATTCCGAACTTCCAAAGCGCGTGGAGCACTGGCATCGCCTCAATCATCGCCCAAGGTATGGGACTCGGCTGGCTTTCCATAATCATCGCCATAGCTGGTGTATTCTGGGTTGCCAACGACATTCCGCCGTTCCTCCTCGTCGCTTCGAGAACGTTCTTCGCCATGTCATTTGACAGAATGATGCCTGAGAAGTTTTCGTACGTAAGCGAGCGTTGGCACGCTCCAGTGTGGTCGCTGATAATCACTGCTGTCTTCGCCATTCCAGCGTGTATGGCGGAAGCCAACTTCCCCACAGGTGCGTCCACCTATCTGGGCTTTGCAGGTGTTGTTGGAACAGACATATTCGACGCTGCCTTCCTGGTGATGTTCTGCGTTTCGTGCATGTTGCTTCCGTTGGAGAGAAGAGACATCTATGATAGAGCAGCGGTCAAACATTCTGTTGGTTTCGTTGTCTTCTTAGGATTAGTCGCCACTCTGGGTGCTTCCTTCTGCCTGTACATCTTCGTTCAACAATCGCCGTGGATATGGGCGCTGTTCACAACCGGGGCCAGCGAAGCTAGCATAGCGAGCTCTATTGGCTTCCTCGGATGCATCCTAGCTGGAATACTGCTGTACGTCTACTACATGTACAAGAACTCAACCAAAGGCGTAGACATGCGCACTCTCTACATCGCCATTCCGCCAGAATAGCTTTAAATACCCTCCCTTTTTATTTTTTTCAACATAAGCGAAGGTGTTTCACGTGTACGAGCTAAAGTTCATAACCGACCTTGTTGAAGAACAGGTGATAAAAGGGCACTTGCGGTGGCTGGCCAACTTCAGCGAAATCCACAAAGACTACCCCGTGGAAGATATTACCTTTCCAATTTATGCTTCAGGCGGTTTACAAGAAAAGGGTTTTTTCCTCTCCAGAATATACTCAACTCTTGTAACGCCCAAGTATAAGGTGCACTTGCTGCTTTACACTTTGCCTGAAATAAACCCTACCTTCCTCAGAAAGATAATCTTGGCGTTAAAGCGCAAGTTCGGCACCGACGACTGGATTTTTGTGGCGCTGGTGCAAGGTCAGCCCATGGGAAAAGCGCTGAAAGAAAGCGTTGAGAGCATTGATGACAAAACTGTGGGCATAGCCGCCTATGGCGTGGGAGCAAAAGAAACGGTCACTTCCAACAACGTTCTTGGAAGGGGCCTCGCCAAACAGCTAAAGCTAAATGAGGCGAAGTACGAGAACTTCGACGTGCCCAACTACCTTAAGAGTTTCACTGCGACCTTTGCTTTAGGCGTGTTCTTTTTGGTGTTTCTTACGCTGTCAGGCGTTCGGCAGTTGGCTTCACAACTACCAATAGCCCTCATAATTTTATTCATTCTCTCACTAATAATAGGTCAAGTCATCTACAAATCCCGCTATCACATGTCTGTTTCCATAGACAGCAAAGGTTTCCAACTGCGCGAAGGCAAGAAAATAAAAGAGGGCAAATGGACCGACTACTCAGGCTTATCGATATTTCTCTCCCCGAACCGTGAAACCTTCTTGAGGTTGAAGTCGAAGGATGCAACGCTTGACTTGCCACTATCGCAGTTGGACTTGCCTAGACGTGAAACTTACAGCATGGTCAAGCAGTTGATGAAAAAGAAATAGAGAAATAGCCTATTGGATGATGGGCGTTTCGACTTCGGTGTCCCACCAAGGCTTATCCCATTTATTTTCAACTTTAGGCAGTTCCTTAAAGAGCGCTTCAATCTTGCTGGTTACTGCTGCCGCTTCGTTCTTCGACAGCCACTTTGCAAGGATTTCTGGTCTCTCCAAGAGGCTCCTGAGGTTCAGCGTGACCGTTAAGGCGAGTTTCTTGTCTTTCTCAAAGGTTTTCCGCATTAACTGGGCGTTGATTTTTTCGTTTCCCCTGCCGATGTCGTGGTCTAGGAATATGGCGGCTACGTCTTTCAGGTCTTTTTCTTCCATGCCTATGATTATGCGGTCCTTCGCAAAGTACGGGTACGGTAGGATTCTGTATTCTTGTCCTTTCTGTTTGAGCTCTTCCTCTGTCTCTTTGGGCATGTCAAAGATGAACTGACCTTTTGAGAGTAAAAGCCCTTCCAGACCCACGGTGTAAAGGTTCTCCTTGTAACGTTCGAACAAGCCCAAGTCTTTGACTTCTACTCTGTGCCTTAGGTTTATGCGGTCGCAGAAAAGGTCTAACACGGTTATCATGGGAAGCCCATCCGCTGTTATGCCGTTTATGGTGGTGAGCCTGTAGCGTTCGCCGTACCGCCAAGTGTTGAAACGCCTGTCGTTGGCTGTGGCAAAAGACTTGTACATTGTTCCGAAGGCCTTTTCCATACTTAGCAAGAGTTTAAAAAAGTTAATTCCCTGCTTTTTGGGCACTATGAAATCCGTGTCTTTGATAGCTCTGGTTAAAGCGCCGGTGCCATTGGAGCTTTGGCAGTGAATTTTGACTGCGGCGCCGCCGAAAAGCAAGGCTGGAATCGGTTTGTCACTTACTTTCTTTTCGAATGCGCTTGGATAGAGTTGGTGCAATTTAGGCGCGTTCATGGAAGCCCACAGGATGACCATGGCGCTTTTCATGGGAAAATAGTCTAAATCGACGTAAGCGGGGATGCCCAAGTTTTTCCTGAACTCAAGAGGGTCAACAGTGGAGGTTAAGGGCAAATCGACATCGTAGACCGTGCCGCCCATGTCTTCGTAGAGGACAAATTTCTTCTTCGTTGCAAGCCCTCGCCGTGAATAAATACTCACGTTATTCTACACATCGGGAATAAAAGCTTTAAGCAAATCACCTGAAGTCTGAGCGCAATGGTGATGCATACATTTTTATTTTTGCAGGTTAACTTAATGCCTCATGCATAATAGGGGCTGTAGTCTAGGCAGGTATGACGACGGGCTCCAGAAAGCAAGCAGACGGGTTTGCTGACCCCGCTCGGGGAATGACGAAGTTCTGGAGCGGTCAGGAGAAACCCGTAGGAACAGCCAAACGACTGTTTCCGGGTAAAGGTCGTCGGTTCAAATCCGGCCAGCCCCACCAAAATAAGGTCCATTTGAGTCTTCGTTAAGTGCGCTTCATCTCTGAGCATCCAATAAGGTTAAGAAGTAGCCTAAGTGCAGTTGCGCTTTCTTCATTTAAGGAGTATTTCACGCTCATTCCTTCCTTCACAGCTTCGATGAGTCCTGTCCGCTTTAGTTGGTTCATTTGCCAAGTCAACGCTTGCGAGGATAAGCCAAGTCTGTGAGTCAAATCTTTATGAAGAATCGGGCCGCTCTGTGACAGGGCTGTCAGTATTTTTCCTGCTGTGTCATGCCTTAGGAGCGAAATCAGCTTCACATCGGTTTCTGCATAAGCGTTAGACTCAAAGTATCTTCTGCACTGCCCGTTGTTGTAGACCGAAAGCAAACCAGCATCTGCCAGAACACCTAAATGATACTGCACCACGCCTATAGATAAGCCCAGATTGCTGCATATTCCTCTGAAGTGGATTCCTGGATTGTTCTTGACGAAGTTGTAGATTTCCACCCTTGTCGACTGGTTAAGCGCGTCTGAGTTGTGCAAACTTGCGCCAAGCATGAAAGACGTAGAGAAAACGAGTCGGTGAGAATCGTCAACATTTTGAATTGAGGGCAGACGAGGAAAGCTACTCTGCGAGTAGACGATAGTCAGCAAAGAAAACGAGCAGGCAAGCACAATAAGGCATATGGATAATGCTACCTTGCGCTTCAAATAACATCGCCCATTACGGAAAGATTTGCGGTTTGCCTATTTATCGGCTTCTGTAAGCTACTGTACTAATGTAAACTGGTGTACCAGAAGACCTTTCTTTCTGTGTTGTAAATAGTCTTTTGGAGTCACTGGTGAGGTCGTGGATGGAAGAGCCTGAAACAAAGAGGAAAAGACGAAAGAAAATGCAGTTCGCTGTTTTGAAAGAGCAGGAAGAGGAAAGTCAGGCGCTTGTTGAACTGGTTAAGGTTTTGGAAGAACTGGAGAAGGAAGGAAAACTCGTTGAGGTCCAGATATGCCCAAAGTGTAAAAGTCCGAAAGTTCGCAGAGTGGGAACCATGAGCGGAGACTTGTGGGGTCACATGGGAATACTTCAGGCAAAGTTTGAGTGTCAAGAGTGTGGGTGGCGGGCGCGCTTGGTTTTGAAAGCAACAAACAAGCGTTTCAGCGTCAGAGATGTTGAAATAATTGCAGAAGCGTCAGATTCAGAAAGTCAACAGCGATAGACATTAAAAAGGAAGAAAAATGTTGTTTTTTACTATGGAGCCAAGTGCCATTCGCAGTAGGCATCGCCTTTCCCGACGCATTTGGTTTTTTTGATTTTTGGAGTTTTAAGCATGATGCGTTGATACATGCCACTCACGAAACCTTCTACGCAGCTGCAGTATGTTGATTCTTCATTGCATATCTCAGCAAAGAAGTTGTGCCAAATCCTAAATGTCACTTCAGCCGCTTCTGGATTGAACTCTACAATTTCTATTTTTCCCAAACCGGCATCCGTGAACCTTTGAACCGCTGTTTTCAGGAACACTTCGGGGTCAGCCTTTTTTTCTTCAGGTACCTCAGCGACGTAGCGTTCGCCGGCTACTTTGCACGCTTCTGCGATGATGACCATGGCGCCTGACTGGAAAATCTCGGAGAATCTTGAAAATATCTGTTTCATTCTGGCTTTTGTGATGATGATGCACCTGTCTCCGGTTACTTTATCTTGGATAATTCCTTTTTCCTCGTCAAACTGGTACTCCATGTTACAATCACGGACTGTGATTGTGGCTTGTTATCGTATTTATGCTTTTAATTGGACATGTGAGCAGTGTTTGTAGGATTTTTCTGATTTTTCAGAAAAGTATAAATATTCCGAATACATCCTCCTGCGCTTGTGAAAAACTATGACAAGCAACAGAGAATGCTGCAGGATTGATGCTGTTGTCACTATGGATGCGAAGGGGCAGATAGTCCTGCCCAAGGACTTGCGAGAAAGAGCAAAGCTGAAGCCAAGTGATAAGTTGGCGGTTATCGGTTTTGAACGCGACGGCAACTTGTGCTGCATCGTTATGGTTAGGGCTGACGCGCTTGGCGGCACGGTGAAGAACATGCTTGGGCCAATTTTCAAAGAGGCGCTCAGGTAAAGGAGGTGACTAGCGTGAAAGAAGAGAAAGTGCGAAAAATGGTGCGAGAGGGCTACGGCAAAATAGCCAAAGCAGAAAGGTGCGGTTGCGGCTGCGGTTCAGAAATTAGCGAGCAAATAGGCTACAGCCGCGAAGAGTTAGGCTCGGTGTCTGAAGGCGCAGACCTTAGTTTAGGCTGTGGGAACCCTGTGGCTCTTGCGTCGCTAAAGGAGGGCGAAACCGTGGTTGACTTGGGCTCGGGCGGAGGCTTAGACTGTTTTTTGGCTGCGAAGAAAGTGGGCCCGAAAGGGAAGGTTATAGGCGTGGACATGACGCCTGAAATGCTTGATAAAGCGCGGCAAAACTGCAGAAGAGGCACGTACAAGAACGTTGAGTTCCGCTTAGGCGAAATTGAGAACTTGCCTGTGGCAGATAACACGGCGGACGTGATAATCAGTAACTGCGTGATTAACTTGTCGCCTGAAAAGCAACGAGTGTTTGAGGAGGCTTTTCGCGTGCTAAAGCCAGGTGGGCGATTGATGATTTCGGACATGGTGCTGCTAAAAGCGATACCGGAAGCGGTGAAAAAGAGCGTGCTTGGTTATATTGGGTGCATCTCAGGAGCAGAAATGAAAAATGAATACATGAAACTGATAGAAAACGCTGGCTTCAAAGAAATGAAAATCATTGAAGAAACACACCTGCCCCTTGAAATGGCTCTCAGCGATTTCACTGCAAAAGCCATAATAAAAGAACTGAAACTGACCAAGAAAAGCGCAGGAGAAATCGCTAATTCAGTCGTAAGCATCAAAATTTCAGCCACAAAACCGCAAGCCTAACCTCGCTCTTTTTCGTTTTTCCACATTGTGCCAAAAGTGAACTGAAACTTCAACCTATATATAAGGGGCTATAGTCACCACAGAGCACAACAGTTCTAAAAGCCGAGATTCCTCAAAGCACTATTCAGTCTTTTGTGTTTTTGTTTTTCCAAATCCTCTTCGCTTGAACTTTAGCTTTGCGGTCAGGATTTTTTCCGTTGCAAACAGCCGCGATGCCACGTACATTACGACCAGAGTGAACGCAGCAACGTAGACTATGCCAAATGCGACCGCTGCGTAGTCGCCCATTACCACAGCCTTGGAAGCTATGATTGGTTGACTGAAAGGAATGGCGAAAAATACGGCTTTAAGCGCTGTGGGCAGCGTGTTAACGTCCAAATACATTAAAGCAATTGCGGGAATGTATATCAGCGGGTAAACGTAGCCTATGAGCGCTTGTGCTCCTCGAACATCTTCTGCAAAAGCAGACATTATCACTGCCAACGCTAAGCCTGAAAGCAAAGTTACGAAAAGCGATGTTCCCAGAAGTAAATAGCCGAAGGATGAAGGCACAAGGCCTAGCTTCACCAAATCTATCGGCATGGCGCTTGGGATGCCCATGGTGACAGAACCAAGCATGTAATTGTAGCCTATCATAAACGCCACGGCAGCAGCACCCGCGACAATTATTGTGCTGGACAGTTTACCCATAAGAATGGCAAAACGGTCCACGGGCACTGTCAGCAAGGTTTCAAGCGTTTTCTCTTCCTTCTCCATAGCCACGGAAGTAGCCGCTATCTGCATCGCATAAGTAAGCACAATCATCATGGTGACGGGCAAGGCAATAGACTGCGAGAGCATCAAACCTGAAAGCGTAGCAGGGTCAATGCCAGCTTGGATTTCTCCCTTAATTATGGTCGATTGCGTAGCGTAAACCACGTCTGGCGCTACTTGTCGGTTGAAGCTGTTCACGAGAACGTTCATGCCTGATGAGCCGATGTTGGAGAGGATTCCTCCACCTTGGAAGACGCCGTAAACGTTTACTGTGGCGGTTATGCTCGTGTCGCCGCTTGTGTGAGCAATCAAATTCGCGCTGAAGTTGGCTGGAATTACTAGGAATTGTGTGCTGTTATAGGTTGATAGCAAGTCTTGTTCTAAAACTTGTTCGGGAGTCAAGTTGCTAACAACTGTAGCTTTTACTCCTGAGGCAGTTAGAAAATCTATGAATGTTTGAGACCAGTTTCCGTCGTCATTGTTTACTACGAGCAACGTGGCTTTTTGGGCCTGTTCCTGAGCTGTTTGCTGTGCGTAGCCGAGCACGGCGCCTAGTACGGGGAATGTTATTAGCGGGAAGATTATCATTCCTAAGAGGATTTTTGGGTCGCGGATTAGTTCTTTTAGCTCTTTGACGAGTATGGTTTGGAAGCCTTTAAGCATAGCCAATCACCTTGGCGAAGACTTCTTCTAGGTTTTGGCTGTTGAAGCGTTGTTTGAGTTCGTTGGGTTTTCCTTCGACTATGATTTTTCCTTTGTTTAGCAGCGCTACGCGGTTGCAGAGGTATTCCACTTCGAGCATGTTGTGACTTGAGAGCAGCACAGTGACGTTGTGTTCTTTCACGTAGCGTTTGATTACTTCTCTGACATGGTAAGCGTGCAGCACATCTAGGCCGCTTGCGGGTTCGTCTAAGACTGCGAGTCTGGGTTTGGTCATTAATGCCCTTGCCACGAGTAGTCGGCGTTTCATGCCTTTGCTGTATGTTTTCGCTTTGTCTTTTAGACGTTCGCCTAGACCGCTGATTTCTGCTGCCTCCTTGATAGTTTCGCGGAGGATGTTGCTGTTTTTTGTGTTGAATTTGGCCATGAATTCGAGGTATTCCCAGCCTGAGAGGTTTGGGTATGCTCCTGCTTCTTCTGGGAGGTAGCTGATGATTTTGCGGATTTCTGCGGCTTGGTTGACCACGTCTAAGTCGAAAACTCTGATGCTGCCTGAAGTTGGTAAGAGTAGTG
>Ga0209323_10000058_pt1 | contig 61097 bp, 83 predicted proteins | sample Rifsed19ft2_FD_184014 | JGI IMG/M metagenome (GOLD analysis project Ga0209323, IMG submission 184014) | Soil microbial communities from Rifle, Colorado, USA - sediment 19ft 2 (version 2) | ecosystem: Environmental > Terrestrial > Deep subsurface > Rock core/Sediment | place: Rifle, Colorado...
CGGTACCACGAGCGCTGGCCGAACGTCCGGGAGTGGGCCGAGGCGCACGGGGAGGAGGACCGGTGATCCACTGGTCCCCGGTCACGGTCGCGGGGGTGGTACTAGGGTACCATTTATACGGGGGGGTCGGTATAAGATGAGGATAAGAAGGGAGACGTCATGACCGAAGAAGGGTACCCCAAAACCGTGCCCCTTGACCCCCCCACCGACCCGGGATCGACGCACTCAGGGGCGAGTCTAAAGAAGGAGGCGGTGGCCAAGGTGGCAACCGATCCCCGGTTGAACCGGTGGGCCGACGTCATCCTGAAGGACTACCCGGCAGCGGACCACTGGTTGTGGGTAACCACAGCCTCCGACTACGAGCTGGAGCAGTGGGCTCGCCGGGTGTCGGGGGAGTGGCGGTTCGACGACCGGCTCAAGACTCCCACCGGTACCTACACCCTCCTCGACGACCCCCCGAGGAAGAGAAAACGTCGGGCGGGCGTGAGCGGAAGGCGCGACGTGAACCTGGTAGTCCGCCCATTCTCCCCAGAAAGCTAAGAAGTCACCCAAGGAATCTTGACCGGCCCGGAAGAAACCGCGGCCGATTCAGCGTTTTAGGTGAGTTGGTAAGAATCGAGGAGGCCGCGAGGATGCGCCCGCCGCCCCCTTCTCCTGCCGGCGCCCGGGGACGAGACCGAGTAAGTACACCGAGTGAATAGGAGGAAAAATGACAACCGACGAACTGGTACTCCCGCGGACCCGCAACCGTTCGGGAGGGGCTCGCTGTAACCTTACTTTCGAGGTAGCCGTCGACCAGTACGAGTGGTTACAGGCCGAGGCAGACTTCAGTGTTAGCGACCGCGTGCAGTCGGCCTTGGAGTCCGGGCCGGTTGCCCACGACCCAACGGCCCCAACCCGTACCCGGGGGGACCAAACGAAAATGATAACGACGTGGCTCCGCCCCGCCGCCTACGAGGCGGTCGCCCGGGCGGCGGCTTCGAGGGGGTGGTCGGTTTCCCGATACACCCGAGCGTGCCTCGGACTCGAGCCGACCCAGCAGGTCGTTTGCCCCGACTGCGGCCGTCGCTTCTTGCCCTAAGGCCTACCCCGGTCCCAGGGTGGGGTGGTCGGGCCGGTCGCCCCAGGATCCTCGCCGGCCGGGTACCCTGGCCGTAACCCAAGACATCGGCGGCCGTACTCGGAGAGGGTTAACCCGAGGACCGTGGCCGAGTGTCGTACCCACGCCCGTTCCGTCGGCGTTAACCTTACGACCTTTGCCCCCATCTTCCCGGAGACCGTAGGGGCACCGTCGTCGACAGTCTGGACTCCCTGCAGCAGCCGTCGTCGGATCCACGGACTAGCCGTTGAGCCGGCGGTACTAAGCCAAGCGACCTCGGCAGGCGTAAGGTTTAAGCTGACCGTTGCCGTCCTCGTCGGCCGCCGTCGGCCACCCCGCCCCGCGGAGAAGAAGTCGTAGAAGGTTGCCTCCGCCGCCGGTCGGTCCGTAAAGGCGGCTTCCAACCCCGCCCGTTCGTCCCCCGTCACGTCGAGGCCCAACCGCAGTGTCGTGACGAACGCGAGGTCCCGGAAGAACGCTACCGCACTGTCACTCTGCAACACTGCCACACTGCCACGTCGCCACATCTCTACCAGCTTTTCGGTTTGGGGGCACCGGTTGCGCAGGTTTTTCGCGAACGAATCCGCTGTGATTTGGGTGCTCATTTTACCTCCTATTCTTGATCCTATTATACCACAGATATTACCATAAATATTACAGATTAGCCGGTCCGGGAGCCTTTTACTTTAGGAGTACCGGTACTATCCCTCCTACTTTCGCTAAAAACCGGTGCGGCATCCGCTAGTGTGTATCGGGGCAAGCGTCGACGGCACTGGGGGGTTTTTTGTAATATTTATTGTAATATAGGGGCCGGTTTCTTGGTCGAAATCAATGTAACGCATGTAACACATCCAACATATAGGTCTACATACCGTATAAAAATTTAAATTATATAGGCTACGATACCTAGGCAGTGTAACGAGCGTAACAAGTGTTACACCGGTACCTCGGGTGACCCGTTAAGCCGAAAACGGTACCCGGCGCCCCCGTCACGTCGCCCCCGGTGCCCCGTCACGTCGCCCCCGGTGCCCCCGTCACGTCGCCCCCGGTGCCCCGTCACGTCGCCCCCGGTGCCCCGTCTCGCCGGCGACGTACGCCGACTGCGTGGCGACGTACGCCGACTGCGTGGCGACGTATGTCGACTGCGTGGCGACGTACGCCGACTGCGTGGCGACGTATGTCGACTGCGTGGCGACGTATGTCGACTGCGTGGCGACGTACGTCGACTGCGTGGCGACGTATGTCGACTGCGTGGCGACGTACGCCGACTGCGTGGCGACGTACGCCGACTGCGTGGCGACGTACGCCGACTGCGTGGCGACGTACGCCGACTTGACCGGCGACGTATGCCGACTTGACCGGCGACGAGGTACCAGGAGACTACGGCGCTACACTGTCACATCGCCACGTCGCCACGTCGCCACATCGCCACATCGCCACATCGCCACATCGCCACGTCGACTCGTGGTATAATACAACCGTGGGCAGACGATTGCACCTAACCCCTGAGTTGACCCGACGGATCTGTGACGCGATCGGTCAAGGGAACTACGTCGCCGTGGCGTGCGAGGTATCCGGGATAGCCCGGACGACGTTTTACGGGTGGATGCGGCGGGGGAAGGCGGCCAAGTCCGGCCCGTACGCTGAATTCGTCGCTGCCGTCCTGCAAGCCGAGGCCGAGGCCGAGACGTACTACGTCGGCGTCGTCCACCGTGCGGCCGCCTGGAATTGGCAAGCGGCTATGACCTGGTTGGAGCGCAAGCACCCCGACCGGTGGGGCCGACGGGCGCGGGTCGATGTACGGACGGACTGGCGGCAGGAAGTCGTCGACCTCCTGCGGCAGGGGAAGGTCACGAAGGAGCAGGTCGTCGAGCAACTCGGCGACAGCCTGGCAGCGGAGCTGTTCGAGTCCGCCGGCGTCGGCGTCGACGAGGCCCCGGCGACCGGCGGGGAGGCAGCGTGAGCCAGTCGAGGGAGACAGCGTTGGAGAACAACCTGTCCCACCGTGCCTGGACGTCGCTCAAGTACGAACAGCTGGTGCGAACGACGCAGCGCCGGGGCTTGGCTAAGTTCGAGACGTTCCGGAACGACCCGGTCGGCTACGCCCGGTTCGCCCTCGCCGTCTCCCTTTGGGGGAAGCAACAAGAGATCGCCCGAAGTGTGCGGGACCACAAGCGGACGATCGTCGTCTCGTCGCACGGGGTCGGGAAGACGTTCGCCTGCGCCGTGTTGGTCAACTGGTTCTTCGATGCGTTCAAGTCCTCGGTCGTGGTGTCGACGGCCCCGAAGGCAGGGCAGGTGAAGGACCTCCTGTGGAAGGAGATTCGGCGCCTCCGCCGGCACCCCCCGTTCCCCGATATCCTCCAGCTCCGGGACCCCGACGACGCCGCACACTACGCCGTCGGGATAACCGCTGCCAGGGACTTGACGACCGACGTGTTCGGCTCGCCGAGGGCGCAGGGGTTCCACGCCGAGCACCTGCTGTACGTGCTAGACGAGGCCCCGGCCGTCCCGCTGGCTATCTGGAACGCTGTCGACGGCGTCGTTGTCGGTGGGGAAAACCGGGTGCTGGCCGTCGGGAACCCGATCGTAACTGCCGGCCCGTTCTACCAGGCCACGAAGTCCCCCCAGTGGAACGTGATCCACGTGTCGGCGTTCGAGCACCCGAACATCCTGGCAGGCCTCGTGGGTACCGAGGAACCCTACCCCGGGGCCGTGTCCCTCGAGTGGGTGTGGGAACGCCTGGCGGATCCGTACTGGTGCGAGCACGTCGGGACGCCGGCCTCCCCCGAGGCCCGGGAGGACGCCCGAATGCGGGGGGCGTTCGAGTTCCCGCCCGGCGGGGACGACTGGTTCGTCCCGACACCGATCGCCGAGAGTAAACTCCTCGGCCGGTTCCCGACGACGACCGAGGACACAGTGTGGTCGTTGGCGCACCTGGAGACCGCCGTCACCCGGGAGTTAGCCTGGGCAGCGACCGACCCACTGGAGTTCGGCCTGGACGTCGCCCGGTTCGGGTCCGACAGTACCTCCCTTCACACTCGCCGGGGCCCGTGCAGCCTGGCCCACGAGACTTGGCAGAAGACCGCCACTACGGGGACGGTCGGCCGGGTCGTAGACCGCGTCCGGTCCCACCTTGGGTCTCCGGCAGGGGCCGCCCCAGCGGCGATCGTCCGGGTCGACAGCACCGGCCTCGGGGCCGGGGTCGTCGACCAATTGGCCGAAGCCCTGGCGTTCGACGAGCGGGTTACGGTCGTCGAGGTGAACGCCAGCGACCGGGCGCGGGACCCCGAACGGTTCCCGAACGCGCGGTCAGAAGCGTGGTTCGTCGCCGCCACGCGGGGTGCGGAGGGTCGCTTGGACTTGACCCGACTCGAACCACGCGACGTCGATTCGCTCCAGAGTCAACTCACGGCCCCGAAGTACGCGTACGACAGCGCCGGGCGGCGGGTTGTCGAACCGAAGAAGGACACGAAGGCTCGGATCGGTCGGAGTCCGGACGACGCCGATGCCTTCAACCTGGCGTACTACGGGGGGCACGGTGGACCGGGGTTGGTGGGCGCGGCCGACGGGCTGGACCGGAGGTCGACTTGGGCCGACCGGCGGGCCGAGGGAGTCGAGGGGAGTCGCTGGTCGACCGGGGTCGGTGGAGGGAGGCGACGGTGGTAGGCGGCGTGCTGGTTATAGCGTTCGTCGTCGGGTTCGTACTCGGGCGGGGCCAGCCGGCGTCGGGACGGGCCCACGATGCGGTCTCCCGGGTAGCCGTTACGGCCCAACGGTTGGCGACGACCCTTCGGCGGCACGGGGTAGTAGGCGACGTGGTATCGGACGTGGGGGACCTCGTCGAGGACCTGGCGGGGCTGGAAGCAGTGATCGGGGAGGAGTGGAGTGCGTAAGCAATTATCGCCTGATCAGGTTACCCGGCTGGCAGCAGCCGCTGCCGAGGAAGGGTTCGTCGGGGCACGCTGGGCGGTCGAGTCCAACGTTCCGAAGTCGGTGGTGTACCGGGAGCTTCAGCGCATCCGGGGGGCCGACGCGTTCCAGGCCCCGCCGGCGACCGGGTACGCCACGCCGGGTCGGGACCAGAGGGTACCCGAGTTGAAACGGGGGGACGCGTTCAAGGAGTTCGGTTCGACCGGTCTCGCCCGGTTCGGGGGGTCGGTGTTCGAGGACTACGACCGCAAGTGGCGATCCTTGACTGAGATGGTCAAGCTCGTCAAGGAGATGCTCGACCACCCGATCGTCGCCGCCGTAATGTTCGCCGTCGAGATGAGCATGCGGGGCGTCGAGTGGACGGTGGAGGCCGGCGGCGAGACTCCCGCCGACGAGGAGGCGGCCGAGTTCCTCCGGCAATGCATGGAGGACATGGCTCACTCGTGGGACGACCACGTGTCGCAGGCGCTGGCGTTCGTGCCGTACGGGTTCGCACCGTTCGAGATCGTTTACAAACGGCGGAAGGGCGGGGACACCGACCCAGCTTCCAAGTATGACGACGGGCGGGTTGGGTGGCGGAAGTTCGCCTTCCGGGCGCAGGACACGCTGACCCCTGGCGACGAGTGGGTGTTCGACGAGCACGGTGGGGTCGCCGCGTTGAACCAGTCACCGCCGCCCGACTACAGGCGGGTCACTGTCCCGGTGGAGAAGTTAATACTGTACCGCAGCACTGCCGCCAAGAACAACCCGCAGGGGCGCAGTGTCCTGCGGGCCGCGTACGTCCCGTGGTATTACTCCAAGAACATGCAGGAGATCGAGGGGATCTCGGCCGAGCGCATGGGGTCCGGGTTCCCGGTCGTGTACCTCGGAGAGGGGACAAAGAAGGTCGGGGCCAACAGTGACTTCGAGTCGGCCAAGGTCGTCGTCCGTGACGTCCGGTCGGACGAGCAGTCGGGCATCGTGTTCCCGTACCAGAAGCAGGGCGCCGACGGGAAGGGGATCCTCTTCGAACTCGTTTCCCCGCCGAGTCGGGGCGCCGTTGACTTCAACCAGATTATTAACCGGTATAACCAACAAATAGGTCAAGTCGTTCTCAGCCAGTTCATCTTCCTCGGCCTCACGGAGCAGGGCACGCAGGCGTTGGCCGTGCGGTTAACTGACTTGTTCTCAGCCGCTGTGTCGGCGTGGCTCGGGATGATGGCGGAGACGCTGAACCGGTTCGTCGTGCCCCGCCTCTTCCGTCTCAACGCGTTCGACGGTCTCACGGACTACCCCCGCTTCGTCACCGGCCAGGCCGGCCAGGTCGACGTCGGGTCCGTCGTGAGCGCTATGGCCCAGGCGGCCGGGTCCTCCCTCCTCGTCCCTGACACCGGAGTCGAGGCCGAGGTCCGCCGCCTCCTCCAGCTCCCGGAGAAGCCAGTGCAGGTCCAACAGCCGACCATACCGGGTGAACCAACCACGCCTGTTCCCGCAGCGCCGCCCGACGTCGAGGCCACAACCGGGGACAGTACAGCGGATAACGGCGGGGACAACGGTGGGGGCAAGGAAACGGCATCCGAACGGTTTTACTCCGAGGACCAGGCCCGCGACGAGGGAGGGAAGTGGACCGAGGGAGGCGGGGGTAGCGGCGAAGGCGGCAATGACCGCGTAAACGAGACGCCGATAGACACCGGGAACAGTAAGGATCCTAAATGGTACAAGTCGCAACGAACCGGAATCGAAGAAACCTTGAAGACTACGTACAGCACCGTCGAGGCAAAGGATCAAGCCGGCAGTAGTTGGATTACTCAAGACGGCTCAATCGTGAACGTTGGGACCGGGACTCACGTTCTTTCCGCACTGGAAGCGGCTAATAGGGCGAACGTCAAATTAGACCTAACTTCTAAAGAAGGCGTCGAGTCGCAATTCGTTGCGAACGGGGTAGTTCGTGTGAACGCAACGAGTACGTATTTGGCGCTGAATTTTAACCCTAAGGTAACCAGTACTGCCCAAAGACAGTCAATGATTGACTTAGTATACTTGGCTGAGCTCGCAGGGCGGTCTATTACAGTCCATGCAAACGACACAGCACTGTACGGGACGGCCGTAGAATCGGCGCTCAAACTCTTGAAGAAAACAAACTACAACGTTGACAACGCGACCGAAGTCGAAATCATGCGGGCGCGGATCGGCGATTATATTGACCTCTTCTACTCCGAGGACCAAACCCGCGACGAGTCAGGAAAGTGGACAAGCGGCGGCGGTGGAGGCGGTAAAGCCGGCGACGACGGTGCAGCATCCGATCGACGCGCAAACCCAAAGTTGGCTGGGGTGTACGGGCCCGACCCCAAGACGTGGAAACCTTACAAGGACGAGCTCAAGCGGATTTACCCCGATGCTAAGGTCGGTCGTACCAGCTTCGACGAGCGGGAGTTGCTGGGGGAGTACGTCGGCGGAGAAGCCTATACTATCCTCAACGGGAACGCTCGGGCAGCGGAGGCCGATTACGACCTGAGTGACGACGTTCGCATGATGGATGGGATCTTTGGTAAACTCGGGGTGTCTACCGAGGACGTCGTAGTGTACAGGGGACTCAAGGGGACCCCGGGCGGAGACTTGAAGATCGGGGCCGTGATCGCCGACAAGGGATTCATGTCGACTACGTTCAATCCGGGTGTAGCCGCTGCTTGGACCGAGACTTCGAACCAGGGTTGGATAATGGAGATAGTAGTCCCAGCGGGGAACCCGGGTATCCCCATCGACCGGTGGCTCAGTAGCGCCGAGGAGATGGAGACAACCGAGGCGGAGTTACTCTTACCGCGGAACACACCGTTGGAAGTCCAAAGCGTCGACGTAGAAACGCGCACCCTTCGGGTCCAAGTGGTGGGCCCATGAACTTACGACAGGTAGCGAAGTTTGAGGAGTACACCCCCCGAGCCGTAAAGACGGTACGGCCAAGTCGGTTCCTGAACCCGCGGCAAGTCGGGGAGTTCGAGCACTTGACCCTCAGGACCAAGGAACCCGTCGCGTTGTTCGCCGCTACCCGCGGCACGGGCGCCGAGAAACTCCGCCGGTGGGAGCGGGCGACGAACGAGTACCAGCTAGCCCTCGGCACGGCCTACGACGAGTGGGCGACCGACACGGCCGACGCGCTCGACGAGGCCGAGACCGATGCCGAGCGGGACGAGATCCTCGATGAGGCCCTCCTGGCCCTGGCCCTCCTCCTGAAGAACCTCCAACGGGAGGCGGTCTACGGTGCCGTCTCCCTCGGGACCGGCGGTCGACCGCCGACACCAGCCCTCTTGCAGCGGGTCGCGGGGCATCTTGCCGGGGCGGAGGACGCAATCGAATCGTCCCTCGTCTCCGACATCCGCTTCCGAGTCAGGGCGGCCCTTCGTGACCCCGACGTGCTGGCTAGCGGCGCGATCGCGTTCCTCGGCGTTCTCATGGCAAAGCGAGCCCGCGTCGAGTCGTACGCCGGAGTCGCCTGGTCGACGACTCAAGTAGCCGTCGGGGAGACGGCCGCCGATGCAGCCGAGCAGGGGGGCGACGGGCGGGTTGGGTGGCAGCGCGACGAGCAGGCAAAGCACTGTGACACGTGCCTGGCGTTCGGCGAGGACGCACCCGGCGTGCGGGAGTACGAGTCGTGGGACGCCCTCCTCGCCGAGACAGGCGGGGTCGTTCCCGGGCATGGGACGACGTGTGATGGGAACTGTCGGTGCTCCATCCTCGTCCACAACGCCAAGACGGACGAGTGGGAACGACCCGGCGACGGCGTCGACCTGTTCTACAGCGAGGACCAAGCCCGCGACGAGTCGGGGAGGTGGACCGACGGTGGAGGCGGCAGTAGCGCCGAGAATAAGGGCGAGGGTAAGGGGGGTCGGGGTGGAACAGGCCCGGGTGGGGGTGCGGGTATCGCGACCCCCTTCGTCGTAGGACAGACACCGCTACCCCCGGGTCACGACGCGGTGAGGGCAGCCTTTGACCGCGGCGTAGAAGTCGCGTACTCTGCGGCGATCAGGAACGGGGTGATCCCGGCTACCGCCGGCTTGGAGGCCGTAGCGGCGGTTGGGGCAAAGTACCTCGTTACAGAACAACTGGCCGCCACTATGGGTGTGTCGCCCGAGGTCGCCTCAAACTTAGTCCGCCAATGGGCAGAATCCTCCAACGGCAACGACTATAGGTCGTTGTGGATGCAGGCAGTAGCCGCGGACGAATTCGGGGTACCGTTGTCCGACTGGCAACGGGAAAGACTGAGCAACGTGGAGGCCGAACGAGCGGAGCACAAGATTGCGGACAGGGTTACCGTAGACATGCCGATTGCATTGATCGGGGTTAACCCAGTTAGACTTATGACTCCTATCGAAAAAGAGCGGTACGCGACAATCCGGAACCTCGGTCCTACTGCCCCGGATCCGTTCGGAGGTCAAAAACAGGAAGAGGTTGCCGGGGCGTTCTTGCGGGCGCAGTACGACGCAACGCAAGAGTACTTCAAGGCCGCCGGGGTCACCGAGGTCGTCCTGTACCGGGGGCAAAGGTTCCCCGAAGGGACCAGCCTATCGGTAGGCGATGTAATACCTGGAAACCAGAACGCACTGAACTCCTGGTCCTCCTCCGAGAAAGTTGCAGCGACTTTTACTTCGATTGCACCGGCTGAATCCGGTGTGTTGGCCGCGGTCGTTCCTGTTGACCGTATTCTTTCGACTCCGTTTACCGGGTACGGTTGCCTGAAAGAAGAGGAGTACGTGGTACTCGGGAATAGCGACGATAAAGTCGCAGTTCATAACCTACCAGTGGGGCTGCCATGATAGACTTAGAAGATTTAAACTCCGACTGGATTAAGCTCGTCCCCGGTGCCAAGGACGCCGATCTTGCGGCCCACGCTGCATTACGCCGGCGGTACGGCAGGGCCTCAGACTTGTTCTATTCCGAGGACCAAGCCCGCGACGAGTCGGGGAAGTGGACCGACGGTGGAGGCGGGCGCAAGGACCCCGGTACCGCCGACAAGTTGCCGAAGGCCCAGGACAAGCGGACTGGGGGTCCCGACCCAACGCCACCCCTCCCGCAGCGGAAGGACCAGACCCCCAACCCCGGGAAGGTCCCTAGGTCGCGGGCGGTGACGACGGACGACAAGAACAAGGATAAGAAGCGGGGTGGGGGCGGAAGACCCTAATCGTCCCCGGGGTCACCGTACCAGCAGTGGGTGACTGTAGTACTACCCCGCCGAATCTATGATATAATGTAATCGGAGCCCAGTCGGGGCTACGGAACGCGAGCCACGCGAGGTGGTTCGTTTTTATTCCAGGAGGGAACGAGTGCAGAGAACCTCTCCGGAGTCGGCCGTCTTCGAGTCGCTTAGCACCGACTTCACCAAGTCATTCAAGTTAATCCCGTCCGGGCAGTGGTACCGGGGGGACCGAGTCCTCGACATCACCGAGGCGCGCCTGAACGAGGTCGCCCGGAACTTCGCCGCCGGCCTACCGCGGTACCGCGTGCCGATTAACTTGGACCACGAGGACACGAGCGGAAAGGTCGGCACTGTGAAGGCAGTCGCCGTTCGGTTGGACGACGACGGCAAGCCGGCCCTGTACGTCACCGAGTTCGAGTTGACGAACAAGGGGCGGAAGGCCGTAGACGAATCCGGGTACGACTCGCTTAGCGCCGAGGTATACTGGTCGCTGAACGGTGCGACCTACCAGGACCCGAAGACGGGCGTCGAGTTCGACAACGTGCTGGTCGGCGTTGCCCTCACGCCCCGGCCGTTCTTCGGGCACGGGGAGGTCGCGCTTTACAGTGCTGACCGATACTACTCTGAAGATCAGGAACGCGACGACGATAAAGAAGAGTACTTTGGTGAGTACTCTCCCGAGTACCGAAAGCAATTAGCCGAGGAGGGACGGGCCCTCCCGGACGGGAGTTACCCAATCGAGACGAAGGCTGACCTGGCGAACGCAGTCCAGGCGTACGGGCGGGCCGGGGCGAAGGCGCCGGTGAAACGACACATCCTCAAGCGCGCCAAGGAATTAGACGCGGAGGACTTGATCCCGGCCGAGTGGTCTGGGAAGGAGGAGGCAGGAATGACAGGCAAGACACCGGAACAGTTGGCAGTCGAGCAGTCGGCGGCCGAGAAAGCGGCGGCCGAGAAAGCGGCAGCCGAGCAGTTGGCGGCCGAGAAAGCGGCAGCCGAGCAGTTGGCGGCCGAGAAGTCGTTCGTAGAAAAGACGTTAACCGAGCAGTTGACGGCCGAGCGAGCCCGCACCGCGGTACTCGAGATCAGGGTAGAACAGATGGCCGCGGGAATCCGTACGTCCGAGCTCAAGCGAGTGGCCGAGGCGTTCGTTGCCCTCCCGGTCAACCCGGACGAGTTCGCCACCAAGTTCCAGGCCCTGGAGAGGGTGGACAAGACGCTGGCGGAGTGGTTCACCGGGCAGTTTGCGGCGTTCGACAAGGTGCTGACCGAGGCCGGCCTGCTGAACGAGCTCGGTAATGGACGGAACGGGGACCAAACCCCGGCCGAGCAGTTCATCGGGCTCGTCAACGCGACCCTGAAAGAGAAGTTCGCTGGGAACCCGGCCAAGTACAGCGAGGCACTGGCCGTGACGAGCAAGGCCCACCCTGATCTCGCAAAGGCCTACACCCTGTAGGCGGAGGAGGAGACAATGGCTTCGTATTTCGATGGCGGGTTCGACGGTAGTTTCGTCGCTGATACTGACTTGACGACCCACCAGTTCAAGCTCGCGAAGGCGGCCAGCATCGTCGGGAACGCCGGCCTCGCAGACAGTGGGTCGAACCCGTACCCGATCGGCGTGCTGCAGAACGACCCGAGCGCTGGGCAGGAAGCCCGGATCCGGATGATAGGGTTCACGAAGGCGATCGCCCGCGTGACGACCTGCGTCCTCGACCACGGTGCTTGGCTGAAGGGTGCCAGCGACGGCCTGTTCGAGCCGTTGACGTCGATCACCGGGACCGAAACAGCGATCGGCCGGTGGTTTGGGCCGGGTAACACCACGGTGGACGCGTCGATCATGGGTAACGTCCTCGTGTTCATCACAAACGCCTCGGCCGGCCAGTCGGCCAGCTAGGGGTAAGAGGAGAAGGAGGAGACGATGCCCAGTCCTACCGCACGACAGAGTCACATCGACGTTGCCCTGACGAACGTCGCGGTCGCGTACTCCAACGCCGCGTACATCGGAGGTCAAATCTTCCCGCAGGTGCCCGTCGCCAAGCAAACGAACAAGTTCTTCACGTTCCCCAAGGCATCCTGGTTCCGGGACGAGGCGGCGATCCGCGCCCCCGGTGCCCGCGCCCGCCGGGCCGACTACACCCTCTCCACAGACAGTTACCTGTGCCTGGAGAAGGCCCTGGCGCACCAGGTCACGCAGGAGGAGATGGAGAACAGCGACGACCCGTTGACCCCGTTCGTCCGGGCGACGGAGTACGTCACCGACCAGATCCTCAAGGCTCAGGAGATCGACGTGCTGGACCTCGTGTTCGGCACCGGCTGGTCAGCGAGCGTGACGCCCGGCACGTTGTGGAGTAACGACGCGGCTGACCCGATCGGGAACATCGAAACCGCGGTCTTCACGATCGCTCAGTCGATCGGCCGTTCGCCGACGACCGCCGTGATCGGCCGGGGCCTGTGGCGCTACCTGAAGAACCACCCGGACGTGGTCGACCGTGTGAAGTATGCCGCCGGTCCGAGTGACCCGGCCATCGTGAGTCTACAGTCGATCGCCGCCCTGATCGGGATCGGTCGCCTGTTCCTCTCCGAGGCTGTGAAGGACTCCGGGAGCGAGGGAGCGGCCTCCAGCGTAAACTTCATCGCCGGCAACCACATGTGGTTCGGGTTCGTCGCGCCCAGTGCGGCGCTGACCGTCCCATCCGCCGGCTACCAGTTCACCTGGAAGCAGCGCGAGACAAATCGGTACGTCGAGGACCAGGAGCACGCGGACGTTGTAGAGGTCCGAGCATCCTGGGACACCAAGATCACCGCGCCGGACGCCGGTTACCTGATCAAGGACGCCGCGTAGTCCTGACCCCTCGCCGGGGACCGACCGGGGCGGTCGGTCCCTGCGGGGTTCGGGGGAAGGGATAACACACATGCCCGCAGAGAAGCAACGACTTCGACTCCTATTGAGTCGCCTGGTCCTGGGCGGGGCGAACGACGACGCTGTAACCGGCCTCCTCGCCGGGTCGGCGGCCTTCGTCGTCCCCGCGTTCGACGGCACTACCGCCGGGTCGACCGAGCGGGTGGTCGCCACGATCACCGGGATGACGGCGTGCCACCGCATGGTCGCCACTCCCCAGAGTATCGGCCCCTGCGTCGTGCTGGTGTCCGTCTGCCCGGGAACCGACAATGCCAGCGCCGTGTTCGGCCTGTCTAGCGGCTGCGTCGTCGGAGCCGTCGCCGGCTCCACGATCACCCTGGCGTACGTCGCGTTCAAGCGACCCTAGGCGGCAGCCGTGTCACAATTGTTGCCGAGACCATCCTCCGGGAGTATCCTGACGGGGGCTGCATCGGTCCCCGGGGGTACAGCCGGAACCCCAGCGTGGTTCTACATCGTCGCCGGGGCGGCTACCGGGGGCGGAAGTGCCCTACTGTACAACGACACTGCCTGTACCGCGGGGCGGGAGGTCGTGCTCCTGCGGGCCACTGCGAACGAGCAGGGTCCCCAGGTGGGTCCGTTCTTCGCCACCTGCACCCTGTACCTGGGTCCGGTCAGTTCCGGCAGCGTAGTGGTCTGGACGGGGCCCTAATCGTTCGGTAGGGCGGTGACAATCCCTAGGCCGGCCCCGGCACTGACGTCGGCGCCGGCCCATCTTGTTATCGGGAGTCCAGCATGCCGATACCCATCGTACCCGAAGCAGATATCTTGGAGGTCATCCGGAGAATGGGGCCGACCCTCCCGGTCGACGCGGTGCCCCAGGTCACCCTGACCGCCGTCGTGTCGCTCACGAGGGAGTTCCGCGACCTCCGGGTGGCCGTCGAGGGGCACGTTGCGGACCAGAACCTGCACTCGCCCCGCGGGCTCCTCCTGCGGCGGGACGTCATCTTGCCGATGGTGACGACCATACTGGTGGGTGCGACCGTGGTTTACGCGTTCTACAACTCCATCGACCTGAAGTCAATCCTCGCTATTCTGGCCCTGAAGTAAAGAGTTTTACTAGGAGGACTCATGGCCTACAGTACCTGCGCGACGGTCGCCGCACTAATCCCGAACCTGCTGAACAACGCGGCGTCGTTCGACAACCTCCCGACAACGGTCGTGCCGGGGTCGACCGCACTCGTCCGGTTCATGTCCGCCGGGTGCTCCCTCATCGAGACCCGCCTCGTCTCCCTCGGGTACGGGGTACCAGTCGCGGCCGGGAACCGCCTGTACGACCTCCTGGCCGACGCCGAGGCGTCCTACGCGGCCTACCGTGCGGAGCAATCCCGCGGGTCCCCGCGCACCGGGCCAGGCACGCGCTCGCGCGCGGAGGGGTTCAAACAGCACTTCGAGGACACGCTGGAGTCCCTGACTACGATGGACTTGACTCAGGCGGGGGCGGCCCTCGGGTACGCCGGGGCAGGATGGTACGTGGGTGGCACCTCCCAGGCAGAGAAGAACCTGGTAGAGTCCGACGGTAACCGGGTTGACCCACGGTTCTTTCGAGATCAATTCGCAAACATAAAAGCGGCTTCTTAGGTATAATAGTATCGTGAGTGATACGGCGACTATTTACGCCCTTGTGAACCCGAGGGACGCGCGGGTTCGGTACGTCGGGAAGGCAAACGACCCCGAGAAGCGGGCCGCATCGCATGTGGGCCGGGCGGCTAAGACCCTCAAGTTCAACCTTGGGATGGGCGCTTGGCTGCAGGGTTTGAGGGCGGCCGGGTTGACCCCCGGGGTTTTGGTCCTGGAGGAGGTTCCGAGGGACTCGTGGGAGGCGGCGGAGGTCCGGTGGATCAAGGACCTCAAGGAGTCTGGGTTCGACCTACTGAACCTTCACTCCGGGGGGGCAGGCAGTACTCGTGCGTGGAATAAAAACAGGCGTCTATCCTTGAGTCATTGTGCTAATATCGGCCGGGCGAATAAAGGTAAGGTTCTAACGGCAGAACATCGAGCAAAGATTGCCGCCGGTCATTTAAGGATAGTACCGTGGAACAAGGGTATCCCTACTCCTGAGAGTACTAGGCAGAAGATTAGCGAGGCAAACAGATTAGCGTTTAGCCAAGTTAGTACACGGCTTCTCTTATCCAAGAGGACTAAGGAGTACTGGGCGAACCTCAGCAACGAGGAACGGGCAGCTCGTAAGAAACTAACGCGTGACGGGATAGCCCGCCGTCAATTCGAGCGCAAGAAAGAGGGTGGTCAGCATGGCAGTTCCGCGTAAACCGACGCCCAAGACTGGGATCAACGTCGTGTACCTCTACGCGGACTCCTGACGGGGTCCGCTGAGGAGTGGAACTGTTCGTGTAAGAACCGCACTGGCGTTGTCACCTAGTCAGTAATGCGGTGAACTGGGCCAACGAGCGGGACCCGGTGGGTTCACCCCACCAGGCCCGGTTGTACTACCTTCGGACGGCCCTTGACCTCGACAACCCAGTCGTGCAGTCGAAGCTCGGGTGGGCAGACGTGCTGGTGTTCCAGCGGAACATCGTCACGCCTGACGTGTGGGCTGCGATGGATTACTGGCGGGCCCTCGGTAAGGTCGTCCTCGTCGACCTTGACGACCACTACCCCCACATCCCGGCGTCAAACCCCGCGCACCCGTACTGGGCGCAGAACGTGCTAGGTTTGGACCCGGAGCCCGTCGCCGCGCTGGAGGAGGGACTCCGACACGCGGACGCCCTTCTCGCGCCGAACCGGCTGATCCTCCGGGACTGGGCGCACGTCGTCGACGGGTACTATTGGCCGAATTACCTCCCCGGCCCCGACTACTGGGACCTCGACAAGTTCCGCAGGCCCCCCAGTGCACTGGACGTCGAGTACTTGTCCCGGCCGGCCCCGGAGGGATCGACCGAGCCACTCCTCCTCGCCAAGGAGCGGGAGGGGAGCGCCGGCCAAGTCGTCATCGGCTGGGGGGGGAGTATCAGCCACGTCGACTCCTTCCGCTACAGTGGCGTCCTCCCCGCGCTGTCGCGGCTCCTCCGGGATCGGCCGAACGTCGTGTTCAAGTTCTGCGGCCACGAGGCGCGGCTCGACCCGTACTTCGCTGCGTTACCCGCAGCCCAGGTCATCCGGCAACCGGGAGTCTTCCCGGCCCATTGGCCGAAGGTCGTCGCCACGTTCGACGTCGGGATCGCGCCGCTCGACCTCCGACCGTGCCCCGGGGGAACGGCCTCGGCCGTAGAGGGATACGCCTACGACGAGCGGCGGTCGTGGTTGAAGCTCGTCGAGTACGTCGGTGCCGGCGTACCGTTCGTGGCCTCCCGGGGTGAACCGTATCGGGACCTGGCCCGGTTCGGGGCGGTCGTCGACAATACCGAGGAGGCATGGTACGACGCCCTCCGATCGAGGGTCGACTCGATCGGTGCCTTCCGGGAGGAGGCCGCCAAGTACCGCCGGTGGGCCATGAAGCGGTTGACAGCGGAGGCAAACGTACCCGAACTGATGCGGATGCTGGACATAGTCGGCAAGACCTCCCAAGCACGTGCCGGCCGGAACCTCCCGAATACCACTTACGTCGAAGCGGGAGAACCGGTCGCCGACCAGCCGACACTGTCTTACCGTAGCGGTGACCCGCTGGAGACCGGGGTAGCGGCAACGACGAACCAAGCCCGGGAACTGGCCGCCACCCTTGCCATCGACCACACCCTGTACTACAAGGGCCTACTGTTAGGCGCTATCCTGGAGTACCCGTTGACCGAACGATTCAACATCGCACTGGTTCAGGAGCCCCCCGGTGTCTAATAAGCCTACCCTCGTTACGATCGGGTCCGACGTCCAACGGTCGTTGTGGGCGCCGTTGGCCGAGACCTTCGACCTCTTGTTCGTGAACTCCCAGGCGGGGGCGGCCGCCCGGGGGCTGGGGGTCGAGTGTAGACTGGTTCAGGACGTTGTTACCGGGGAGGTCGAGGGGTCGGCCCGGGCGGCGGCCCTTCGGCTCGTATCCGAGTACGTTCACTCGTTCGAAGAACGTCGGCCCCACTTCGTCCTCGGCCACCCCCGCCTCGACGGCGACGGGTTGACCCAGTGGTACTACCCCCTCCTCCTGGACGCCGTCACCCAATTGACCGTGCAAACGGAGGCGATCCTGGCGGCGGTAGCCGGTAAAACGGTAGCCGGGATCCTCCTCCACGAGGACGTTACGCACATCGGTCGACTGCTGGCTGCTATCGGGACCGACATTCTCCGGGTCCCGGTGATCCACGTCCCTCACGCTAGTCACTTCCTGTCCCCGACAACGGCTGACCTTCACTCGCGGGTCTACAGTACCCACCTTGCCCTCCCCGGGGAGTACGCCCGGGACTGGTACGCCGCGGCCGGCGTACCCAGCACCGTAATTCGGGTCACCGGTGCCCCGCAGTGGGACGAGTTGTACGGGGATCCGTCGCCAGTGATCCCGAGGGACGCTGCCCGCAGAACCCTGCACTGTCCCCCGGAGGGGGAGGTACTGGGTTACGCCGGGACGTGGGCGCAGTACACAACCGTGTGGGGTAGGGGGCAGGAGGATGTATGGGATGCGGCCCGTACCGTCTTCCGTGAGGCAAAGCGGCGGGGGGCGTACGTCGTTGTCTCCCTCCACCCCCACGAGTCCTCAGACCACGTCGCGCTGTACGCCGATCTCCTCCGTAAGAGCGGGGCCGCCGGGTGCATTACCCGCGGGACCAGAGGGTTCGTCCTCGGGGCCGTCGACGCCCTCATCGTCCACTCGTCAAACTTCGGGGTCGAAGCGCTCGCTGCCGGTGTCCCGGTCGTCGATTACTGGCTGTGCGGGGCGCAATACCCCGTCAGGGCCCGCGTGCCAGGTACTTGGGGTGACACCCTCGGTGCCCAGTTGGACGTCGTATCGGGGTCGACCCCCGGGCGGGAATTCGTTCGGTACGTGAATCACGACGACGACGGCGGAGCGACGACTCGGGTCGTGGCGGCCGTGAAAGAGTGGGTGTGAGATGGACGTATTACGCGCCCTCCTGCTAGAGGGGGGTACAATCCTGCCGGCTGAGTACGGTCAAAACGGTGAGTTGGAGACGGACGAGTTACTCGCCCTTGTATTCTTAGTTAAACGACTCCGACCCCGACACGTGTTCGAATTCGGAACGTTCCGGGGGACGACGGCCCTGACTATCGCGGCTAACGCGCCGAGTGGGGCCACGGTGTGGACGTTGGATACGGTGTCCCTCCCGAAGAGGTGTATCGGTCACAACGAGGAGTACCACCCAGACAGGACGACCGTCGGCAAGGCATTCCTCGACCGGTCGTTGTACCGGGGTAGGGCCGTGATGCAGTTGTGGGGTGACTCATTGGAAACTGACCTCACCCAATTCTACGGGTTAATGGACCTCGTTCTCGTCGACGGTGGTCACGACCCCGAGACAGTTCGACACGACGTCCTGGAAGCCTGGCGATTACTCCGGGACCCCGGAGGCGCGTCTACCTTGCTCGTGCACGATTGTACCCGGGTCGCAGCCGTCCTTATGGCAGTGCAGGACGTGATCCTCCTCAAGGCAGCGCGAGACTTGATGAGTCTCACCACGAAAGCAACCGTCGTTAGGGAGTTGGCGATAATCGGGGAAGCCGCGGCGAGGGTCTTCTGTGATTATTAGGGTCGATACGCGGGACTTGGAACTCCTTGGAAACCGACTCCGCAAGGCACCATCGTGGATCCCGGAGTTCATCGACCGAAACCTCGAGGGGTTAGGCCGCCGAGTCGCGTACCTAATGCGCGTACAACTCAAGCCTCACAGGTACACCGGGACCCTGGAGGGCAGCGTAGTTTCTCAGTACTTCAAGGAGGCCAAGCGGGTTGAGGTCGGCCCGACGGCGAAGCGAGGTAAGTGGGATGCGGGGACCCTCCTCCAACAGGGGACGGGACCGATAGATCGGGTACCCTTCGAACCAATCCGCCGGTGGGCAGAATTCAAGGGTATTCCGGCGAGACCGATCTGGTATACGATCAAGACAAAGGGAGTCAAACCGCACCCGTTCGTAATGGAGACACTGGAACGGGGTGACGTCCAAACCGCAATCTGGAACACCGCCAAGAGGATCGGGTTGGACATCGTATCCCACGCCAAAACGTACAAGACAGGCGGGGGTACCGTCACGCTGGGGTCAACCATCACGGTAGAGGAGGATTGATGGGCTTGCAGACGGTAAGAAATGGGTTGGTAGGAACAATCCAAGGATTCGGTCGTTGGGCGGCGTCCGAGGTCAGCACGTGCGACTTCGGGGTCGCCGAGATGAGCGCCTCTTGCGTGATCCTGTCCCCCGGTACAACGATCCAGCGACCCACGGCGTACGGGACTATGGGAGCAACGTCCGGGTGCCGCCACAAGGAGGTCACCCACGAAATTAGCGGGTACATACTGGTAAAAGATACAGGAGACCCTACCGCCCTTCTCAGCGCTCTGTGGCAGGGAGTAGATGACTTCATCGACAGTGTCGGCTACGACGACACGCTCGGTGGTACAGCAGAAGCCGCGTTGGTCACAAGGGTATCCCGACCCAGTCCCGACGCGTTCATTACCAGCGGTAACCACGACTGGGGTTACCTAACGTTCACGGTACAGGCTACAGAGTACCGGTAGAGACAACTATGGTATAATCGTATTGGGCCGGGGACGACGCGGCCACGGGGTACAAGCTATGTACCCACCGTGGTCGTTTTTCGTCTTCGGCCCGGACTACTCTACGGGAGGGTCGATGAACCAACCTGATTCGTATTGCCCCCTATGCGGGGAACGGAATTTACCCCACGTTCGTTACCACAAGCGACAGTGGGTATTCTGCCCGGTAGGAGCCACCAGCCCAGCGGACGCGCACACCGCGTATCCGCTAGACGGTCTCCACAGGGACCAAGTAAACGCCCCGGTAGCGGGGCAGGAGGAAATTGATGGCACAAGTACACGGGAGTAAGGGTGTCCTCTGGTTGGACGACCAGAGTGGTACCTGTCGGAATGTCTCTGGCGACGTCACGACCATCACGTTCAACCGGACGAAAAACAACCCAGAATCGACGACCCTCGGGAAGAACACCGTCCAGCGGATTGACGGTCTCCGGGACCTGACGATGGACGTGAGCGCCATCTTCAACTCCGGACCAGTCCCGGCAATCGGCTCCCTATTGGACGAGATGTACGGTGGGTCACTCGTGTCACGGGCGCAGTACTGCCCCGGGGGGTCAGTGTCGGGTTGCCCCGTCTACACGGCGTCGATGCTGCTCCAGAGTTACCAGAACAGCACCCCGGTTGACGGTATCTCGGTCTTGTCCTTCGGGCTGGCGATCGCCGCCGGGTCAGTGACAGCCGCCTGCCTGACGTAAGGAGGGGTACGATGCCCGTAAGGGTGCAGTTCGCGCGGGAACCTTACCCCAACGTTTGGGTAGAGTTCCGGGACGAGCCTTGGCCGTTCAGGGACCGCAGACTCATCACCGAGTCAATGGACGACGTCGTGACACTGAGCATCGTCCTCCCGTATATCACCGGCTGGAACCTGGTGGACGTTGAAGGGAACCCGGTCCCGGTGACGATCGACCCAAAGGGGTTGGACGCCGTGGACGACCGCTACATCATTCCGTGGTTGATCCGGTCGTGGTTCACGGCGCGGGCCGACCGCAACGTCCTCCCAAAAGGATCAGGGGGCACCTCCGGGAGTTCCTAACGCAGAACGGGCCGGCACCGTTCGACGTCGTCGTGGCGAAGGTTGCCCAACGGTTCGGGTGGACACCGTCGCAAGTAGAAGCGGAGGACGAGGGTCGGGTCCTCCGTTTGCTACAGGTGCTGCACTTGGTGGACGGTTACCGCGCCGTCCTCGACGCTGTAGGGGCCCACCGACCGGGAATTGCGTCACAGTCCGCGTGGGAGGCCTACAAGGAAGTGGTGAAGGGCGATGACTGAGAACATCAGAACCAACATCGTCGTCGAAGCCCAGGTCCGTCAGGCCGCCGAGCAACTGGCCTTGGTTGGCCGTTCGTTGGCGACAACAGCTGCCGCGGGTAAGGCTTCCCAAGGAACCCTGGCCGGGCTCCTGTCCACGATTAGTCAGGTGAAAACCGGGTACCTAGCCGTGGCCGCTGCCGCCGGCGTTGCATTCGCTACCCTCCGGAAGGGGTACCAACAGGTCGTCGGCGAGACGATGGAGTACGCGATGCAGGTGCAGCGGCTCCAGCGGACGATCGGTGCGACGGCCGAGGACGCCAGCAGGCTGATCCAAGCCGCGGACGACATGGGACTCTCTGTCGGGGCACTTCAGGTGGCAATGCGCCAAGCGATCCGGCGGGGGTTAGACCCAACCGCGGAGGGGCTTGGGAAGCTTGCTGATCAGTACATTGCGATCCAAGATCCTATGGCACGATCCCGATTCCTGCTCCAGTCATTTGGTCGGGCTGGCCTCGAGATGGGAAAATTACTGGAGAAGGGGTCAGCCGGTATCCGGGAGATGGGGGAGAACGCCGAGGAATTGGGGCTCGTGCTCTCCCAGGACAGCGTAGACGCCGCCGAGGAACTCCGGTTGGCCCTCGACCAGTTGAACGATGTCTTCACTGGTCTGAAAACAACCGTGGGTACCGGGGTTATCCCCGTATTCGCTAGTTTCCTCCAGTTCGTGGACCGGACGATTAACCTCCTGAAGAACGCCGACAGCCCGCTAGACTTTTACGCGGCGATGGGGAAGGTAGCGTTAGCCGAGAAGGCGGTCAGGGACGAGGCAGCCAGGCTCGCCCGGTTCTTGAAGGACGACGTGATCCCCGGGTTGAGCGATACCGAGGAAGCCGCAACCGACGCGGCCACGGTGATGGACGACCTCAAGACCGCACTCTCCCGCCCGATCGAGGGAAACACGGAGTCGTTCCGTAAGTCAATTACGGAGTTGAAGATCGAGGAGCAGGGGATCCTCGACCGACTGCTAGAACTCAACGCACAGAAGTGGTTGACCGCGGCACAGAAGAAGGAACTGAACGACCTACTCGGGAACCTTCGGGGCGTGTACGACCAGGTGGACAACGTCACGGACGCCCACAACCGGCAGACGAAACAGATCCTCCTCAACCTCTTCCAGCAGCGGTTAGCTATGACGGACCTCCCCCTCGCCGCACAGGCGGAGGCGATCGCCAAGATCGCCGTGAAGTGGGGACTAATGGGAGAGGAGACGGCCGATACGCTGGACGATATCGGCCTAGCGATCGACAACTTCCTGGAGAGCGGTAACCTCGACGTCCTCGGGTCAGCTCTCGACCGGGTCGCCCGCGACCGGACGGTATCGTTCGTCGCCGAGTTCGAGACCCCCGGTGCCCCGAAAACCTGGTCACGACCGTCGGGCCCAAGGCCGGACGCCGGCGTGAACAACGGTGGGATACCCAAACCATCTGGGGATGCCCTCGAGGGCGGGATAACCCACAACCAGTTTGGGGGTCCACTCGGTTATGCGACTCTCGTCGGAGAAGCCGGTGCCGAGATGATCGTAGACGGGTACGTCTACCCGGCCTCGGTTACCCGCCAACTCCTCTCCGACGGTTTTGTACCGGATTCCAGGCGGGCTACGGGGGGTATGATGACTGACGGAGGCGCGGGGGGAAGTTCCCCGGTGTACTACAGTTCCCCGACGAAGGCGACGAGGAAGGGTACCTCGTCGTCGAAAGCCAGGAATACGCGCACTACTACATCTGGTAGGACGGCGTACAGCGAGGCCACCGTAACAGGTATAACCGCGTCGGACCTGGCCGTCGTGATCGCAGCAACAAGTGCGGTCGCTACGGAGCAGATGGGCCTTGTCTCCGGGCAGGTCTCGCAAGCCGTGAAAGGCGCCGAGCGGGTCGTCAACGCCACCATTGCTGGAGACACCCTCCAGGCCGCCGCGAACCTTCAAGGGAACCGGGAGATCGTTGCGGCAGTCGGGGGTCTCCGGGAGGACCTCGCCCGGTATACCCAACAGGTGAAGGTAGGATTCCGCGACGCCGTGTCGGCGTTATCGGGGTAAACCGTGACCGTAAAACCGATAGTCTCTATCGAAATAGAGCTAAGCGGCAGTGGCGCCGGGTGGACAGACATCAGCCCCGATGTCACCGGGACCACATACGGGGAGTACGGTATCCGGTCGAACCGGTTCCTAGACCGAGTCGGGTCGACAGGCCTCCTGTCGTTCTACCTCCGGAACGACCCCGGGAACAGTGGCGGACTCCTCGGCTATTACTCCCCAAACCACGCCAACCTCCGGCCGGGATTTGCCCTTAACATTCGGGCACGAGTAAAGTTCGCCTACAGTGGAAGCGTCTTCTACCGCAACCTGGGGAGGGTGCAGGATATCGCCCCGGAGACCGGGAAGTTCGGCCCACGGCGGACCCGCGTGATGGTGACCGACTGGTTCGAGGACGCCGCCCGTAACCGCACCCTGGCCCAGTGGCCTACGCTCGTCAATACCCCGCCGAACGAAGCGATCGCAAAGATGGTGGGGGCCGCAAACCTCCTCCCACCGGCCTCGGCCTTGAACGCCGGCCAGGAGCGGCTAGCGTACGCCGGCGACATCGGCACGGGGGATAAGACGACTCTCCTCGGCGAATTGACGAACCTCACGAATAGCGAGTTGGGGTACGCATACATGCGGGGAGACTCGACCGTGGGCGGGACACTCGTGTTCGAGGACCGGCACTCCCGGATCCGGGCTGCCTCGTCCTCGGCCTCCCTGAACGATACGATGACCTCGTTCGAGGTTATCCGGCCCCAATCGCGAGTCGCTAACCGGGTCGGGGTCACCGTCCACCCCCGCGACGTCGATGCCGCCGGAACGTGCCCAGTCGTCTTCTCCCTGACGTACGTCCCGACAATCCCCGCCGGAGCGAGTCTAACGGTCCTCGGGGAGTACACCGACCCAGCGGCGGCTGACCGGAAAGTGGGGGCCGCTAGCGTCCTCGTTCCGGTTGCGCCGGACGACTACCAGGTTAGCTACTCCCCGACCGGGTCGGCCGACAAGTTGACGTTCGACCAGAAGGGGCGGGTCCTGGCGACCTGCCCGACGCACCTCCTCGGGTACTGGACGCTGGGAAATACTCGAGGCGCGTGTGTATTCAGCGAGACTGACCCGCTTCGGGTAGCGTCTGGTAGTTATACTGGGGTCACTGTTGGGGCTACCGGGATAGGCGACGGCCGAACAGCAACGTGCGCACTGCTCTCAGTTGGGGGCGTCAACCATGTAGATTTACTCACGTCAGCAACGTGTAAGTGGGCCTCCAGCCCGATGGACGGGACTGTATCTTTATGGTTAAAAGGAGACTCCGCGTCGGCTTGGACGACAGCCAGTAATTTGTGGATGTTTGCCCTCCGGACTGAGGATGGTAACCAGACAATTCAATTCCGGAAGCCAAGCGTCGAGATCGCTGAGATCCGCTCTAGTGTGAATCATCTAACAAGTGTCACGCTACAGACGTTCCCAACCGCAAACACTGATTGGTATCACTTTGCGTTGGCTTGGAGTTCTGTAACGCGTGCAGCTAGCGCGTACTTGAACGGGGTGTTCAACACTGGTACACCGGCATCAACCCTCGGTACCTCCTGGACAGCGTCTTCCCCATCCCTCCGGCTGTATGCAATACCAAATTTCAATAACTTCCCAGGTACATACGCACACTGTGCCATTTGGGACGTGGCGCTCGCCGCTAGCCACATCCTGGGTATCTACCTATCCTCGTCCGGTGGGGTCAACCTGGACGCCGACATCGGTGGCCGGGCGATCCGGTACTCGATCGTGAACCAGAACCCAGTGCCGGTGTACGTCACCACCCTCCAAGCCCGGGGCCGGGCGGTGCGGGACTTCCAACCTACGACGCACGTCGCCGGCGACCCGCAAGGAGTCGTGAGCGAGACAAACCTAGACATGCCCTACAAGCAGTCGGCTCTGGACGGCCAGGCGGCGGCGGGCTTTGTCCTATCCGTCCTCGGGACACCCGTCACGGACGTGGAGTCGGTCCGGTTCCTGGCTAACGAGTCGGACGCCCTGATGCGAACGTTCCTGAACGGGGAGCCGGGGAGCCGAATTCGCCTCCAGGAGACGGTCTCCGGGATCGACGCCGACTACTACGTCAACGGGGTTGAGTACCAGGTCAGAGAAGACTACAGCATCGAGTGCACGTGGCTCGTCGTCCCTGCCCTGAACGTGGCGTACTGGGCGTTGGGGACTGCCGGGTACTCCGAAGTCGGGTCGACAACGACGGTGACGTACTGAGGAGAGAACAATGGCTTACGTAACGCCTTCCACGCTCATGACTGGGTGCCTGGTCACGGCCGCCCGGTGGAACCAGGACGTCGTCTCCAACCCTGAGGCGCTGAACCCCGGCGGTTGGTCCGTAGTACTCGGGGACGGGGTCAGTGTGATCCCAACGGGTTCGGCCCTGGACGTCGAGGTGCCGTTTAACTGCACCCTATCGGCGTGGGGGATCTACCAGAGCCCGTCCGGCTCCCTCGAGGTCACGCTGTGTCGGATGACCTACGCCGGGTTCCCGGCGACAGCGAGTGTCATCGTCGGGTCGTCACCGATCCGCTCGTCGTCTGCCCTCAAGGCCCAGCAGACGACCCTGACATCCTGGAGCACGTGCCTATCCCGGGGGGATGTCCTCCGGTACGGCGTCGTCGGCGCCAGCGTCGTCACCCGGGCAACCGTTAGCCTGCAGGCGGCGAGAGTTTAGACCGTGACCATAGCCGTCGTCACGTCCGGATGCGTCGCAGCGGGTAGCGCCGACGTGTCGTCCCTGACCGTAGAGTGCACCGTCCCCCAGGGTCTGGCCGGGGCCGCTGTCTTCGTTGGGGTGGCGGCCGGCGGGGGCATGGCGGGGACGTCCGTCCGCCTGGTCGGACAAGATTTTTCTCTGGTTGCGGCCCTTACCCACGCCACATATTACAGGTCGGAGTTGTGGGCACTGTACAACCCCCAGCAAGTCGGGCCGTGCACACTCACGATTACCTTCAGCGCTGCAGAGCAGCACGCCGCAGGGTTTGTCGTCGTGAGGGGCGTCGACGTTGCAAACCCAATCCGGTCGTCGTCCACCGGGGGTGCAGGTCCAAACGGTGATGGGGAGGCGAACATAGCGATTGCCAGTGCCGTCGACGACCTAGTACTCGACCACGTGTTTTACGGGGACAACGTCGGAACGAACCCGTCCGTGGGTCCCAACCAAACGGAGCAATACCACGCACGGTCAGGGAAAACCGGCCCAACCAACCAATCCGAGTCCGCCGTCTCGACGGAGGCAGGTGCGGCCACGGTTTCCATGACCTGGTCCGGTAACGGGACTCGAGTGTTCTCCCACTGCGTCGTGTCGATCCGGCCCCTCGTCGGTAAGCCAAACCAGGCGGTCGTTTTGGTGTAAGAAAAGGGGCGTCGCCTACTGGCCACGCCCCGGTACGCCTTATTCAATTGTCGATCGGTTGGTACTACTCCCCTTCTTCGATGTCTGTCGCGGTAACCACGGCACCGAACCGGTGGGCGAGCGGCTTCAACGCGTAGAAGTACCCGAGGATAGCCCCCGCCGCACCTACGACGGCGTCCAATGCGTACGCGATGTACGGCGCACTCGCCGGGAGGAAGTGTTCAAGTGACTTCAACGCGAGGAACACCCCCGCGGTGATCCACGGTGTTCGCCCCAACCACGCGGCATCGGTGACACCAGACACCTTCAAGGCCTGGACTACCAGTACGACGAACCCCGCCAGGGAGATCCCGGCTACGACCAAGTCATTCGGCACGTTATTCCTCCTGTGAACCCTCAACGGTCGGGGGCGGTTCCCCCGGTACGATTATACCCCCGTTCTTATCCTGCTCCTTCCCTTCCTTACGGTCTTCCACTTTGAATACCCGGCGTAACTCCTTCCCGTCGGCGGTGCTAAACTCATCCACCCCAGGTACCGGCCAATCCCGCCAGTCGTCCGCGCGCTCGGGGAACGGCACGAATCGGAACCCAATTTCCCCTAGGTCCCCGTTGTCCCGGAACCGGAGTTGCAGGATCGTTCCCCCGACGTGGGGGGTCAATCCCAACCGTTTCGCAAGGTTCGTCTTACCTTGAAACGCCCCGCAGTGGAGTCCGTAAAAGGGCGGTTCTGGGACAAAGATAGCAATGTGGACGTGCCCAGCGGCCAGGATAGACGAAACGACCCCGCCTTGCTCTTGTTCCAAAAGGATCTTCCCGAGAGCCTCGAACGCTTGTTGCTCCATGGCTTTCTGCATATGGTACGACTTCGCGTAGGCGATCGACTTCTTCGGGTGCCACAGCCGGAGGTGGACTCGGTCGGTTAATGGGATGCTCCAAACGTCGTACCCTCCGTAAACCGCGTCCTCCCTGAGGTTGCAGAACATCCGGATCGGGTCCATCCCGGTGGATACGACGTGCGCCCAGTCGTGGTTCCCCCCCATAACGTAGTACTGTACCCCGGCGACGTGGGGGAGACAATCAACCGCGATCCGTACTTGCATGGTGGTAGACTTCCACGCTGTATCCCGGGAAAACGGGCGGGTACTGGGGATAAGGTCCTCTGCCTGCCCCCGGTAAACGTTCACCCCGGTCGTGAGGTCCCCCGGTTGGAAGAACTTGGTAACCCCGAACCGCTCGTTGGCATACTTTACGAACGAGGCTACGGCGGTTGGTTGACTGTACCGGTCCCCGTAGTGTGGGTCGGAGACAAAAGCAACATTGAACTCTTCCCCCAACTCCGAGGCCAAGTCTATTACCGGTTGTACAACCCTGGGTCGGGACGAGACGTCTACGGTAATACGGTCCCCGGCGGTTGCCACAAGGTACCCAGCAGCGTCCATCTCCCCCAGAAGGCGGGATACGGTAGCCGGGGATCGGTCGAACTTGTTACACAATGCGACAACGGAACGGGGGGTGTCCTTGAGGAACTCGAACAACTGCTGGAAAGACGGGTCGGTAACCGCAGCGAGCGGTGCGTCAAGGGAGGGAAACGCCGGGACGGTCGTACTCAGACTACCGTACTTCACACGACACGCGTCCGCCGACCGGCGCCCCAAAAAACTTGCTTGCGCGACTTGAGACCAAGTTACGTACCCAAGACGGACCCTCTCTCCCTCGTAGTTTAAAATCTGTATCTCTTTCTCGGACCAAGCGGCGTTGTTCACCGTTTCCTCCTGGGTAAGGTATTCCTATTATACTACGAAACCCGCCCCGCTATTCACTGCATTACACGGGAACACGTCTAAACAACCGCCGGGTAGCGCCTTTCGGAGGTACCGCCCGATTGCCCTAGGGAACCGCACCTTCGTTTATTGGCTTCTTTTCGGCGGTGGCTCCCCCTCCTATTCTTGATCCTATTATACCACAGATATTACCATAAATATTACAGATTAGCCGGTCCGGGAGCCTTTTACTTTAGGAGTACCGGTACTATCCCTCCTACTTTCGCTAAAAACCGGTGCGGCATCCGCTAGTGTGTATCGGGGCAAGCGTCGACGGCACTGGGGGGTTTTTTGTAATATTTATTGTAATATAGGGGCCGGTTTCTTGGTCGAAATCAATGTAACGCATGTAACACATCCAACATATAGGTCTACATACCGTATAAAAATTTAAATTATATAGGCTACGATACCTAGGCAGTGTAACGAGCGTAACAAGTGTTACACCCCCTCCGAGGGAGTCTTATACTGGACTAACGGTATCGTCTCGGAGCCACACCCCGGGGGTGGTACCAGGGTACCATTTACATCCGGACAAGAGTAGGGTACGATGGAAGTGCCGACCTCGTAGGTCGAGTAACTTTAGGAGAATACCGAATGAGTGCAAACATCTTTGGCGAACGGTTCTTGGGTCGAAGGCAGCCGGCTTGGCACCGGCTGGGGAAAACCTTCGACGCGCCGATCGGCGCCCTCGAGGCAATAGAGGCAGCCGGTCTCGATTATATGGTCCGGAAGGTCCCCGTGCAAGCGCAGGTAGCGGAAGCAGACGGGGTATCTACCTCGATCCCGCTACACCAATTAGCCGTGATGCGAGAACCGACGTCGGACGACCCGGAGTGGCGCCACTTTGGGTTCGTCTCCGAGGGGTACGGGTTACTGCAGAATACCGATATCGCCAAGATCGTCGATCCCCTGACCGAGCGGTGGCCGGTAGAGACTGCGGGTGCCCTCGGGTACGGGGAAACGATGTTCCTTGTCCTGGCCGCCGGGGAAACAGCGGTAGCCGGGGTAGACCCAGTGCGGAACTTTTTCTTTGTGACTGATACGAAGGACGGTCGTACTTCCCTGTCTATCGCGTTTACTCCGGTACGGGTCGTCTGTCAGAATACCCTGGTTACCGGTCTCAAGGCGGCAAGGGTCGCAACCAGGTTAACCCATCACTCAGAGGTCGGGGACGAACTGGACTTCCGGGTATTCCTCCTCGGCCAACTCCAACGGGCGCAAACGACGGTGGGAGAGTACTTCGAGGCCTTGGCGGCGATGGTACTGGACGCCGAGGCCGTCGACCGGGTCCTCCTGGAAGTCTACCCAGACCGTCTTCGAGGGTCCCGGGCAGCGTTAGCGGCGGAGGTATTGGACGAGGATCTTGGAGAATACGACATCCTTAAGCAATACCTCGAAAAGGCCCAGGAGTCGGCCGAGTACTCCCGGGCGAGGATGGGTACTTTCCGCGCCGGGGTACGGGAACTCCTCGGGCGGTTCAACGACTCGAACCCTACCCTAGTGAATACGGGTTGGGCGGTTTACAACTCGGTGGTCGAGGTGGAGGACTACCGCAACGGACGGGAGAACGTCGACGTGTCCCTACTGTTCGGGAGCCGAGCCCGCCGGAAAGCGAAGGCGATGACTGCCGTCTTGGCAGAAAACAGGCGGTAGAGAGTGGGCGCTATCGTTTACGTCGACGGGCCCGAGAAGGCCGGGAAAACGACCCTAGTAAACGCCCTCGCCGACCGGTTGCAGGCGAGGGTGCGGCACTGGGGGCCAGTTTCCCCAGACGACCGGGTGTACGCACCCGTCCTGCGGGAGGACGTCGAGGGGGAAGGGGTCGTTATCTGGGACCGGGGGTGGGTAGCCGAGCACGTTTACGCCGCCCTGCTGGGGAGGACGGACCGGCGGATAGGGACGGACCCGTGGCTCGGGGAGTGGCTCCACGGTCGGGTCCTCCGCACCGTCGGGGTCGGGTTGATCGTATTGGGAAGGTCGGCTGAGCTTCTTCGGGAGCGGCGGGATGTCACTGATCTTCCGGTCGATCCCGGGGAGGAGCGAGCGGCCTTCCTGGACTACGCTCGACGGTTCCGATACCGGACAGTCTTGGATACGGTAACCCACTTTGACTCGATCCTTTCCGACACAGTTGACCAGGTTTTTTGGGTACAACGTAGGGTACAATCAATCCCGCCGGTATACTGCGGACCGGTAGATGCTAAGGTGATGGTCGTCGGTGAGAGACGGGCAGGGAAGACTCCGAAGACGATACCGGGCGGGTGGCTCCCGTTTACGAGCGAGTGGACTACCCAATTTGGGCGGTTATTTGGTGACGCCGCGGTTACGTCGGTCGGGTGGACGAACGCGGCGGACTGTCCCCCGCAGTCGCTTCGTAGTACCGAGACCCTTGTTACCTGCGGCGAGGCCGCGAGGAGGTGGGCAGAGCACTACGTAAACCATCCTAACATCGTCGCCGTTCCGCACCCCAGTTGGTTGTACCGGTGGGGGAAGGCCCGGGGACAAGTCCAAAGAATCGAAGACAGAATCCGTTATCTAACGACACCAGAAGGAGAGAACAATGTTTAAAGGCTTGGATAAACCGAAGGACGAAGCAGTCGAGGCAACGCCGTTCGAGGGGATGGTAACAATCGACAAGCCAGAGATCGACGGTAGTTCAACGAGAACGAGGTTGGCAGTGCTACCCGCCGCAGAAGTAACGTTCAACAAGGAAGACCTCGTCACCCCTCGGTTGAAGTTGATGCAGGGGCTATCGACCGAAGTTCAGGACGGGAACGCCCGACCGGGACAGTGGGTTCTCACCGGGTACACACCGGGGGAGAGCGTTGACTTGGTTCCCTTGGCTGTAGCCCGTCAACGGGCGCGGTACATCGGGGAAGGGGATAACCGCGAACAGGCCTGTTTTTCGCGGGACGCTATCACGGGCGTCGGGGACCCCGGGGGGAGTTGCGAAGGTTGTCCCATGTCGAAGTGGACCGGATCAGAAGACAGTCGGAAGAAGCCCCAGTGCGACTTCTCGTACGCGTACCTTGTCTACAGTCTTACGCACAAGAGCGTGGCTGCCCTCCAATTCCGGGGGACGGGGTTGAATGCCGGTAAGATGTTGAATACAATGGTGGCTCAACGAGGACTGCGTAACTTCGGGTGTAGCCTAAAAGCGGTCTCAAAGAAGGGACCGAAAGGAACGTACTATCAACCCTCAGTAAACCCTACGACCGTCGATCCAACAGCGTTGGACGAGGCTCGTCTCGCTGCGCAGGCGTGGGGGTAACAGTGTACAGCGAGAGGGCGATTAGTCCGAATGCCACGCAATTCGCGGTAGTCTGCGACGGATGCCGGGGGGAAGTTTCCCCCTGGTTCCCGTCCCTTCGCGTCGCCGTGCACTTCTCGAAGGAGGAAGCGTATCGACAACGGTGGACTTACGACGGAGTGAGGAGGTCTCACTGGTGTCCCGAGTGCTCCCAAGATCTCACGGCGGCGGAGGCCAAGCGACTGGTACATGCCCGTTGGTTGGTGAGTAACTTGTTCGACGGAGGCAACCCGTGACCGACCCGTACGCCTTCTTCGTTCAACGTATCTTGGGAACAGGGAACAGGGTAGCCCCCAGAGGGTTACCAACGACAGAAGTCCTGGGAGCCACGGTGCAGTTCCCCCCAGGTAGGGTGTTGAAACGGCGGGGGTTCAATACCTCGTTGGCGTTAGCGGAATCCCTACTACTGGTTGCGGGGGAGATGGACACGGACTTGATTCGAACCGTGGCCCCGAGGGTAGACCCCGCCCTGTTCGACCGGAAGTCTTCCTACGGACCGCGGGTAACCGACCAGGTACCCGGGATCGTCAAAGCACTCGCGGTTGACCCTTTTACGCGACACGCCGTCCTCCTGGTAGAGAACGACGTGACCGAGGTCGGGACGCACGCACTCCCCTGCACTGTGGCAGTGCAGTTCCTACTGCGGCGTGGGGCGTTGAACGCAGTGGTATTCATGCGGTCCTCGGACGCGGCGTGGGGGTTACCGTATGACCTCTTCCAGTTCTCCCTCCTGACCGCGTGCGTTGCTGCTTCTGTCGGAAGCGTGAGGGAGGAAGTCGTACTACCGGGGTCAGTCCAGTTCTGCCTGGGGAGTGCGCACGTGTACGACGCCTCTAAGGACGTAGCCCTCCGATCGGTCTGGTACCCCCGGTTGAGCGTTGACCTCGGACCGACCAGGGTAGGACTGTTCTGGCACGACGTAAAGGGGTGGGCTAAGGGTCAACTGACCCTCTTACGGTTGGGCCAGTCTAAGAACGGACGCGTGCAGGTACTAGATGACTGACCTAACAGCTGTCGGCGTACATGTCTTTGCCGGCGGGTTTTCACTCGGTATCGGGCCGTACTTCACGGTCACCGACCACCTGGAGGGGGCCGCAACGTGGGAACGGACGGTAAAGCATAACCTCCCCACGGTACGGCAGTGGAACCCGAAGACCCAGTGGCCGGTCGATCGGTTACGGAAGGACCCCCCGGCCCTCCTGTACGCTAACCCCCCCTGCGCCCCGTTCTCGTCGATCGGTGGCCGGTCGTTCGGGCGACACTGGTCCGTTGACCCAAGGTTGGGGTGCTGGGAGGACGTAGTAGGGCTGGTGGAAGTCGTTCGGCCTACGGTAGTCCTCAGCGAGAGCGTACCAGCGATTGAGTCATACGGTAAACCGTTCCTCGACACCGTCGTTCGGCGGTTGGGAGACGCGGGGTACGGCGTTACGGTCGTCCGACACAACGCCAAGTTCTACGGTCTACCCCAGTCTCGGCAGCGGACGATGGTAGTGGCATCCCTGGTCCGGCTGGACTGGCCGTTACCACTACCGGTCAGGGTTACGGTGGGGGATGCTCTCGTTGGGTTGGCGGACCCAGGGTTAATCGGACGGACCCCCGAGTACTGGGAGGAACTCCTCCCTGCCGTATTACCGGGAGAGAAACTCCGCTCGGCGATCGCTCGATTGGGGTTGACTCCGCCGGCCGGGGGGAAGGTCAATTTCATCTCGGCCAAGTTGGACCCAACGACTGTGGCCGGTGCGATCGTCCGGTCGTCTTTGTATCACTGGACGGAACCCCGGCGGTTGGGGTTGAACGAGTTCAAGCGACTGAGTGGGTACCCGGACGACTTCGAGTTGATCCCGCCAGAGCCAAAATTCCTCTTCCAGGCTGTCCTCCCACCGGTGGCCCGGTGGTTCTCTGGGGTAGCCCACGCCGGGATTACGAGGGGAGCACCGAGCGATACCGGAGGACCGGTAGTCCTCTCCGTCTTAGCTCGGGGCCGGGCGAGGAACGACTTCTCGGTTTGTGTCGAGGAACGACCGTACGAGTTCGGGGTAGGATGAATACGTGCTGGAGACAGTAGACGGTCACCGGGTAGTCTACGACGCGGCCGCAGCGGTGCGGATGTTAGAGCAGGACCGGGTAGTGGGTATCGACTCGGAAACCACCGGTCTTAGTCCTTGGCGGGATAAGATCGCCACGGTACAGTTGTACGGCGACGATACCGGGACCCTTGCACTCCTTCGATGCCCGGACGGGATACCGTGGCCCTTACGGGAGTTCTTGACCCGGACCAAGGCCACGTTCGTCGTGCACAACGGAGTCTCGTTCGACATCCCCTTCCTGCACTGTAACGGGGTAGACGTCAACCGCCCGACGTGGTACGATACGTTGGTCGCGGAGACGGCGGTAGCGGCGACCCAACGGCGGAACGTCTCTGTAAGTCTCCGCCAGTCCGTCCGCAGGCGGTTAGGGTTAGAGATCGACAAGGACGTTCAACGAAGTGATTGGTCGAACCCTGACCTCACTGATCAGCAAGTAGAATATGCACTACGAGACGTCCTCAGTCTCCCGGCACTTCGTCGGGCGCAACTAAACCGGGCCGCTGAGGCAGGGGTGACGGTCGGGTTAGAGGTCGAACAAGCCTTAGTCCCCGTCGTCGCCGCAATGACGATCACGGGGTTACCACTAGACATGGAAGAGTTCTGGCGGTACGTTTATGGGTTACAAGACCGCCGGACTATTGCAGAAGAAAAGGTACGAGAATACCTCGGGGAGGTAAACCTTCGGTCCCCGGCTAAAGTCGCAGCCGCAATGGTTGTCGCTGGAGCCGAACCGCCGCGGGTCCTCCGGGAGTTAAAAACTGGGCGGAAGCTCCGGTACACCACTGATAACGCTGCCCTTTTAGACTTAGAACGGTTCGGTGGTCAGGCCGGTGACGTCGCTCGGGCCCTACTCGACTTCCGCGGTCCGGACCAACAGTTGAAGGTGTACGACGAGGAGTGGGTCCGACGGTACGTCGTAGACGGCGTGATCCACGCTAAGTACTGGCAATGTTCCACGGATACGACCCGGTTCTCTTGTTCGGAACCGAACCTCCAACAGTTCCCCCAGAGTATGCGATACCTAATCGGCGGGGTACCCGGCCGTAGCGTCGTCAGTGCGGATTACTCCCAGATCGAGATACGGTGCGCCGCGCATATCTCTAGGGATACCGCTTTGTTGGCCGCGATCGGGAAGACAGATATCCACCGGGAGATAGCGGCAACGATGTTCGGGGTCCTACCTGAAGCCGTTACAGACGAACAACGCGGGTTAGCCAAAGCGGTGTCGTTTACCCTTCTATTCGGGGGCGGGCCGGCGACCGTTTTAGACCACGCGAACCGGTCCGGGAGTAACTTGTCGGAATCGACCGCGCAGGGACTAATCAACGCTTTCTTTTACCGGTTCCCAGGGATCAAGGCCATGCGAGATAAGGCCGTTGTGTCTGCACGGCGGGGGCGGCCGGTAACGATCCGTATACCTCACGGGTTGAAGCGAACTCTTTTTGGGGGCCAGGTACGGCCAACCCGGATCCTCAACACGGCGGTACAGTCTACTGCGGCGTCGGGGATCAAGTACGCGATGCTGGAGGCTCACAAGCGGGGTCTGGTCGTAGGACGGCTGGGCGCGCAAGTCCACGACGAACTCGTAGCGGCGTTCGTACCGGAGACTGAGGCGACGGAATACGTCGAAGAGTTACGAGAGTGCATGATGGTTGGAATGGCCAGGGTAGGTGACTTCCCAGTGGAGGTCGCCACAAAGGTCGGGTCGCACTGGCAGAAGTAACGAGGAGGGCGCATGTCACACTCGATTTATCCGGAATCCTTGAACCCCTTATTTCAAATCGACGGAAACGACACTCCTCCCAAAATTGATGGTGACAATACTGCACCGTTTTTGGGGAGGGTCGGGGACTTGTGGGTACGGAAAGGGATCGGGTACAAGCCCGAACAAAGAACGGACATCGCGTTTTCGGAACCCGCTGAGGCAGTAGAGGCGTTACTGTTAGTCGAACAATTCGCCGGTGAGGTATGGGACCCATCAGCGGGGGTCGGGACGATCGCCAGGGTATTCGGTGTACACCTCGGTAAGGGGATCAAGTCGACTGACTTGTACGACCACGGGAACTTGGAAGTCGGTAGTGGGGTGGACTTCCTCCTCCAGAACGGCCCTACGGTAGACTGCATCGTGTGCAATCCCCCGTTCTCGCTCGTTATCCCGTTCGTGCGGAAAGCGGGTGAGCTGGCCCGGCAGAAGGTCGCGTTCTTTGGCCCGATTCGATGGTTGGAATCCAAAAGTCGGTACGAGCAATTGTGGCAACCGTTTGGACTATCCCGGCTGTGGATTTTTCCCTACCGCCTTCGAGTCGCTACGAACAAGACGCCCGCCGGCCGCGGCGGCGGTGTCCTTTACGGGTGGTTCGTCTGGGAGATAGGCGGTCCCCCGGTACCGGAGTTACGGTGGTTCCCGTTTCGTAGTAGACCGTATCCTGGGGGTAACTCAAAGTGAGCACTATTACCGGCATAGTCGAGCAAGCCGTTCGCTTGGCTAACCTCGGGTGGCGGCTGCTCCCGCTATTCTCTGCTGGCCCCCGTACAAAGCAACCACGGATACCCCAGTGGCCTCAAAGGGCGAGCGCTGACCCACACCGGGTGCACAATTGGGCGTCGTTGGACGCCGTGGTGGCCGAGGACGGGTCCGCTGGGGTCGCGTTCGGGGTAGCGTGCGGTAGGGGTAGTGGGTTCTTCGTCGTTGACGTTGATCCACGACACGGGGGGGATACCGCGTGGGCAGTACTAGTAGAGCAAAACGGGGGAATACCAGAGACCGTCGAGGCGTTGACAGGCGGGGGCGGTCGGCACTATTATTGGCGGTTACCAGACGATGTCACCGTCGGGAATAGTAGCGGTACCCTGGGGATAGGGGTGGACGTGAAGGGGGAAGGGGGTCAAGTTGTCCTCCCACCGGCCCCCCACCCGTCGGGGAACACGTACGCGTGGATCCGGGCACCGTGGGATCACCCCATGGCTTTCCCACCTCAGTGGTTGGTCGACTTGGTCTCTGGGGTCAACGGGGTGGGAAGCAAACCGGCCTTTCCTGACGTGACGAAACCGTTGACAGAAAACCAAAACGAGCAGTTGTTCACGGTGAGTCTAGAACTCCTACGACACGGGATGACCGAGGAGAACGTTCTTAGTTACCTTATGTGGCTGCAAGAACAAGGACAAGTCCCTGATGCGGACCCCACTAACCCGTGGACAGAGGTCGATTTTCGAAAGATTGTACAGAGTGCAGCAAAGCACGAGACCGCCACTCAAGAACAGTCCTCTCGGGCGGCCCGGACGTTCGCCAAGGTAACGGGGATAGAAACGGTGCCCCGGTACGTAGCGAAGACGGGGATGAGCACGGTAGATAACGTTGCCAGGTTCGTTGCCGCTTACGGAGAGACCGTAGCGTATAACCCCGAGTCAGGGTGGTACTTGTGGGACGGGAGACGGTGGGTTCATGACCTAGACGGATTGAGAGTAACGCACCTTGCCACTAAAGTCGTTGAGCGAATGTTCCTCGAGGCAACGCAGTTGGGCGGGAAAGCCGGGGACGCCCTCCACAAGTGGGTAACGTTAGTGAGTCGAAGTCCCGGTCAAATTACGGCGACTGCCCGGTTAGCCCGTGGAGTACCCGAGATCCTTCGGGGCATTGCGGACTTCGACGATCCGATACGGACTGGACACCTACTCAACACCCAGAACGGGGTACTCGACCTCGTTACCGGAGAACTCCGTCCCCATCGACCAGACCTTCTAATAACGGGGGTTGTTCCGACTGAGTGGGATCCTACCGCCAAGTGTCCGACGTGGGAGTCTACCCTAGCATTGGCCTTCGACGGGGACCGAGAGATGATCGAGTTCGTGCAGCGGGCTATGGGGTATACCCTGTCCGGAGACGTCAGTGAACAGTGCTTATTCGTATGCTGGGGGGTAAACGACGGCGGGCAGAACGGGAAGAGCACGTTGTTCGAAGGACTGTATCGAACGCTGGGGCAGGATTACGCCGCTATGAGCGACCCAGAAGTCCTAACCGGCGATCAATCTGCGTACTCTTTAGCGAGTATTGCCCGTCTCCGAGCAAAGCGATACGTAGGAATGAATGAGTTGAGTCCTGGGAAACGGTTGAACGGTAGTCTCGTAAAACAATTGACCGGCGGTGACACTATTCAGGCCAAGTTTATGAGAATGAACCCGTTTGAGTATCTACCGCAGTATAAGGTATGGCTGCGAGCGAACCACAAACCATCCTATGCCGGGGAAGACGGTGCACTTCGTCGACGGCTACTCTTGATCCCCTTCGAGCACCGGATTCCACCGGAGAAGCGGGTGGAACGAAGGGAGATCGATTCTAGACTTAACGAGGAACGGTCTGGGATCCTGGCGTGGCTGCACCGTGGGTTCGTAGAGTACCGGCGGCAGGGGTTAAATCCGCCAGCGACAGTTTTGGCAAAGACAATAGAATACCACGAAGAGAATGATCCGTGGGGTCAGTTTGTTCGAGAGTACTTGGTAGTAACCCCGGGAACCGGGGACTTCGTTAACAGTCAGGCAATGCGAACCTTGATCACCGCGTACCTCCGGGAGGAACATGGGTGGCGAAATGACCCGTCTGCTCGTATTATTAGTTTACAACTAGACAGGTTATTGGGAACTACTCCGACAGTCCGTCGGGACAACGGGGTGGTAACGAGAGTCTGGGAGAATATCCGGTTCACCGAAGAGGCCGCGGCGCGGTTTTCCTACCAAGGAGTAAGTACACCATGGGTGGGGTAACGAACGACGTAAACCGCAAAGTTACGAGGTTTGTCGCCGTAGTACACAAGGTACAGAACGTGTCCCACGGCGGTCACCGGGTAACGTTTAACGTTCCGAGTACGAACGGGGTAGCAGCGGCAGAGTTATTGATGGTCGCCGATACCCCAGGAATCCTAGTGGAAGTGGAGGTACGATGGCAGCAACGGTGAACGACAAGTCCGAACGGGTTACGGCCCTCGCCGGTGGTTTGGCTGTCCTTATTGAAAATCAGTCCAAGGTAGGCGTAGCGTTCCCCGGGTGGGTTGCCGGGGAGCCGGAGTACATCCGGACGACGTTCCTGGCGCTGGTCGTCGAAGTAGTTGAACTCCTCCAAGAATTCGATTGGCGACAGTGGCGGGACCCGAGAGGATTAGACCGACCCAAGGCGGCCGGTGAGTTCGCCGATATCCTGGCATTCCTAGGGTACGTGACGACGTGGCTCGTCCGGAGTGGTATCCCAACGACGGAGTTGGCCATGGCGTACGAACGAAAGACTCAAGTGAACTTAGACCGCCTGGCCGGGAAAGTCGTGGGGTTCGGGGCCAGGCAGACTGGGTAACCGGTGGTACTAAAGTACCATATACATCGAAGTGGTTTTGGCGTAAAATTGAGGATAAGAAAGGAGAATACTAATGGAGTACATCTCGTACATCGCGTTCTTGAAGGGGCAACTGGAGACTGCCCAAGCTAAGTATCGGACTTGTTTAGACACTCACGACGAATCTTACGATCAACGGCGCATCACCAAGGACGCCCACGAACAAGTTCAACTCTTTCTACACCTTATAGACCAAGTAGAGCTATCGGAGCTCTCAGGGTGGTTCAAATGACACGAAAAATTACGTGGGAGGGGAAAACTAGTAAGGTCTGTGCTATCCCCGAGTGCGGGGCAGACTTGACCGATCAACGGGCATTTTATCTGTACCCCCTACCAGAAGTCTTCGGGGGCGACAATCGGACTGGTAGATTGGTTTGTACTAAGTGTATGGTGCAGTATCGTCCTCCCTTACTCCACATAAACCCACTAGTGGAGACGGCCCCCCGTGAACTGTAAGACCGAGGTACTCAACCGGTGCCCGAGTTTCAAGCGAGCCGTCGAGGCTACGGAAGCGCGGGAGGACACACTCCGATACCTTCTCGAGGTCCTCGGGCCGGCGTTCCCCCCGGTCCGCCGGTGGTTAGACGACGTGCTGGGGGCGTGGATAACGTTCGAAGGAGACGACGGTGACGACGTTTTTCTCGGCTGACCACCACTTCGGACACACGAACATTATCCGATATTGTGCCAGACCGTTTCGGTCTGCGGTCGACATGGATGACTCGATGGTGGGATCGTGGAACGCGACCGTAAAACCGACGGACACCGTGTACTACCTCGGGGATTTGACGTTCCGACCCTGGGCAGAAGCCCGGGACTATCTCGACCGGCTCAACGGTGGGTCGGTCTTCCTTATCCCTGGGAACCACGACAAAAAGTGGTGGCGCGGCGTGTCGAGTCTTGCGCCGTACGGGAAACTAAAGATCATGACCGGATTTCGATACCCGCCGGTGCAATTGGTCGATCTGACAGTAAACGATCACTCGCTGTGGCTCCACCACTACCCACCCGAGTATTGGTCGACCGACGAGATCTCAGCGGTTCTACGGGATGATGGGATAGTACTGCATGGCCATTCCCACGGGACGCGGTCGCGAGGGAGCCTGTATAAGGGAATCCGCTGCCTCGATATCGGGGTGGACTGCTGGGAGTACACACCTGTATCCCTCGAGACAGTCGCACAAGAGTTATTCCCGTGGACAAGGAACGGTAAGCGATGAGACACGTGATTTTTACGGGCTACCCGGAGGCCCGGGAAGAACCTTACCGCCCCGGGTGCGTCGGTGCGTTATTTTTGTTGTGCTTCTTGATTTTGGTAGCGGTGGGAGCGAACGCTCTCCAGTAAAAGTAGGTTATTCGTTGGACGAGTAAAGAGTATTCAGGAGGCAAGGTGAAGAATCGGGGGTATTTCAGTCGGTACCTCACCGCTGCGGGTTTGTTCCCGGTTCTCCTAGTCATCGAGCTCGCCAGTTTTTGGGTGTGGTTGATCCGTGTCCTCAAACGTCGCAACACTATCCGGAAAATTTTCTTCCTGCTCGTGAGCATCGGCGGGATCGCGTCCTACGTCTGGGGTGGGGCCAAGGCGCTCGCCGCGTTCCTAATTGTCCTGCAATTTAGTCTCCAGGTCGGGATGATGATCGGGCAGTTCGCACTCCTGATGTTGTTCCTCGGGAGCTCGAAGACAATCGATGTGATCCCCGGGGACAAGAAGACCATCACCTTCGAACGAGACTACTTCGGGAACCGCAGCGAAGTGAACATGGTCAGAACGTGGACGAAACTCCTGACGGCAGACCGCGCGCGGCTGGAGGCCCTCGGCGGTCAACCGGTGCGGGGGTTCCTTCTGACCGGACCTCCCGGCGTGGGGAAGACTCACATGGCCCGATGCCTGGCGACCGACTGCGACGCCGGGTTCCTCGGGATGACTGGCTCGGACTTCATGAGCATGTGGATGGGGATGGGCGCCTTTAAGGTCATTTCCACAGCCGCCAAGGCTAAGGACTACGCTAAGAGATACGGGGCGTGCATTTGGTATATCGACGAAATCGACGCCATTGCGTCCGCCCGTGGCGGTGTCCAGGGCGGGGGCGCGATGAACCCGATGATCGGGATGATGGGCGGCGGCGGGCTCGGGGTCTTGAACCGCCTCCTGTCCGTGATGGACGGGTTGGAGGATGTTGACGCCAAGACCAATGCCAAGAATCTATTCCGCGGGTGGTTCGGACTCCCACTGCTTCCAATCCCCAGGATTCTGTTCATAGGAGCCACCAACCGCCCGGACGTCCTTGACCCCGCGATTAAGCGACCCGGCCGGTTCGACCAGACAATCGCGATCGGTATGCCGGACGCCACGACCCGCACGGAGTTATTCCGGGGCTACCTGGCGAAGATCACCAACACTGTGTCTGATCAGGAGGTCCGGTGGCTAGTGTCCGATACACAGGGAATCAGCCACTCGCACATCGCGTCAGCGGTTCAGAAGGGCGCCGCTCGACTGGCGCTCTTTGACGACCGAACGGCCATCACCTACTTCGACATCGTCCACGCGGTCGAGGAGAACCTGTTAGGCCTGTCGAACCCAATCGAGGATTGGGACCCGAAGCAGCGGGAGCAGGTTGCCCACCACGAGGCGGGGCACGTGGTCGTAACGTCGGTCGTCAGCCCGAAAAGACGGATTGCGCGGGCGTCGATCATCAGGCGCACCTCGGGGATGCTGGGGTACATGATGGACCTAGACACAAAGGAGGTCTTCGCCAGCCCGCTCGAGGAAACGGCCGGGAGGATCATGATATCCCTGGCCGGTCACATCGCTACCATGATTTGGGACAACAGGTCCTGGACGGGCGCTACTAGCGACTTCCAGCACGTGCGACAGCAACTCGGGATCCTGGCCGGGTTGGCCGCGTTTGACGGCCGGATACCGAGTAACCCCGTGGACCCGCTCGGGGACGAGCCGATCAAAATAGCGGCCGACCGATACCTGGAGGCGCTCTGGAAGCAGACCGAGCGCTTGCTTCGTCAGCACTGGGAGAAAGTCCAAGCGATCGCCGCAGCGCTAATCGAGGAGAGTGAGTTGACCAGTCCACAGATTGCGGCAATTCTTGGGATAGAGGTCCCAGAGGAGGATCAACGTGAAGTATAATATCCGAAGGTTACTTGCGTGGATCTTGTTGGGCCAGGTGATAGTCGGGGTGGTCCTGTACTCGGATGAAATCCTGGCTACCCTCCGTGGGAGTGACTCCGATTGCTTGGTAGCCTATGCCCTCCCACCGGTCGAGGACGTGGTCGAGTCGATCACGGGGCAGGTCGAGGAAGCGGTTTGGGTGGTCAATGAGGGGGAGCTTTACCTGTTCGTTCGGAGCGGGCCGATCGAGGTCTGCGCGGTCGGGGAACCGTCGAACCCGACGTTCAAGATTGTAGACAACCCTACGACTAAGGAGAAGTGACGTGTTCAAATCCCTACTACGTTTGAGCGTACCAGTCAGTCTTATACTCGGCCTGGTCGGGTGTTCGGCAGGCAGGCCGTTAGACGACGCGCTATTCGGGACCCTGGGCCCGTCCCCCACGGTTGTCGGGCTAACCAGGACACCGGCGCCCACACGGACCCCGAGACCGACCATAACCCCGGCGCCAACAGTACCGGCAGACACTCGACTCCTCGTGGTCAAGGCCATGGAGGCGATGCCGCTTTTCGAGGACGTGCTCGTTGATGTTTGGGCCCTGGAGCCCACGTCGAACGGTTCGACGCTGGTCTGGGTGATCCAGTGGCCGGACCAAACAGCCCCCGAGGCTGACGCGTACACCGCGTGGGGTATGCACGGCTTACTCGAAATTTATAAGATCGCACCGGGTGTCTCGGTCACGATGGTCCTCGTCAAGCTCCAGTCAACGGTGGACTCTGACGGTCTCTCGGTGGCGATCCCACTCATCTACTACACGGCTATGATCCCGAACTCCCTGATCAGGTCGTACGCAACAACGCTCGACGCGGCGGCGTTCAACGCGGCGATGTACGAGCTATCGGGCCAGGGGTTCGCGACGAGCGGGATCCAGCTGTTCTCCGAGGGAGAGTACGCCCTGAGCAGCAAGTGGCGCGGGTCCGACTACTGACCGACCGACGATTATTAGGAGGTGTCCGGTGAAACGGCTAAAACGACTCCTATGCCGGGCCAGTATCCACGACGAGCGGATCAACAAGCATATTTAGTTGGGTTGATTCGACTTCTGCGGGTAGAGGTGAACGATGGTAAACCCGGATGTAGTAACTACAAGGGTAGTCCCGATTGGGCAGACCGTTGCGATAATCTTGAATACACCGGCTTCGACGAATACTGGGATACCCACCAACGGGGTTTGGGTAATCGCCGGTGTCCACGGGGATGAGCCGGTGCCGCCGTACGCGCTGTTCACCCGGTGGCGGTCTTTCTCGTGGCAGACCCCGACGGTAGTGATCCCGTTCGCCAACCCGTCGACCCTCGTTGCGCCGAGCCGGACTAAGCGGTACGGGCTCGGGTTCGACGGCGGAGTGGCCGGTAACGAGGAATTTTGGGCCGGGGTCGAGTCCGTTGCCGCTCAGTTCGTGGTCCCCCGGCTAGTCCTCGACTTGCACGAGGACGGGGACGTACCCCGGCGGCTGGGTGGAGCCTACGTGTACCACCACGGGAATCATCTGGAGCTCCCGTTCAACCTCGTTGAGTTGTGGCTTGGTCTTGGGGTGCCAGTCTTGAGGAGGTGGGTAACCCGATTCGGAGAGCCGGTGGTCGGCGGTGTGGTCGTCGGTGGCGACGACGAGTCGATCGACGAGCGGTTCCGACAGCAGTTCGGCTCGGAGGTCCTGGTCGTCGAGTCGCCGACGCAGGGCATGACGGTGGACGCACGTCGTTTCGTTCACACTGTAGCCGTCGATTCCATCCCGTACCTCTGGAAGACACTCAACAGTGGGTAAGATAAACAGAGTCTACGTCATTGCCGAGTTCGGGTCTAACCCGGTTATCGGTGGTCGGGCAGACGAGGTAACCCTAGACCGGTACGTTCGGGCTGCCGCGTTAGCGGGGGCCAACGCCGTAAAAGTCCAACTGTTCGCCCCGGAGGACTTCCCGGAGCACGAGCGAGCGAAGAAGGCTGGTCGGGTCTTCCCCCAGGACGGTACCCTTCGGTGGCTGGTCAACCTTTCCCGGGAGTACGGGTTGGGTTGTGGGGCCAGCGTGTTCAACCCCGACGCCGTTAGGCACGCGGGGGACTCGGGCGTCTCCTTCCTGAAAATGGGGACCCGGAGCCAGTACGACTACAACCTACTCAACCAGATGCGGGGTACTACAACAGTGCCGATACTCCGCAGCGTGCGGTGGGACCCCAGGGCAGCGTATACACGTTACAGCGGGACCCGGTGGACTCTAGGGTGTGTCGACCGGTACCCGGCCGACGGGACGTTCAACTTGTTACCGTTGTTGACACTACGGTCGCACGGGGTGGACGGGTGGTCGAGTCACACGACGGGGATCACCGACGTCGTTCTCGCCGTCCTCGGTGGCGCTGTAGTGGTGGAAAAACACCTATCTCTAAGTCCGCTTGACGTCGAGCGGGGGTGGTCGCTGGACCCCAACTGGTTCCGTCAGATGACCCGGTGGATCAAGGTAGCTTCGACACTGTCTTCATATTTTAATCAACCATAGTAGGGTAGGATGGAAACAGGAGAACGGAGATGAACTACCCAGTAAATAAGAAAGAGTACCTCAAGTTCTGTAACTTCGTGACGGCTGAACGACAGGCCGGTGGCCCCAGTGCTAACATTCGTGTCGTTACTGAGTTAAATCGGGCGTGGGATTTGCAAGGCATGGATAGCGTGTGGTTCGCGTGCTGCTACAACGCCGTGTACAACGCTCCCGCTGCTGCAGCCCTATACCTTCGTCTGAAACCGTCTTTCTTAGACTCGGATCTGGAGGAGCAGTGTATTACTTTGTGGCCGACCCTTCCGATCCACTCCAACCGGCGACGCACGGTTGGTTCGGCGCGTCGGTTAGCGGTAATCTTGGATTCCTTCGCCCGGTGGATCGACCAAACAAATTGGGGCCGATTACAGACCCTGTCGTACGATGACTTGTGGACTGAGCTGACCTCCCTGTACTTGGTCGGACGGTACTTCGGGGTCAAGCTCGCCGGGACACTACACCGCTTCGGTCTGGTGACAGCCGAGCAGTACGATATCCGACCGGCTGGGGCGAAAAACGGTCGACGCACACTCGCCCGAATCTTCCCGGCGTCACCGTTACCGTTGGACACGAAGAAGAACGATTCCCAAACGTTAGCCCTGGTGGATTCACTGGCGGCCGACCTAAAGGAGTGGATGGAGACAACGTGTGGGTTCACTGTCTCGTGGTTCGAGTACGAGGCACTCCTGTGTGAGTACAATCAATTGGCGAAGGGGAAACGGTACCCGGGGTCGACGTCCGACTCGGACCTGGGTGCACTCCAGAAGGTAAGTCTCGCCCTGGGATCCTCTGATCCCGCCGTGGAGGCCGTTTTCGCCGCTCGGAAGGCCACCCACCCCAGTTGGGCCCTGGGGGAGGTTGGTGGGTGGCCGGGGAAGCGGAAGGACTTGCTACGTCTATACGCGGATCACGGTATTATTTGGTCTGATTCCGTGTATGACTACGATTGTTGTTACGTGGATGAAGGAGCCCTCCTCTTAGTCCCGAGGGAAGGAGTGAAAAGGTGAGGATTCGAGAGGTTATTCCGGGAAAGTTATATTGGGGTGGGCGGACGGATAAGATTCCGACTGCGATATTGGAGCGGGAATTTTCGCAACGACGGATCTCCACCGTGGTGAACCTGTGGGGGACGCAGAAGGGTCTCGACGGCGACCCTAATGCCGCGGGGGTGGTACGCCGGTACTGCCACCGTCCCGTACCCTGCGGTCGTGTCACACCGTCCTTCGTTACCGCGGTAACAGGAATCGTAGACGAGGTCATTACCGCGCTGGACGCCGGTGAGGTCGTGTACGTGCACTGTCTGGTAGGACGACAACGATCTGGCCTAATAATCGCGCTAGTCCTCATGCGACTGAACCCTACCCTCTCGGGGAAGGCCGCACTCGCCACGGTTCGGGGTATCCGCCTCAGCGCCTTGACTAATCCCCACTTCGTCACCTACTTGGAGACCCTCCCATGATCGTCCTCCTCCGTGGGTCAAGCGGTTCAGGAAAAACTTACGTCGCTACCCAGTTCCTGGAGTGGTTTGGGCCGCAAGAACCAGTCTACCAGGAGGGGTGGAATAAGGTAAAACCCAAACTAGTCGGCCACCGGTTAGCCAACGGTCCTACGTTAGCGGGGAACTATACTTACACCGTTCCGGGGGCAAAGTGTGGGGGGATCGATGGGTTGAGACCCTTCGAAGCGGTCCACCGGCTCATCGAGGAACTCGCCGACGAGGGGCGGGGACTACTGGTAGAAGGTCTACTTTGGTCGGTAATCCTAGGTCGGGTAGTACAGTTATCCGAGCGGTACGGCGATCAATTTGTTATTGCTACGTTGGACACTCCGTTAGTAGTGTGCCGTGAACGAGTCCTGGCTCGAAACGGTGGTAAGCCCTTCAACACGAACGTCATGACCCAGCACTGGCTTCGTACTCATAGCCTGGCCGGTTCGTTCGTGGCCGCCGGAATCCGCCATGTCTTCGTATCCTATCACGAGGCTCCTGTGGCCGTGGCCCGGCTGTTCGGTTTGACGCCTCCACTGGGGGCGGGGTAGCGGTGCAGTACTTGGTGGGTGGCGCCTCCACGCAGAGTCGAGCCCGTCGGCCCGTACCCGACGGGTGGGAAGTCGCCGTTGTCTCGCGGTCAGCGGTGGGGGAGACGTGGGATATCCTTACCCCTACCGGCCAGCGACTTTTTAACGTCGACGTTACGTGGGTCTTTGACCAGGGCGGGCCGGTCCTCGGGTACACCAGTAGAAAGAATCCGTGGACTACGGAAATAAGACAGGCCGAATTAGCTGCGCGTCGGGATTCCCTGTACGGCCCGGGTGGGATCAGGACTAAGTTAGAGGTGGACGCCGCTGCCCTCTTGTGCGAAACCGTTGCGCCGTTCCTGGTTGATGTTCCCCTCCAGATGCGGTGGTTTGCGAACGGATCCGACGCTTGTGATGCGGCAGTCCGTGTCTCCCGGGCGATTACCGGTCGAGTCCACTTCGCGTCGACGGGATACCACGGGAGTTCAGTGCTTTTCGCTGCCCCTCCCCAGAACGCCGGAGTACCCCTGCCGGTTACCCTCCCCCGAACGGACGTCCCATTCGGGGATTCCAACGCACTCGCCCACGCCTTCGCGCGTCACCCGTTGGCCTGTTATGTCGTTGAGGTTCCGTCTGACGACGAGGATGCCCAATCGTTCCTTCAGTACGCTCGGAAGTTGTGTGACCGTAACGGTGCTGTCCTAGTACTGGACGAGGTCGTCACCGGTTTTCGGTTGGATATCGGTGGGGCTGCCCAATACTATGCCGTTCCCCCAGACCTAGCTTGCTACGGGAAAGCCCTCTCAAACGGTAGGGGGATCGCTGCTCTGGTGGGGAACTACGAAATCCTAGGAACGCTAGGTACCTCGGCTTTTTACAGTAATACTTACAACGGGGATCCGTACAATTGCTCTCACGTTGTGGGAACCCTCAAAACGCTACTAAACCAGGGGGAAGACATTTATACTCGACTGTACGATACTGGACACCACTTAAAGGCTGAGCTCAATCGCGAGGGACTCCGGTGCCGGGGCCAGGTTACCCGAACGTACCTGGATTTGCACCCGGGGGTGCGAGCAACGATCTTGACTAAAGCGGTGGAACTAGGAGTTCTCGTCGACCGACCAAACTACGCAACGGCTGCCCACACTCAAGCCAACGTGAAACGAACGGTGGAAATCCTAGCCGAGGCCCGGTATAGGACTTCAACGGAAGGAGTAACCGTGAGTGAATGAAACCGTGCTAGTCACCGGTGCAGCCGGGTTCTTCGGTCACCACTTAGTCGGGTATCTATTGGACAATACCGATTACGACGTTATCGGTTTGGTCCGGTCTGGGAACGTCGGGACTCTAGAGCGACTCCACGAAGTCTTGGCCGGCCGAACGGATTCCGATCGGGTACGACTTGTGTGGCACGACCTCTCCTCCCCGATCCCTGACCACGTCTTTGCATTGATCCGTCACTGTAAGTTTGTGATCCACGCTGGGGCCGAAACCCACGTCGACCGGAGTATCGCGAACCCCGTCCCCTTCGTCGTGTCGAACGTCCTAGGGACCGTGCACTTGCTTCAGGCTGTCCGGCAGTTTGACGCCCTCCAACGGTTCGTTCAAGTCTCGACGGACGAGGTTTACGGGCCGGCGGCTACAGGTCAATACTTCAAGGAGGGAGATCGGTATAACGCTACAAACCCGTACGCGGCTACGAAGGCGGGCGCGGAGCAACTCGTGAACGCGTTCCGAGCCACGTACGGTGTCCCATCGTTGACGCTGAACCTAATGAACTTATTCGGTGAGCGACAGCATCGGGAGAAGTTCATCCCGAAAACGATCCGGTACGTCCTGGACGGGCGGCCCCTCCCGATTCATACCGTTCCTGGCACCGGGGTCCCGGCGAGTCGAACGTACCTCCACTGTCGAGCTGCAGCATCGGCCCTCTTGTACCTTCTCCGTGATCCAGTGTCCCCCCAGAAGGTTAACGTGCCGGGATACTTGGAGGTCAGTAATCTAGACCTGGCAAGATCGATTGCCGCTACAGTAGGTTATCCGCTGTTGATGTACGAGACCACCACCGATGACGCCCGACCGGGTCACGATCCCCGGTATGCACTAGATGGGAGTGTCCTCGATAGCGTGGGTTGGAAGCGACCCCCGGAGTACGACTTTTGGCCAACCCTCAGGACTGTCGTTTGGTGGACGCTACACAATCGCCGGTGGTTAATGGGATAAGGAGGCGCGATGGAGGAAAAAATAAGACAGACTTGGGAGATCCCCACTAGTATGCTACATAGAAAAATTTCCATGGGACCCTGCTGTGATTCGAAGGGCCGGGTCTCACTTCGCAAGGGATGGTTCTTGGAGTTCCAGTACGTTATGGCCGAGGGAGACTTGCACCGCGAACAACCTGACTCGTTGACTGTCGTCGTGGGGTTGAATTAGTGGAAGCCACGATCGTTGGTTACGGTCAGGCGGGGAAACGGATTCACCGGTTGTTGAGTCAAGCCGGTGTTAGAGTTACAGCCGTCGCTGATCCGGACCCGACTACAACCCTCGGGATCGACGTCGCTACGGTGGGCATCGACAAGGTGCTAGAGGAGTCCGCAGGGAGGGTCGTCGCCGTGGCCAGCCCGTCGCGGTTCCACGCTGAGCACGCCCTCCGGGCGATCTACGGGGGATGTGGTGGGCTGATTATCGAAAAACCCTTGGCTCTAGATTACGCCGGGGCAGATAGAGTCGCCGCAGCCGCGAAGACAGCGGGGGTCCGGGGAGTAGTTTGGTACCAGTGGCGGTTTCACCCAGTCGTTGCCTCGCTTCACTGTTACAGGGACAAGTTGTTCGGCTTCCACCTTAGAACATCCGAGGACCCGACTACGTGGCCCAATAACGGGGCAGCATTTATGGTAGACAGTTCACACGGCGGGGGGGTAGTTCACACCAGTCTGACGCATAGTTTCAGCGTTCTATCCGCCTTGATCCCGGGGAAGATTCGTAGGGTATCCGGGGGGATTAAGTTGAACGACGCCGGCGTGGAGGTCAGCGTTGTTGGGTCCCTGTGCCCAGGAAATGGGTCGCACTTTGCGGCAGTTTTGTGGACCGACGGGTTACCTTCTACTGTCCTGTCGTTCCTCACCCATGGGGACTACGTTACGGCCAATTTGCGGGTTATCGCTGAGGATGTAGAGACAATGCACCGTACCCTAACGAACTCGGCGATAAAGTACGTCTTCGGTGGCGACCTTGACCCCCTACTGTGTACCTTGGCTGAAGCAGCGACGATCGTGTCGTGGACTGACGCCGTAAGAGTGGCTAACGCCGAACAGCGGATTGTCACGTTAGACAGGAGGGCTCCGTTCTATGGATAATCGTAACCTACTCGTCGGCCTGTACAACGAGGACAACACCTATAGGTTTGGGTGGGGTCACTCGGTCAGGATGCGGGCGCTGGGCAGTGCACTGGAGTTACTTGGGGTCAAGGTGCAGTACAAGCCGAGTCGGCACGTTGATCTACCTGACATCGCTGTACTGGACTACTGTTCGAAGGATCGATTTGACTGGGAGGCCGTTCCCCGCGGGAGCAAGACTGTGTTCCTCGTCGCGGCAGGTCACGAAATCATCGGGGACGTCGTCGCAGCCCACGACCTCGTCGTGTACCAGGGGCCGGACTGTCTCGTACCCCAATCCTTGATCCAGCGGTATCGTAGCAAGATCCTCCGGGGGTTTGAGAATGTAATCCTTCGACCGGAATTCGCGCGACCCCCAACTACTACGAAACGGTCTGGTGTAGCAGTGTACTTTGGAAACGGGGTACCCGTACCGTTCGAACTGGCTGTCTTCACCGACCTCAACGACCGGTGCGGCAGGAATGTTTACCGGGTCGCCGGTACCGGCGGCGCAGTCGTGGATATCCTGGACCAGGTTACCGCGTTCGTCGGGACGATGGGGATGGTAGCGTACGAGGCTATCGCCCGGGGTCTCCGACCGTACCTATACTCCGTGGATCAAGATCACCATTCCACGGTAGCGGCCCTGGCATCACTGGGATTGGCGATCGATCTGGGGTTCGTGGACACCAAGCACGTGCCTGAGTTCCCGCTGGTCCCGCTCCGCGGGGGATTACTCCCTGACTCGTCCCCGATCGACGGGGGCGGTGCCACCCGGGTAGCCAAGCGAATCCTGGAGACGCGCGATGAGTGGTAGAGTCAACACGAAGCGCGCCCTGGTAATCGGTGGGACTAGGGGTATAGGCGCCGCCGTTACCGACACCCTCATCGACCGCGGTTGGGCGGTGACGGCGACCGGTAGGGAGCACTTCAACTTGGGCCAACCGACGACGTGGGAGGCCTGGCGCAACATCCTACCCGGGGAGTCGGCCTTCGGGTTGGTCGTCTTCTGTGCCGGGGTCCTCGACCCAGAGCCCTGGTCGTCGAAGTCGTGGGACGCGTACGCGCGGTCCTACGTCGTCCACGCCCTCGGCCCGGTGCGGTTCCTCGCCCGGTACAAGGACGACCTCTTCCCCTGGTGGACGCGGGTCGTCTTCGTTAGTTCCGTCGGCGCCGTGAACGCCGGGGCGGTCGACCTCGGGTACGGGATGGCGAAGGCTGCCCTGGAGAAGGCCGCCCGGGCCCTCGCCGAGCACGAGTCCTGGCGGATAACTTTGGTTCGGTTGGACCTCGTCGATACGGGGATGCTCCGGCAACTCCCGGTCGACTCCCTGCACGGTCGGGCGGTCTTGACGCCGGGGGAGGCGGCGGGGGACATCCTCCGCCAGGCCCAGGTGCCAGGGCAATACTAGAATACCGTGTACACCGAGGAGATCCTTCGGCAAGTCTGGGTACAGTAGGGTGGTACCAGGGTACCATTTACTTTAGGGTCAGGGCAGTATAAAGTAAGGGTAAGAAAGGAGTTTATAATGATACACGAAATAGCATTTGACGACCTGGTTTACGGAAACGACTACCGATGGTCTGCCTACGCCTCAGAAATTGGTTTCCCCGTTGGGGCTTGGCCGACGGCCTTGAGAGTGGTAAAACCCGGTCTTGCCAACGACCAAACGTTTGCCCTACAAAACCAGACCGACAACGAGGCCGTTTATCTACAAGAGTGCGGTATCGTAAGAATCGTAGTGGTGAATGACTGACGGGGCGGCAATCGCTGCTAATACCGTAAAAGCGTTAGGATACGGTACCGCCTGGGTTTACCCGGGCGGTACCGTGTCGGCCTTCCTGGCTGCGTTGGATCGGGCAGGAATCCGGGTCTTGGTTGCTGCCAACGAAGCCGGGGCGGGGCACGCCGCCCAGGGTGCCTACCGGGTCACCGGGAAACCCCAACTCGTCGTGGTCACGAGCGGTCCCGGCGTGACGAACGTCGTTACTCCCGTCGCTGATGCCTATTACGACGGGGACGCCCTCCTCGTGGTCGCCGGGCAGGTTGCGCAGTCGTACCTCGACGAAGACCGGAGGGTACGACAGCGGGGATTTCAGGAGACGGATACCCTGGGTATCCTCAAACCGGTAACGAAGGCAGTTTACCACGCGTACCCCAGTAACCTTTGTGAATTGTTGCGTCGCGGGACTGAACTAGCGACCCTACGGCGGGTAGGCCCGGTTCTCATTCAGGTCCCGGTCGATGTTTGGGACGCGGAGACCCCCAACGACGGGGGCACCTGGGTATTACCCACGCCGATCCCCCGATACCTAGTTGACGGTAGGGTAGTCGCGAAGGTCAAGGAATTGTTGGGGGTCGCCGAGCGCCCCGTTCTTCTCGTTGGTCGGGGTGCCACCGGGGCCGAGGTTCAAGTTCGGGCCCTCATGGATCGGTACCCCCGACTGGTTGCCGTTTCGTCGCTCCCCGGGGTCGGGGTCATCCCGAGCACCGCGAGGCGGTACGCTGGGATGATCGGCCACACCGGGACTAGGGAGGCGAATTACACCCTCGCGAGGGCGGAAGAGATCCTTGCGGTTGGGACCAGATTAGACGTCAGGCAGACGGGATCCGAGGTCCACCAGTTCATCGGGAAAACCGTATTCCTCGTCACGAATGACCACCTAGAGGCGCTACACTGCAGGATCCCGGGGGTCGTTGCTACCCTGGCGGACGCTGGGGAGTTCCTCACGGAGGTGCTGAAGTGAACATAACTGACGAAATCAAAAAGCTCCGCAAGCTTATCCGGCGGGCCAAGGTCCTCCGAGAAGATATCTTTACAACCGTAGACCCCGGGTACACAGGTACAAGGATTCGCCGGGATATCAACTATTTAAACTGTTTGGTGGAAGAACTTGAAGTAATCCTAGCCACCTATTTACTCGAATCAGATGAGGAAAAATGACAACGATGGTCGAGGCTGTTCGGGTAGTAAACTCTGCGACTGCCGGTACCCCCGTGACAGTGGTAACAGGAGTTGGGTCGCACCAACAGGTCGTGGCCCGGGAGTTCTCCCTCGATAACCCCCGAAGGCGACTGTTAACCAGCGCTGGGCACGGTACCGTGGGGTTCGGCCTGCCGGCAGCCCTGGGGGCTGCGGTGTCGGAACCCGATCGGTGGGTAGTTCTGTTCGACGGTGACGGGTCGGCGGCTATGGACCTTATACACTTCCATACGGCAGTTGATTGGGGGGTGAAGCGGTTGATCGTTATCGTCGTCGACAACGGGTCCGCGGGGATCGTTCAGCAGTTCGAGGATCTCCGCGGGTACCGGCATGCGGCGACTGTCCGACGGAACCCGGACTTCGTGGCCGTGGGGAGGGCTTACGGGTGGGCCGCCCAGTTCTGTCCCTCGGTGTCACACCTCAAGGCCTACGTACTAGGCGCGTTAGTTCATCCGCCTGGACCGTATTTATTCCACGTCCCCGTAGAGGATTATGCCGTGTGGCCAATCCTCGAGGGTGGGAAGTGGTTGGACGACATGACCGACGCGCCGAGGGATGTAAACAATGAGCGTTGAGTGGTTACTCTTCTTGGTACTCTTCAGTAGTGTAGTCTGCAAGGAGTTATTGTCCCTCGCTACGGTCGACTCTTACCCAACGTTACCTAGGGTATTTCGCAAGGTGCACAGAATCACCGGCAAGGACGCATTGGAGGTTACTCTCGATGAAAAAAGTAAAGAAATCAGTGCTGTGTAGGTGGTATGGTCATCGCTGGGCAACCACCGAAGGGGTAAAACTGGGCGCCGAGAAGCGGTCTAAGGTTTGCGTCATTTGTAACCGGGTGAAGACTCGGAGGGAGGTCGCGTGACTACAGTATTATTCCTCGGGGGCGGGCGGGATGCCGTCTCGATAATCCAGAGGGCCGTCGATGCTGGGTACGGTATAACGGTCGTCGACCGGGACCTCCAGTGTCCGGCAGCGGCCTTAACCGACCGAGTCCTGGTTGCGGACGTGTACGACGCGACCGCTGTCCTGACGGCTCTGTTCTACGACGACCCGCCCGACGCCGTCCTATGCGCTGCTACCGACGCACAGATAACCGCTGCGCGGGTAGCTAGTAAGTACGGTCTTAGTGGTCAATCGGTCGACACGGCAGTTACCCTGACGGACAAGACAATGTTCAACAGGGTACTGAGCTCGATGGGAGTACCGACCCCGATTACGTACGTCATCCACCGCACCCGGGTCCGGGATGTCTTTGAGTCCCTCCACTCCGGGTGGTGGGTAGTGAAACCGGCTACTGGTCGTGGGGCCGCCGGTGTGAGCCGGGTTTGGGTTGGCCCCGGTTCTGGGCCCCCGGTAGAGTTTGCACGGGCGACTTTCCGTGCTTGGGCGGTCAATGAACCCGCCATTTGCCAACCGTGGATCGAGGGGGTACAATTGTCGACGGAGAGTATTGTAGCCGAGGGTAGGATACTGTGGACGGCCATCGCCGAGCGGAACTACAGCCGGCTGAACGAGTTCCACCCGTACGTTATCGAGGACGGGTCAACGACCCCCGTGCGTGACCACGGGGAATTACACCAGGCAGTCGATACGACGCTACAGCGGGCGGTAACTGTTCTCAGCGTCAAGAACGGGACCGTGAAGGGGGACCTAGTGTGGGACGGATCCGTGACGTGGGTTATCGAGTTAGCCGCCCGCCTCAGCGGTGGGGGGTTCTGCACGGAGATAATCCCCCGGGTCTGGGGGATCGATGTACCGTGGTTAGCGATCCGCTCTGCGCTCGGTTACCCGCTGACGCCGAATGACGTGGTACCCACTACTACCTTCGCTGGGTACGTTTGCCAGCGATACCGGTTCCTGACCAAGCCAACCCGTCACCAAGACCGTGGAAGTTACGTCCTTGGAATCGGTCGAACACGAAAAACCGCGGAACGACGAGCCAAGAAGGCATTGAGGAGAACGGAATGACACAACCTATTTGGGGAGTGGACGTTTCAGACTGGCAGCGAAAGACCGTGGATGAATCACTGATCGACTGGGAAGGACTAGCCGAACACGGTTGCCGGTTCGCGATCATCAAGGCAGGCGGAAGCGGACGGGACTCCAAGTTCACCGGTCAGCAGGTTGCCGAAGCGATCGGCGTCGGGATACCAGTCCACTTGTACTACTGGCTGGACCCGACCGTTCCGGTAACGGTGCAGTTGAACCACGTTTACGCGGTCCAGCAGCGGTTCCCCGGCGTAGTGATAGACTGCGTCGACGTCGAACAGTGGTGGACCGATTGGGTTCAATACAACCTCTTCGTTCGGGGGAAAGCAAAGCGGGAGGACGTACCGGTCGTAGACCCCAAGAAGGTCGTCGACCACGCCGCGGAGTTCCTCGCTGGACTCCGGTCCCAGTTGGGTGGTAAACAACTTACGGTGTACACCGCCGAGTGGTTCGTTAAACGGTACGCCTCAACCATACCTAAGATCCTTGGGTGGCACTGGTTATGGACGGCCGACTACGTATCCAATCCCAAGGTCACCGTAACGTGGGAGGAGTTCGGGGTGCTTGTCGAGCGGGCGGTTACCGGGCTCTCGACGCCGGTGACGGGTGTCCCGTTGAACCAGCAGATCATCCGCCAGTGGACCGGTCGGGTCCGCCTCCCGGGGAACAAAGCGGACGTGGACGCTAACGTTTGGCTCGGGAACCCAGACGACTTCCTCTTGTGGCTTTCTGGTAACCTGGGGGACCCGGCGAGCCACCCGAAACAGTTCCCCGCCCTCGCCACGGTAACGGTGGACCGCGCGAACCTCCGGTCGGCACCGGGGAAGGATCTCAACAACGTCGTCGGTTCACTTGTGCAGGGGACCACTGTAGAGGTACTCGGGGACGAGAACGGGTGGTACCGACTCGGCCGGAAGTTGTACATCGCTACGTCAGTAGTGCGAAGGATACTCCGATGAGCGAATGCGTCGGTCTTGTTGACCAGCGCGGTCTCCTGAATTGTACAGCGTGCGGATACCACCACCTCCCGGGTTCCCGGGAGGTAGACCCGGGGAAGTTTTACGCGAAGAAATTTTGGTACGAACGGCCGCAACACCGCGCCGAGTTCGAGGCGGCCCGGGGGTGGTGGGAAACCACTTATTCCGAGTGGTTACAAGTTGTAGACGGGCCCCTGTCGGGGAACCTGTTGGACATCGGATGCGGGTACGGGGAATTCCTTCGGGTCGCGGATCAGCTTGGGTATACGGTCGAAGGCGTGGAACCCGGGGACGAGGCGTTCAAGCACGCTTTTGGTCTCCCGGTCGAGACCCTGACCCTTCACCATGTACCGTGGACGACAGCCTTCATCCCTCGGTTGCAACCGGCTGTCGTGTCAGCCCTGTGGCTGTTGGAGCACCTCCCCCGACCGAATGAGTTCCTGGCCTGGGTGCGCGCCACCCTCCCGCTAGGTGGTCGACTCCTCGTCGTCGTCCCGGCAGACTATAATCCAAGGCAACTAGCAATGCCGGTCGACCGGCATTGGGTCCACCCGACCCACCTCAACTACTGGACGGTGGACGAGATCCGGGCAACGGTAGAACGGGCCGGGTTCGGCGTAGTGGACGTCCTGGGGACGTTCCCGGTCGACGCCTTCCTCGCCGCGGGGTTGGACTACCGTTCAGACCCTGGTATCGGCGCGGCCCTCCACAGGGGTATCCGGGAGTTCGAGTCAGCCCTTAGCCGGCATTCGCGGTTAGAGTTGCACCGTGAGTTGGCCAGGCGGAACGCGTGCCGGGACACCGTCGTTGTCGCTGAGAAGCACGGTTAGGGGTGGTACCAGGGTACTATATACACGGGGGCAGGATACGGTATAGAGTTCTGGTAGAAAGAAGGTATGAACAATGACTATTACTGTAACCCTTCCGACCCCGTCCCAATTGTACTGGGGTTTGATTGGTACCCTAGGATTCCTTTCCGTGCTATTGGGCGGGGTTGTTCTCGGGGTTTACCAGGTCTTGTGAATCGGAGAAAGATAGTGACCTTTGACCTCGACCCCCTCCTCGACCCGGCCCTTATCGTCCTTGCGACGTCGTACGCCGTGAGGCTGCCGGTCGAGGCATTCTTGGCCATACTCATAACGTTCGCTCTGACTGACTGGGCCCTACACTTACCATCCCGGCCAATGACTCCAGAAGAAAGACACCCCTGGACAGGAGAGTAACATGAGGTCACACAGAGTTACCCCCAAGAACAGAGAGGGCTCTTGTTCCTGCCCCGAGTGCGAGTATCAGGCCATGCGGATGCGGGTCGAGCGACCGCCAAGAACTTGTACATGCGGTTGCCACTGTGTCGCCCGTGAGTACCAGGTACCCCGGATTTACGTCGAAATCGTTAAGACGGAGGAGGAGCGAAACCCGTGGGACTACAAGTCAGCCCCCTACTAAACGCGCTTCCTGCGCAAGACTGGGGGTGGTACCAGGGTACCATTTACAGTGCAACCGGTGTAGGATACAATAAAGTAAGAAAGGAGTTAAAATGACCCCCAAATTACAGTGTTTGACTAGTTTGTTTCCGGGGGATACGACCCCGGGGGAAATCGGCCTGACCGGCGACGTTACCCACCTGACCGGCGACCTGAGCGGCCTGCGCGGGTACGTGAGCGGCCTGCGCGGGCACGTGAGCGGCCTGACCGGCGACGTGACCGGCCTGACCGGCGACGTGACCGGCCTATGGGGCAACGCGACCTATTTGACCGGCGACCTGAGTGGCCTGCGGGGCAAAGTGACCCGACTGCGGGGCACCGTGACTGACCTGTGGGGTAGCGTAACCGGCCTTACCGGCAACGTGACTGCTTTGCGGGGCGAAGTGATCAACCTGAGAGGCAACGCGACCAGACTGCGGGGCGACGTGACCGGCTTGTGGGGCTACGTGACCCGACTGCGGGGTAACGTGACCGACCTGACCGGCGACGTGACCGGCCTGAGTGGCGACGTGAGCGGCTTGAGTGGCGACCTGAGTGGCCTGTGGGGCAAAGTGACCCGACTGCGGGGCAAAGTGACCCGACTGCAGGGCGACGTGACCCGACTGCGGGGTAACGTGACCGACCTGACCGGCGACGTGACCGGCCTACGAGGCAAGGTGACCGGCTTACGGGGTGACGCGACCGGGCTATGGGGCGACGTGACCGGCCTGACCGGTAACCTGAGTGGCTGGACCGGCAACGTGACCGGCTTGTTAGACAAGGCGACCGACGTTGTTAGTTGTACTCCCTGCACTACAGTTCACTACCGCGATCGGGTGGAGGATGGGGTGGAAGATAAAGTGGAAGACGGGATACACGATGAATAACGTAGCCCGCATCGTCCTCGCCTTCGAGACCGGCTTGGTCGTTGGGGTCCTGGTAAACGGGGTCAACTTTTCTGGGGTTACCCAACACCGCGTCTCGGTTTCCCAACAGGTCGCAGTCGGATCGGTAGAGGTGATAGATAAGGACTGCGACGAACCCGCCCGGCGTACCCCCCAGAATCGGCGCCCCTCCTGGTACCGACTACCCCAGTTGCACCGGGCAGGGGAAACGACCGCGCCGTGTCCGAAGGAGGGCAGGGAAAAGGGGCCGCAGAAGCGGGGTAAGACGATCCCGTTACCCCCGGTGCCCAGCGCCCCCCTCCCGTCGCCGACCCCGGGGCCGATCCCCTGGACTTACCACTCCGGGAGGAGACCGTGGACTGGGTCGTGACCGGGCTCGTCGTCGTAGCATACTTCGTTCAGGGGTATAACCTAAAGTGGGGGTTCGGGTTAGCCGTCGTTGCGAACGCCGCTTGGGTAGTCTATGGTGCGGTAACCGGTCAATGGGGGTTCGTCCCCGGTTCGATCTTACTCGCCCTCCTCTCCGCCCGGAACCTTCGGCGGTGGTCGGACGGGCTAACCCCAACAACGGCCTCCAGGACAGAACCCCCGACCTTACCCCCTGGGCTACGGGTTTTTACGGTCGGGGACCACACGTGTATTCCCGGACCGACCGGGGACGTGGAGTGTGACGGGGGTTGCGCCGTCCCGACGGGGACGGGGGATAACGATCCACAGGAAGGACCGAGGTGATGAACGAGACCCTCGAACAGTACATCGACAGGTTGACGGCATTCTGGAACAAAGCGTGGGAGCTCGCCGCCAAACGCCAACCGGTGATCCTCGTAACCCTGGAAGGAACCGTCGTCGTTCTACCGCACCCGCCGGGGTCGCCGGTCGAGACCGCGGTCCTACCCTGCCGTGACCCGCTTGGGGCCGCGATTTACCGTCGGCGGATGGTGTCCCTTGCGGCCGTGAACTAACCATATACCCAAAGGAGGATGACACGATCGCGACCATGAAAGTATTCGTACAAGTACCCTTACCGTCGGACGAGGCGATAACCTTCGTCGGGGTCTACGTACTCCGTTGGGGTACCACCGACCAACCCACAGTTGGGTTCCGCGAAGCCACGGCCGACGAACTGGCCGATGCCCTCATCACTGCCGTCAAAACCGATTCACTAGACGTTTACGAGGAATGAGATGATTATATTGCTGGTCGTCACGTTTGTCTTGGGTACCGTGGTCGGGTCCATCGTTACTGGGTTAGTCTTCCTCTCCGTCGTGGGTTCTGCCTTGGCGGAGGGGGACCTTGACTAAGCACCCCGTTATCGCCGTCGCCTGTGCCCGGGCTTGGTCCTCCCGCCTCCCGGGGAAGGTCCTCCATGAAGTCGACGGGGTCTCGTTACTCGTGCGGATCCTGCACCGGGTCGAGCGAATCCTCCCCGGCGGGGTCCGGATCGTTGTCTCCACGACGACCCTACCGGTAGACGACCAGGTCGCTGGCCTGGCGACGGCGGAGGGGTACGCCGTTTCCCGGGGGCACCCTACGAACGTTTCGGAGCAATTCGCCAAGGCGGTGGAGCAGTACGGCCGGGGGTGCCGTTACGTCCTCCGGGTCATGACGGACCAACCCTTCCTCGACTGGGAGGCCGCCGCCGAGTCCGTCGCTATCCTCGACGAGCGAGGGTGGGACCTGGTATTACCACTGACGTTCGCCGAGGAGCCGGTGTACGGTGCCGGCGTCTCGGCCTGGTCCAGGCACGCTTGGGATACTTGCTACGCCCGGGCCGGCGACGACCCACGGTACGCCGAGCACCCGGGGCTGTGGTTCCGGGCGAACCTCCCGACCCTGAACTTTGGTCTGCGGGAACTGCCTCACTGGTGTTACCGACCGTACCGCCTCGAGGTCGACGAGTGGACCGACCTCGACATGGTGAAGGCGGTCCACGCGGTCCTCGGGAACGAGCCACCACTCGGTAAGGTCGTGCGGTGGCTAGACTCGAACCCGCAGGTCGTCGGGGTGAACGCCGCCGTAGAGGAGCGAACGAGTCCGACCCGGTCCCTCGGACGGGACACCGTCGCCGGGTGGCGGCGGGACTACGCCGGCCGGGAGGTCGTCTGGTCGGGGGTGGCCGACCTCGTCGGTTACCTGCACGGGGGTTCGGGGGACCGGCGGACCCGGCCCTACCGGTGCCCCCGGTGCCGTGGGGTCCTCGTCGCCACGGAAGTCCTACACCGCCGGGCCGGCGGCGGGGACTTGCGATTAGTCTGCGCTGGCTGCAAGACAGAGCGAATTTTCTACGCCGAGCGACCAGGGAGGGTGTGAGGTGACCGAATTGCAGTCCGACGCCGTTTGCCTGTACTGCGACCGTCCCGGTGCGACCGAGGTCGCCGTAGCCGACGGGCTCGGGCCGTACCGGTGGGCGCACCCAACTTGCTTGGGTTTACACCGGTACCACGAGCGCTGGCCGAACGTCCGGGAGTGGGCCGAGGCGCACGGGGAGGAGGACCGGTGATCCACTGGTCCCCGGTCACGGTCGCGGGGGTGGTACTAGGGTACCATTTATACGGGGGGGGGGGGGGGG
>Ga0209323_10000059_pt1 | contig 61087 bp, 64 predicted proteins | sample Rifsed19ft2_FD_184014 | JGI IMG/M metagenome (GOLD analysis project Ga0209323, IMG submission 184014) | Soil microbial communities from Rifle, Colorado, USA - sediment 19ft 2 (version 2) | ecosystem: Environmental > Terrestrial > Deep subsurface > Rock core/Sediment | place: Rifle, Colorado...
CGGAGGCTGCCGGCACGCTGCATAAGAACTCGACCGTTGAAGACAACGTCATCATGACCTGCGATGACGATGGCATGCAGATCGAGGGCGGCGGCGAGAACGTCCGCATCCGCAACAACACGATCTCGGGCTGTCTCATCGGCATCGCCATCGCCTCGCCGCAGACCGGCCCGACCTACGTCGAGGGGAACGTTATTTCCGGCCTCCTCAACGCCTGCTACAAGGTGGGCAACGGCCCAGGTACTGGTGTGACCTATCTGACCGGTAACCGCTGCACGGGGCCGAAGGGCATGCAGCAGACCGACCCGAATCACTCTTCGCTCGTCCTGCGTCAGAACTGCTGGCAGGTCGGCGGTTACATCTTCGAGTTGCCTTACGGGCCGACGAGTGGCCTGGACTTCGACGAGGACGTGATGTATTCGACGGGACCGCCGTTCAAGTGGAACGGCGGTGTTACCTACGGTAGCCTCGCCGCCTTCCAGTCAGCGACAGGACAGGAGCAAAGCGGAACTTGGCAACAAAGTTCAGATTGTTCTGTTTTAGGCCCGCCCACCCAACCTTCAACAAAAGTAGGGGACATCAACGGAGACAGCAGTATCAACATCTTGGACTTGTCAGTGTTACTGACCAAATGGGGTACAAGCGACACCATGGCAGATCTGGATAAATCGGGTAAAGTGGACATTATTGACCTCTCAATTCTCCTCACCAAATGGGGCACTTAAGTAGAGACAAGAGTTTCTAACAGTCTTCTCACTGTAATTGGCCGTCCTTTTCTTTTTGTTTGACTTGTGGGTTCCTTTGGAGTATAAAGTTTTTAGCAGCGCTTAACACGGCATGGAAGCTGGGAAAGAGAAGCCGTCTTTCTCATAGGGAATCGACGCCCTACGTTGATTCTAGTAGAGCACTTGGTCGTGCGTAGAATAGGTTGGGAGACAGAGAACTACTGCTTCTGGGCGGTGGTGAGTCGTCAGTGAAATACCCCCCTCGACCAACCTTTAAATTTCCGTTGACTTCAAACTCGCAAAGTTGTATCATCACTAACGTTAGGGAGGAGTAGAGCAGAGAGGTTCAAATGCCACTGATAATTATCGTTGCAATAGTGGTGGTGGTAGCTTTTTTCTTAGCTTACCGCACTGCCTTGCAACAAGAAACCGGAATAGGTAAAAAATCTGACATCAAAGAGGGAGTTCTCCTTTCTATTCGGTTGCCTAAAGAAAACGAAAAACTACCCACAGCCGCTGAGCAAATGTTCGCCTCGCTTCACGGCCTTTTAAAATTCACTCCTGGTGTCCAAGAACATATCTCTTTAGAGATGGCCTCATCTGCCGAAGGCATTAATTTCTACGTTTTTACCCCCAGACAGTTTAAAAGTTTTGTAGAAAGCCAAATTTACGCCCAGTACCCACAAGCGGAAATTCGTGAGGCAGTTGATTATTCCCGCAGTCTTGGAACTGAAGCTACTGCCATGGCCACGGAACTAGCTTTAGCCAAAGATTTTCTTTTTCCGATTAAAACTTTTCGTGATTTTGAAGTGGACCCCCTGGCAGCAATTACCAGCGCCTTGGGAAGTGTGCGCAATAACGAACAAATTTGGGTGCAAATTCTGGTGCGCCCGGTAGATGATTTTTGGCAAGAACATGGCCATGACTACGTCCAAATGGTAAGGGATGGTCAAACGCCGGTTAGTCTCAACGCCTCTGAAATTATGCTTGATGTTGGTAAGCACATCTTGTCAGTTGGTGGCAACGTTATCCCTTACATGATGAAAGGACCCCAGGAGCCAGAACCTCCTGGAAGAGCGCCTCTGCCACCAAAACTTTCCGCGGGCCAAGAGCTTGATCTTAAAATGATCGAAAACAAGCTTTCAAAAATCGGTTTTGAGACCAAGATTAGGTTAGTGGCAGTAGCTGCTAATCAAGAAATTGCCCAGCAACGCTTAAGCAGCGTGATCGCTTCGTTTAAACAGTTTTCCACCGCTTCTCTAAACAGTCTTGAGCAAGATCCAGACTCTCCAACTACTGCCTCATTAATAAAAAGTTACCAAGCGCGTCTGTTTCCAGAAGGTGAGGCAGGGGATTACATACTCAATATTGAAGAACTAGCTTCGATCTTTCACTTACCTAATATTAGCGTGGAAACGCCTACCATTGCTTGGACCCGGGCCAAGAAAGGGGAACCGCCCCTTAACCTCCCGACTGAGGGAGTTACTTACATGGGTAAGACCATCTTCCGAGATCAGGAAGCCTCTTTTGGTATTAAAAATCCAGACCGGCGCAAACACGTCTACATTATTGGTAAGACTGGTGTGGGTAAATCCACTTTAATTAAAAACATGATTATTCAAGATATGCGCAACGGCTACGGTGTGGCGATTTTAGACCCTCACGGGCAGCTCGTTGACGAACTGCTGGAGTTTGTCCCGGAGAACCGGCTTGACGATGTAGTAATTTTCAACCCCGCTGATAGCGACTATCCAGTCGCTCTCAACATGCTGGAACTCTTTGACCCCAAGCAGCGAACACTGATGGCTGACACTTTGGTTGATGTTTTCAAAAAATACTTCGCCAACAGCTGGGGACCACGTCTTGAGTATATTCTCAAAAATTGTATTTTGACGCTTCTAGAAGTACCCAACACCTCGCTTCTTTCGATAATTCGCCTGTTGGTTGACCGCGATTACCGTAAGTACATTGTTAATTTAATCAACGACCCGCAAATGAAAAACTTCTGGAACGGAGAGTTTGCCAAGCTAGAGCAAAATGAGCGCTTGATAACTGAGGCAATTAGCCCAATTCAGAACAAAGTTGGTCAGTTCTTAAATAGCGAACTCATCCGCAACATTGTTGGCCAACCCAAATCCACCATTAAGGTGGACGACATTATCAATAATCGCAAACTCTTCTTTGTGAACCTTGCCTCTGGGCGCATTGGAGCCAATAACACTTCGCTTTTAGGGGCAATGATTGTTTCTCAACTTCAATTTGCGGCCATGCGTCGTGTTGATGTTCCGGAAGAGCAACGAACCGATTTCTTTCTTTACGCTGATGAGTTTCAAAGCTTCGCGACTGACAGCTTTGCGGTTATTCTTTCTGAGGCTAGGAAATATCGTTTGGATCTAACCATTACCCATCAATACATCGAACAAATGCCCCTACCTGTGAAAGACGCGATCTTTGGTAACGTGGGGACTTTCATTTGTTTTGGGGTTGGTAATCAAGACGCTGCCTTTCTGGAAAAAGAATTTACCCCCACCTTTTTGGCTAATGACTTTATTAACTTGGGTCGCTACGAAATGTATTTGAAACTGCAGATTGACGATATGGCCTCGACTCCGTTTTCGGCAGTTTCTTTGCCGCCCTTTACCGATGTAACTGGAGTTTCCCAACGGGCAGTAGCAGCTTCCCGGGCAAAATATTCTAGGGAAGTTGAAAAAGTAGAGAAGTTAATTAAAAAGTGGAGTGAAACTAAATTTAGACCCGGTCAACCACCCCAACCGCCGCAGTGGGCACTGGATGAAGCCAAAGCAGCTGCCGAACAAGCTACTCCAACCCCGGTTCCAACCATTAACCAGCCGGTTTTGGTTACAAGTCAAGAAGTCCAAACAATAGAGCAGCTTCCGCAAGCGTCGGTACCAGCACCTTCTGCCACGACAGTTGCCCCGGAGGCTGTTTCTCCGCAACCGCAACCAGCGTTTCCCGGACAAACTTCTCACCCAGAAAGCCCTCTTGCTGATCTTTTAGTAGAAACTCAAGAGGGTCAACCTTCAACACTTCCTAGTGAGCAACCGGAAGTTGTTGAGAAAGGGCCTGTGGCCGAAGAAGCTCAACAGCCGCCGCCGGTAGAGACACCGCAGAGAGAAACTTCTCGAGATGTGGAAAGTGCGCCAATTGCCCATGATCAGGTAGACTCGGCAGAGTTTGTGGAAAAATTAGATCAACAGACTGCCCACGTCCAACCTTATAAAGTAGCAGCGGAAAACTTACCGACTGGCTTAATTCCACCTGATCACCCAGAAAGACCTAAAGAAGAGCCAGTTTTGGAACGTAAGGGTGAGGTGGAAATCTTCCGCTTCCCACAAATACCGGTAAATCAAGAAGAGACCCAACCAAAATAATCTAGTGAACAAATAAAGGAGGTAAAAATAAATGGCAAAAAAGAATATTGATCTAATTAGTCAGGCCCTAGGAGCCGCTGAGTCAAGTATAAGATTAGCTAAACAACTGCTCGCTGAGATGGAAGGGGTTAATGGTGTTCAAACTACAAAGGACAAACTAGAGGAGTTACCTGGGATAACGGGTATTTTCGATGGTGAAAACATGGTAGCAGGGGATGGGCAAACCTTTCCCGTGCCGGCAAACTACGCTAGTAAAAGTATGTTGGTAGTGGGTGACACTTTAAAACTGGTGGAGGAAGGTAAGGAAAAGCGTTTCAAGCAAATAGAACATGTTAAAAGACATAAAACTAGCGGCATGTTGACAAAAAAGGATGGTAAATGGAAAGTGATTACACCGGAAGGTTCCTACAAAGTACTACCAGCCTCGGTGAGCCATTTTGGGGCTGATGTTGGTAGTGAGGTGCTCTTACACTTGCCAGCTAATAAGTTAACTGTTCCTTACGGAGCAATTGAGTCAATTAAGGCAGCTGGTGGTGAACAAAAGCAAGCCCCTACCAAGGTTGAAGAGGCGCCAATGCCAACACCAGTGATAAGTCCAAAAGTTACGCAAGAGAAAAACCCTGAAAAGATAGTCCAAAGTGTGCCGCCCGCTGCGAAAGAAAAAGCTCCAGATAAAGAGAAAGAGGAGAAAAAACCTGAGGTTAAAGAACCAAAAGAGGTAGTTAAGGCAGAAGTAAAACCTGAGCCAGTTGCTAAGGTAGTTTCTGCTCCAGCGCCAAAATTAGAAGCTACCAAAGAAACGCCTAAAGAGACTGCACCAGCTGCTGTCCCACCTGTAACAGGTGGTGAAGAAGAACTTACTTAGTTCAGACTAAGCAGTCCCCGAAGGGGTTTACGTAGTTCCTACTAAGTAGTCGTTTCGCTTCGGGCGAAAAGTTTACTTTCTTCCGAGAAAGCAGTCGTTCACGAAGTGAAGGTTTACGTAGAGGAATGATCTTCCTCGTCTTCCACTAAGCTTGGTTGCTGGGGCGGCTTTTTTTCAAAACTTTCTTTAAGCGACTCCTGTCTGACAGTAGGCAGATCTTCAGCTTCCGCTCCTTCAGTTTCCCCAGAAGCCTCGTTTAGTGGCTGTTCCTCGTTTTTCAAATACGACAAAGCATTTTCCCTTACGTAAGGAGTAAAGTTGTTGGTTTCAATCGGGAAAGGCGGATTGACTAATTTTTTTGCTCTTTTGACTTCGCGCACAAAGACTGACAGAGAAGTCTTTTTTTGATCCTTGCTTACTTGGGTTGACTTGACTACAGCCTTAAACTCACTACCTAAGTTCATTGCTTGGGCAAGTTCCTTACCCCAGGTTTCTTCTAATTTGCCTAAGCGGTGGCCATCCTCAGAAATCACCGTTACCTCATCTTTGCTCTCGTGAAGACTAATCGGATTGCCAACTCTTAAGTTAACTAAAACCTTGGGCATGGCCAAATCCACTACTTCGACAGTTTTAGTTTTGCCCAGTTCTTCTAGGAAAATTTCAGGGTTAATCGGTAAGTTGTTTGTCTCCTTTGTTTTAAGTCCGCGCAGAGTTGTGAGTCGGTCTAAACCACGCTCAGCGATGGGGTTATAAGGATCAATTTCCAAAACTTTTTCGTAAGAAGCACGGGCCTTATTAATTTGACCTAGTTCTGTATAAGCCTTGGCCAAGCGGTTGAGAACGTCGCTGTCATCCGGATAATCTTCGGAAAGAGCAGCGTTGAGGGTTGCGGCTTTTTCCCAGGCTCCGTCAAGGGCGGCGGTAATAGCTTCTTGGTTTCTAGGGTCTAGTTCTACTTGTGACATTTTTCCTAAAATGCGTATCGCTTCTTAGCGACCGCCATACTAGTTAAATGATACACGCAATTTTATAAGTCTTGTCAAGGTCTTGACACGTGGTTGTGAACGATAGTTGGTTTTCTAGTTAATAGCAAGGAGCAAGCTTCTTTGTGTTAAAATTGAGACAGATATGTCAGGTCATAGCAAGTGGTCCACTATTAAAAGACAAAAAGGGGTTAAAGATGCTGCTCGGGGGCAGGCGTTTACCAAAGCGGCTCGGTTGATTACCGTGGCCGCCCGCGAAGGTGGCGGCAATCCAGATGCCAATTTTAAACTGCGTTTGGCAATTGAAGCAGCGCGCGGTCTTAACATGCCCAAGGACAACATTGAACGGGCAATTACAAAGGGAACTGGGGGAGATGGAAGCAAACCCTTGGAAGAAGCTCTCTACGAGGGCTACGGGCCTTCTGGAGTAGCTTTACTGATTGAGGCAGTTACTGATAATAAAATGCGCACCGCCAGCGAAGTCCGTTCTGTTTTGGATCGTACTGGTGGAACATTGGCTGGGCAAGGCGCGGTTTCCTTTCTGTTTAACTCCAAAGGTGTAATTGAAGTTGATGCTTCTGGGAAAGAAGCGGACGATTTGCTTATGGCCGCCGCTACCGCCGGTGCCGATGATGTTGAGGTGGAAGGAGATACTGGTTTGGTTTACACTAAGCCTGAAGCTATTGATAAAGTAAAGAAGGCACTTGAACAAAATAATTACTCAGTTAAGTCTTCAGAAATCTCAAAAGAGGCTAGTTCTACAGTCAAAATTACTGATGAGGCGCAAGCGGAGAAGGTTTTGAGTTTAGTAGAAAAACTGGAAGATCTGGAGGACGTGCAAAGAGTATATGCCAATTTCGACATCGCGACTGAAGTGATGGAAAAGGTGGCTTGAAATTAGATTTAAGATCTAAGATGTCAGATTTAAGATAAAAAAATGCAAATTCAGAAATGAAAAATTATTTACCTAATATAGCAAATCTTCGCTTTTACTTTCTAATATCGTTATTATTGTCATTGGTATTACCGTTTGTTGCAGCTTTAAGTTGTGGTTTGATTGAACCTTGTAAAGCTGGACCTATAATCAAAGGTTTCCTTGACCTTTTGAGCTGGCCAAGTTGGCTGTTTCCAGGTCTGTTTAATGCTCTTGTTTGGCCGCTTTCAGCTATAGTCTGGAGTCTGTTTTATTTAGTCTTGTTTTCTGCTATCCATTTCTTTGTATTCTTTATTAGAAAGAACAGATGAATCTTAATGAAGCTAAAGAAGAAACTCACAAAGTTATTTCTAAGATGCCTCCTCCAGCGTGGGGGCCATATCAACGAATGGGGGATTTGGTTGAAGAGGTAGGGGAACTTGCCAACGCTATTCAAGTCAAAGAGGGTTGGAAAACAGAAAAACGAGCTAAGTCTGAACTTATTGACTCGGTGTGTGATGTTCTTTTCTCGGTTTTTGGCTTATCAGCTCTTTACGATATTGATTTAGACACAGAGTACCCAAAAGTCTTAGAACACATTGATAACCGGCGCAAAAAAGGGGAGTTTGACCATGCTAATTCTCGGAATTGATCCTGGCACTGCCACCACCGGGTGGGGAGTCCTCAAAGTTGAAGGCACTAATGGTAAAACAAAATTTTCTGTCCGCAACTACGGCTGTATTCTTACCGACAAAAATCGGGAGATGCACTACCGACTACTTTCTCTTAAAGAGGGGATTAATAATTTAGTTTCTGAGTATAAACCTGATGCAATGGTGGTGGAGAAGATCTTCTTCGGTGTTAACCACCGTACGGCTATTATGGTGGGCCAGGCGATTGGGGCGATACTTTTGGCTGCGGCCGAAGACCACGTTCCGCTCTTTGAGTACACTGGTTTGACAATGAAACTGGTAGTTGCAGATCACGGCCGAGCTGATAAAGAACAGGTACAAAAGGCAGTTTTAAAACATCTGGGAGTTAGAAAATTGCCGGCAGTTAAAAGCCAATCTGGTCGGGAAATTTTTCGCTTTCGTGACGATGCCTATGATGCCCTAGCCTTAGCTATCTGCCATGTGCTAAAATCTCAAGGAGCATGATCTTAACTAAGCGGCAAAAGATTTCCCTGAGCACAATTATTCTTTCTGTCGGCCTTTTTGCCTTTCCTTTCCTCGACAGTCAACTTAAAGTTTATTTTCAAGACTCATCAGCAGTTTATCTTCTGGCTGGTCTGGTAGCTGCTAGTTATTTGCTTTCAGTCTGGTCAATTTTTCAAGATCTTTCTCGTTTTGAGTTCATAACGCTTTTTGTCTTGCCGGTGTTGCTTACCACTAGTTTCAGTTTGTTTATTGATCGCTACCAACCAACCGTGGAAGTACGTTTGCTACTGAGTATTGTTTACGGGGTAGTTTTATACACCTGCTTGCTGGCTGAAAATATTTTTAACGTTTCTGCCGAGCGCAATATCCCTTTAATCCGTGCGGCTAGAACAGTGGGTTATTTGGTGACCTTGTTTGTTTCCTTTGCTTTTTTCTCGCTCTTTTTTAGTTTAGGGCTTTCTTGGTGGGTACTCACACCAATCGCTTTTGTAGTTGGAACGCTACTTTTCGCTCAAGCTCTGTGGCAGATAGAGCTAGAAGAAATTTTTAGCCGAAAACTAATTGTTAGCTCTCTAGCAGCTGGCTTTTCAGTGGCCCAGCTTTGTGCAGCCCTTTCCTTTTGGCCGCTTGATCCGCCTCGAGTTGGTTTAGCTGTAACTGCTTTGGTTTACGTTACTTTAGGAATTATGCAGCACATGGTTAAAGAAGATTTGACCAGACGGACAGCTTTAGAATACGTTTTTGTCGCCTTTAGCGTTTTCCTTCTTCTCACGGTAACGACAAGTTGGGGTATTTAAACCTTGACTTGACCTGCTATACTAATTTTCCAAACCGTTTCACATTGTTAATGAAGCGGGTTTTCTTTTTCCCAAGTAACCGGTTGGTTGACTGCTCAAGAGAAAAAAAGGTATAATCTTTAGCGGTTGAAAGGCAGTTACTAAGAAGGGAGTGTGTACTTGAACAAAGTCAAGGGCTTGGAACCCCGCCGTTAAAAGCCAAAAAGGAGCAGGGAAATTCTCTAGAAAGGAAACAAGAGTGTTCTAATGGCACAATTCCACGGCGCAAATGGGAGGAGGACCAACTCTACTGGAGGGGGCTTGAGGCCAGTCGCAACCCGAACTACTGGATGGGGCTCTTTTCCCTGTTACTACGGAAGTAAATGCAGAAGCCCTCAGACCGTCCGTGTGTCAACCTCATCCGGGGTTCCTCTGATCCGTGGGCAGGGTAACGTGAAGACTTTGTATGACAGTCAAGGCCAACCCCACATTGTTTGCGTCTACGACGACGATAGATTCCTAGAGGAGGTTAGTCAAGGACGCATCTAACTCCCTGCGCATATCCCGCAGCTAGAAGTAGAATAAGGAAAAGAGACCAAAAGTGCTCGAAGTTCAACTGTAGCTAGCTAACCTCGAGCACTTTCCTTTTCTAAGGCAGGGAAGTGTGCGATAAGTATCAAGGGCGAAGTACAAATAATTTTTCTAACTTTTTACTTCTTACTTAACGCATGGGGTAGAGGAGTAGAGCGATAGGAGAAAGGGGAATTAAAAACGAAAGACTGTAAGGTACAGGTGATATAGTTCGATATAGTTGTTTCCACGTGTGGAAAGTATAACTATAGGGTCTATGTCAATTGTGGACCTGCTCGTAAAAAACCCGAAAGGTTCTTGGGGTTATTGTCCAACCAACAAGTACTTGTGTGCCCCACCCTTCTCCGTCCGACCCCACCTTTTAAATTTTTCTCTCTAACCTCTTTGCTTCAGCCCAAGTTTACTTTGTGGATAAGTTTTGCATACCCTAAAGCTGAGTGCTAACCAGAGGTTCAAGTCTGTAATTCTTGAGGCTCCAAATGATAAAATTAAGTTTGTCTAACAAGAAAATTTTGACCTATCTTGAACCTATTTCTATTTAAGAACGCTATTAGATTAACCCAGGTCTACAGAGGAGGCGCTGTAAGGCCCAAGAGCGCGTTTTTACATTTAAGGTAGTAAAGTTTTGACTCTCTTTCCAGAGAAGCAAAAGATTAACAATTGTTTTCTTAAGTTTTTACCAAACCTGCTCCCACTCTTGAAGCCCTTCTTAACAGGCTTAGCCTCAATTAGTTATTACGTCGCACAATGTATCTTATGCGACGTGAAGCCACTCTTCTCCGGAGGCTGTTTTGTAAAATTTTTACTTTCTTCTCCGCTACCAGTCTTAATGAAAATTCTTTCAAGAACTCTTTACAAAATTCTCCGTTTTTGTAGCCGGCTAAAAATTTCTATCTTTCAATTTCGGTCAGGATCGAAATATTGACCGATAGAACAGTTAAAAATGCCAATTTTTGTAATTCAGCCAGTCCTCCGTTCTGTACAAATTTGAGGCTAAGTATAGAAAAATAGCTTGATATATCAGTCTAAAGACTATGTTCTTGGTTGTGTTAAGAAAAGACTTGCAAAACTTCCTGGTTGCTATTACAGTATCGGCAATTGACAATATCGAAGGGAGGTGAAGCTTGGATGTTTTCTCTGGTTAATGTTAACTGGGTCGAAGTTGTTGCGGCGGTTGTTGCTTCCATGGTCATTGGGTACGCTTGGTATTCGAACCTGCTTTTTGGTAAGGAGTGGCAAGCTTTGGTCGGTAAATCTGAAGCGGATCTTAAGGCTAACGCATCTACCGCCTACGGTGGAACCATTGTCCTTGGACTAATCACTGCCACTATTATGTCTTTGATAATCGAAAAGACTGGTGCGGCCACCTACAGTGACGGTGCAATGGTTGGGGCGGTGGTCTGGCTTGGTTTTGTAGCAACGAGTGCTGGTGTGACGACCTTTTTCGAAGGTTCACGTAAGAAATTGTGGTTGATTAACACTGGCTACCAATTAGTAAATTACTTGGTAATGGGGGCAATTATTGCTGGTTGGGCTTAAAGTTTTTAGAAAAAAGAAGATCCCCGTCTGGTGGCTCGGTTAGCGAGACCAGCGGGGATCAGCGTTTCAGATCTTCAAGATCTTGTACAGCGGTGAGGCTGACTTGTTGTCCCTCGGGCCGATGATCAGTAGGAAAAGAGCGGCCAAGGCTCCAATTACGACGGCATAGGTTGTCAGCTCTCCGGAGAAACCTTCCTTGGCTAAAAAGCCAATGGCTTTGATGCCGAAGTTTAGCCACAGGTAAGCTGTTCCCCAGAAAAAGATCGCATGGAACCAGCCGTAAGTATTGACGCCAATCTCGACCGTACCGTGCCTTAGATTATCTAACGGTGCGGTAGTAGTCCAGTCGCCTCTTCGATCTTTCATTGGTCCGGTCGAAAGCCAAACACTAGTAATTACCAGCGAAGCAATGACCGAGAGCCAAGAAAGTTCCTTAGAGACTAGTACGCCCCCATCCACCTCTGCGTTTTGGTAGAAGGCAGCGATTAGTCCAGCCACGATGGGCATAATGATCGGGTCGCCAAAAGTGGTGGTCCAGAAGTAGGTCAGTCCTACCCTGCCGTGATGCTCCGTTTGGAAGTAGTCCCGGAGAGCTAGTAGGTAGAGGACTCCTACTATTGCCAGAACTAGACCTCCAACTATCCAAGGGTTCAGTTCCAGGATCCCCTGCAGTGGATCGTTTTCGTACAGTTTCAAGATCTTTCTCCTTTTTTATTTAGTTTGTGGGTAGATTATACTTCAAGGGACACAAAAAGTCAATTTACTATAAGTTATTGAAAAAGAAAGCGCTTCTTTTTTAAGGAAGCGCTAGAGTGAGCACTCTGGGTTTATCCTTCTTACCAGCTCCAAGAAGTCGTTGTCGTATTCCTGTGGGGCGTAGCCACACTGCAGACAACTGACGCGGTATTTGGTTCGATCATCGTCTCCAACTACTAGTTGTCCTCGACAGCGAGGGCAAGGTTTGGCGATTGCAATAAGAAGCACCTTTCGCCTTTCCTTTCTCCGTTAGCGTTAAAGACGCATCTTGCCGTGGGAAGGCTGTCTTCGGCGCTGATACCCTCGTGCTCCTTCAATGGGAATACGACTGATCGGTGGACCAGTGTTTACCTCCCGCACCTTCCCACAGATCGTACAGGTCCAGTAGGCTCCGCGAAAGTCCTTTTCATAGACCATTCGTCCGCCGCATTTTGGGCAGGAAGGTGATTTTCTTTTCCTCACTGCCATTGTTGGCTGTTGTTGAACTGGTCGGCGGCCGACTAACGTGGTTGGCAGTGGCGGTACGTGTGGGTCAGGTAACTTCCGCGGGATTTGGCCGTTGGTAATAACCCGGACTGGTGTTGCAGGACCGGAGCCTAGGCCCTCTATCTGATCCAGGACAAGCCACCAGCCCTCGAGTTCATCTTGTGGAAGTGGGTCAGCATGACTTCGGTCAGGTGTTTTTAGCACCCGGTCCCAAAGTGCGGAAACCCGTTCTCCAAAACCACTCGCGTTAAGACGCAAGATCTCCGTTCGGAGCGAACCTAAGCGGGCTATCCAGATTACCCTTCTTTTCACCACGTCAGGCTTAAAGAGTATTTCTGCAGTCTCTTTTGTACTTTGCTGACCAAGATAGAGACAAAAGAGGGCGGTATACTCTGTTCTGGTGATGTCCCAGGGGAAAGCATCTTCGAGAAGATGAACCCCAGGTTTTAGATCAGCCAGTAGCTGTGGGTTGTCATCCCAGGGCATCTTTACTCCCCTTTCTCTGAATTTGGTTTTGTTGTGCGGAGGAAAACGTTCGTTCCTTAACGATTTAACTGTAACAAGCAATACTTAAAAAGTAAATGTTCCTTAATGAGAAAAGAAAAACGCCCTGATCGGTTTGATCAAGGCGTTAGAGGTCTGAAGGTGCGCTGTTGCGGTGCAGGATCTCTTCCGTTTCTGCGGCTAAGGGTGTTTTAACTTTCAAAACACGCGCTCGGCCACAAGAGCGACACTTTTGCACCTCGTCGTACACATCACTCTCAAAGAAAGTTGTACCGCCGCAGTGATGACAGCGTCGGCTAGGCGGTTGTTCGGGTGGTTGTTCCGCTACCGCTTTAGTTGCTGCTTTTTGCGCAGCGAGCCTCCGTAACCCTAGAATTATTTCTCTGGTCTTAGGGCCCATCGCCTCTAGAGGCATGTCCGGCAACGGTTTCCACTCTACTGGCGGTTTTTCTTCTGTTTGGGGCTTAACCGACTTTTCGGTTGCTTGGGGCGGGCTCTTAGCCCTAGTTTGTACGCTCCTGAGCTTCTTGTCCGTTTTAATCTCTTTGCTGCGCTCACCCCATTCGGTTGGCCCTTCGTAGCCGGTCTCGGTGTAGATGCCTAACCAGGGTTCGATTTCAGACCGTTGAAAGCTACCTCTTAGATGGGGTAACTCTGTCACTCGCTTGTATAGGGCCACAACTCTTGGTCCATAACCGTCGGTATTTACGCCTGCAAACCGTTGGCGGTGGTGCGAGGACATGAAGTTGATACGGGTTATGGCTCGTGCGAAGTGACCCTCTTCGAAGAGGATTCTCGCAGTTTCCAAAGCTGTTCTTCGGAGCAGGTAACGCAGGCAAAGAATGGTAAACTCCTCTGGTGACAAACCCCAAGGGTTTGGATCCGTCAGGAGCTTGATTCCCTCTCGGACTTGGTAATCTCTGCCCAAGAAAAACCGTTTCCGCATTTGGATCCCCCCCTTTCTGTTTTTTAGTTTGGGTATGAGTTTAGCAAATTCGAAGCTGAATGTAAATGCTGGGTAGTTATTTGCCTTGCCAAGAAAAACTCCCGTCTAGGTTCTGACGGGAGTTCGTCGAGTAGTGAAAGCTCCTAGCTTGTCATTTGCCTGCAGCTTCCTTAGCGAACTCTCCTCTACAGGTTGACCGTTGAGACTAAAAGGGCCAATTAGACTCATGTCTGCTTCTTTATCAAGTTCAGCGATGGCTTCTTGAACAGTCATGCCAACGAAAAGAAGTCTTCTATTTGTCACAACTTGTCCGTCTGGCCAACCGTAAATTTCGACCGAAATTGGCAAGCGGGGTTCAGAATTGGTTGTCACCTCTGCTCCTTTCTTGGGAATGATTATAACAAAATCTTGCCAGAAAAAGAAAACTCTGCTTATTTTATGTAGCCGCGCCAATACAAAAATGAGGAAAAGATGAAAAGAATAAAGCCTCCCAAACTAATAGTGAAAAGAGACGAGGTTCTTTCCGCGAGAATCCCCGCCAAAGCATTGCCAATCGGCATGAGTCCAACAAACATAGTTAAGTAAACGCCCATCACTCGCCCGCGCATTTGGTCTGGAGCCAGAGTTTGCACAGTTGTATTAATGTTGGCTACCTGGATTATCAAACCTAACCCAGCAAAAAATAAAAGAAGATGGGCTAAGAAAAAGTTGTGGTTGAAACCAAAGAGCATCAGACTTAGGGAGGAAATTAAGGCCCCGGCGATGATCAGACCGCTGCGTTCTTTTCGAGAGCGTTGGGTGGAAGTGAAGAGCGCTCCCAGTAAACTGCCAGCTCCGGCAGCTGAAAGCAAAGACCCCAGACCGGAAGCTCCGGCGCCGTAGATTTTTTCTGCGACCACCGGCATCAAAGTTTGGTGTGGCCAGTTGAAAAGACCAGTAGCGGAGGCGAGTAATGTTAACCAAAGCAAACGCTCGTGGGTAAAAACAAATTTTATTCCCTGTTTCAACATAGTAAAAGGGTGTAAGTTAGCCTCCAGTTCTTCAAACTTTAAGGGTTTAATTTTAGTTAAGAAAAAGATAATTGGTAAGAAAGAAAGAGCATTAAAAATGAAAGTCCACCCCACACCGACAGTAGCAATCAGGATTCCGGCAAGTGCTGGGCCTACAAAACGTGCCGAGTTAAAAATACCAACATTTACCGAAATTGCAGAGGCAAGGTCTTTTTTGCCAACCAGCTCGACCACAAAAGTTTGCCGGGTTGGCAGGTCAATAGCTCCGGCAATACCGGTTAAGACAGCTAAAATTATGATTAGTTCAACCGTAGCTACTCCCAGTAAGACCGTTAAACCCAAAATAAGTGCTAAAAGGGCTTGAACAATTAAAATCCAAGACAAAAGCTTTCTGGTGTCAACTTTATCAATCAAGACTCCAGCCCAGCTAGTTAAGAATAAAGTTGGCAAGCCACCAAGTGCGGCTACTGTCCCGACCCAGAAAGCAGAATGAGTCAACTGGAAAACTAAAAAGCCTTGTCCGACTAACTGAAGCCAAAAACCCATGAGAGAGGTTATTTGGCCGGCAAAGTAAAATTGGTAGTTGCGATGGGTTAGAGCTGGGAAGACTGAGGCTACTCGACCCGGAAGTTGGACTGGAGCCCGACCAGTCGTGGCCGCGATAATTTCCAACTCTTCTTCATCAAGCAAAACGTCAACTTTTTTGGCCATTGTGGGAAAAGAATATTCTACCGCAGATTGTACTGACAGACAACTGTGAAGAAGGCAAATTTAATAACTGTTGGGGCAGGTTCGTTGGAAAGCCATTAAGTGTTTGCTTGGTTAGCTGCCGGTGAAGATTTGGGTGAAGTACTTCATTCCACTGGCACTTACGGCTGCGCCGATGCCGATGTGAGTAAAATCGCCGCTTAAGATGTTAGCTTTGTGGTCAGCGCTGGCCATCCAAGTTTGGAAGGCGATCATGACTGTTTGTGAATCAGCGTAAGTATTTCTGCCAATATTTTCCCCGGCCTTCTTGTAGCTAATCCCCGCCTCTGCCAAGAGAGTGAAGGCCGTTTCTCCGGTTGGGGAGGTGTGGGAAAAATAGTTTTTGGTGGCCATGTCGCCTGCACGGCTTCGAGCGATATTAACCAACCGACTATCAACTTGCAAGGCAGGTAAGCCATTTTCGGCTCGGGCTTGGTTAGTCAGGGTAACTAAAGTTTCCCCCCAAAATTGGGTTATGGGTTTGGTAGGGGCTTTTGGTTTTGGTGGTGAAACAGTTGGTGTTGGCGCAGAAGTTGGGCTGGTATTTTCAGTTGAGGCTGTAGGAGTTTGTGGTACAGCCAGAACTTGCGGAACAAAAGACTCTTTATTTTTTAAATTGGTAAAAACAAATTCTGTTTGGTAGGATCTTGTTCCCAGAACAGAATCTTGTAAGGTCTGCGGTTGTGATTTTAAAAAAGGTAAGGATAGGAAAATCAAGCTTGCAAAGCCTACTGCCAGCATAAAAGCGGCAGGCTTATGCAAGAAAATTTTGCCCATCTCGAAGGGTTTGTGGGCCGGCTAGATAAATTCTACCACAAAGAAAAAAGCAACCGGTTTAGGGCTTGCTTATTTTTATTAAACACGGATTATCTAAGTCGCCGTAAGCACTAGCATACATTCCAAATAAATAGTTCGGAATTAGATATTTGTGTCTTCCCCCTCTTTTGCCCCAAATAGGGTCATTTACATAAATGTATTTTTCGTCAATTCCAGTAATCACGTTAAAATGAAAATTAAATTTTGGTTTACCCGCGGAGAGAAAACTAGAAGTTAGTAAAGCTATCAAAGGTCTTCTTGCATTAATTTCCTCCTTAATATCCCCTACATCAGGGATTTTGACTCTGACCTCGCCACCGTCTTTTAAGAAATTAACAAAGAAATTGATTACTCGTTTACCGTCTTTAAATGTATTAATTTTCAATGAGTTTTCCAAATGCTTGATTAACTGTTCCCTACCAATTCCAACATTACTAAGTGCGAACAAACCAGGATTAAAGGTTACAATTTCAACTTTAAAACCCAAATTTAAAAGATGAGAACCTAGTTGTGGTCCGTAAGTCCCAACTTTAAAAACCTTTATTTTTGATTTGAGATCTGCAAGTGAGGCTTTCAGACCATGATAGGCAGCTACCATATTGATCGTGGCTAAACCACAGTCAACAGAATCTTTAGGCTGAATTACTAAAGGAACATTTAATTTCATTTCTTTAACTTCTCCAAGTGGTCTTTGATGTATTTCTCGTAGCCGATATCTTTGGGATGGTAGTATTTGCGGTCTTTAAGTTGATCCGGTAAATATTGCTGTTCTACGTGCCCGCTTTCGTAATCATGGGCGTATTTGTAGCCCTTGTGGTAACCAATATCTTTCATAAGGTCAGTGACAGCGTTGCGCAAATGCAGCGGCACGGGTTCATTCAAAGTGCGCTTAACATCTTGCTGGGCTGCAAGAAGAGCCATATAACTAGCGTTGGATTTGGGTGTAGTGGCCAGATACGTGGCAGCATGGGCTAGGTTAAGGGAGGCTTCCGGCAAACCAACGTACTGAAGAGCGGCAGCTGCCGCCACTGCCACTTGCAAGGCTTTAGGATCTGCATTGCCAACATCTTCACTAGCCAAAATAATCATGCGGCGGGCAATAAATTCCGGATCCTCCCCGGCTTCGAGCATGCGCGCTAGCCAATAAACTGCTGCGTCTGGATCGCTTCCCCGTATTGATTTAATAAAAGCCGAGATAATGTTGTAGTGCTCCTCACCAGTCTTGTCGTACAAAAGTTTCTTGGAACCCAAGGCTTGAGTCATTTTTTCTTCGGTAAGAGTACGTTTGCCTTCCTTAAGATTAGTTAAATTAACAGCAATTTCTAAGGCGTTTAACACAGTCCGAGCATCTCCGTTGGAAGCTCCCAGCAGAATATTTCTTGCCTCTTCAGTCAGTTTTGCGTAACTTCCCCCCAGTCCCCGCTCTTTATCACCAAGGGCGCGGTCGATCAAAATGGAAATATCCTCGATTGTTAGCCGGTCCAAAAGCAGAACTTTGCTGCGGGACAGAAGCGGGCCAATCACTTCAAAAGAAGGATTTTCAGTGGTAGCGCCAATTAAAATAATCGTGCCGTCTTCAACATGCGGCAAAAGGAAAGCTTGTTGGCTTTTGTTCCAGCGGTGAATTTCGTCAATACACAGAATTGTTTTCTGGTTGAAAGCGTCTTGCCGCTGTTCGGCTGCGTGAATCTCCTTTTTAACCTCGTTAATTCCCACTTCAACTGCAGAATGGAAAACAAATTCGCTTTTGGTTTCATTGGCAATGATTTTAGCCAAAGTTGTTTTCCCAGATCCGGGCGGTCCCCAAAAAATTAAACTGGGGATTTGGTCGTTTTGTAAAAGAGTGGTGATAATTTTGCTCCGTCCAACAAGATGTTTTTGGCCGACAAACTCTTTCAGGGTTTGCGGACGCATCCGATCCGCAAGAGGGCGAGTTGAAGAAGTTGCAGTTTGAGATGGTTTGGAAAACCTTTTTGCTGGCATGGCAGAAATATATTAGCCTTTCTTTCGGGTCAGGTCAACCAAACAAAAAGGAAGGCTCTTTTGGAAAAGAGACCTTCCCTGTTTCGACGCCTTTGGTTAGTAGGAGTGCGAGATTATTTCCTGCCTCCGCTTTTTGGAAATCAGGTCCATTGCTTGAACACGGAAAGCGATGAGTTTTGATCTTCCTTTCTTACTTAAGAAAGCTGCTCCCAGAGCAGATCCGATACTTAGCACTAAGAACAGCTTCGCTCTTCGTTTACTCGAGCTAGTGACGGGTTGCAAGAGTTTTCCTGTCTCCTTTCGTTTCTCTTAACACTAGATAATTTAGCAGAAATTTTCTTTGATTCAACAAGGAAGCAGCGGTTTTAGTTAGTTTTGGGGTTGGAAACGCCGATTTCGTAGAGGTAAAGGGGGCCGAAAGGTGTAAGATGAACCTCGTCAACAGCTAGTGGTTTCCAATCAGGAAAAGTGAAAGCTGCAGAAACGATTCTAGTGCCAGGTTTGAGTTCTTTTAACAATTTATCAACTAAAGCTTCGTTAGTTTCTTGCAAAAGAAAGAGGATAACTACGGTGGCTGATGAAAGATCAACTGCAAAGAAATTTTTATTAAGGAAAGTTACTTTATCGGAAAGTCTAAGAAGAAAAATTTGGAACTTGCTGTAAAAAAAGCGCAACCGATCAATCTCAATTCCAACAGCTTGGGCGTTGTGGCGAAGTGCAGCCATAATGGGGATACGGCCATCACCAGATCCCAAGTCGTAAACCACATCACTCTCCCCTACTTTAGCTAGATGTAAAACTGCCTCGACTATGTCCGGCTCCATGGCTACGTAAGGAGCACCGACGTCAGCTGCTTTATACCTCCAATAACTGTAAACAAGGTAGCCTAAACCGAGGGCAATTATGGCAGCGATAGCGAACATTAACTGCAATTATATAGCTACTAGACGCGTCTTGTCTAAACAGGTAAGATTTAGTGTGTGGATGCATTAGCTGAGATTGAGCTCTTATTTTTGCTAGGAAGTACCTTCCTAATCCCCATATTTGGTATCCTCACTATCATATTATTTGTAGCGTGGTTAAAGACTCGTAAAAAACCCTTAATGTACCTAGCGTTAGTGTTTTTGTTTGTAGTTTTCCTTCTGGTTTTGAATCAGTCTTTGCCAGCAAGTTCTAGGGCAATTAATTATTTCTGGGGGAACGATCGTTACTGAGTGGGTAACAAAGGAAGATCTCTCTCCTAAAGATCTTCCACTACTTTTTGTGCAGGCAGCCGTTACTGTCTCGGGTGTAGTCAGAATCGTAAAGCGGTTGTTCTGATGAGTCTATGGTTCTGATACAACTCTCACTTCCTGCGATGTGGACAGACAGGAAGACGACAGCTATGAGTAGAACCAGACCCGTTAAAATTACCCACCAACTGTCCAAGAAAAACGGTTTGCGCACTCGCTGTCCCCAGTAGTATTCACCAGGGTTGTTAGGCTGACGCATACTTCTCCTTTCCCTACCCTTAATTATAACCTGCTCTACCAAATTACTCTAGGCCTTTGACAAGTTGGAGACCTTATTTTAAACTTAAACTTCATGGAGGAAGCTGCTTCAGCCCCAAACAAAAACAATAAAACTACTATCTACGTTGCCGCCGCGGTTATCGTAATACTAATTGTATTAGGAATAGTTTATCTTCTTTCTGGAAAGAGCGGCTCTTACAACAGCAGCAGTTCAGAAAATTCTCAGAAGGAAGCCAGCCAGAGTGGTTCGACCAGTAATTTGAGCTTAGCTCCAGAGAAAAAAGCTGCCCATTTTGAAAGTTCCACTCCGATGCATGGTGATACTTATGCTACCGCCCCGATTAACGTCACGATTAATTTTAATTTTGATTTAGTTCCAACAAGTACGATCACGGTAACTAAAGATGGTCAGGATTGGTCTGAGGGTGAAATTAAAATTGTTAGTAATAAATTAACCATGCAGAAAAGCTTAAAGGCTGGTCTGGCCGATGGTGTTTACCTAGTTGAATACAAAGCTTGTTGGCCAGATGGTTCCTGCCATGACGGGGCTTTTGCTTTTGTTATTGATTCAGCTGGAAAAGTAGACTACCAAGATATGACGGATAAAAGTGAAGTTACTGTTGATATGAAAAACTTTGTTTTTGTCCAGAAAAAAATTCGGATTTCAAAAGGGACTAAAGTTACTTGGGTAAATATGGATGACGCAGCTCACTATGTTAATACCGACAGCCACCCTGGACACACTTATTTTCCAGTCCAAAATTCCGCCTCGATTGCTAAGGGACAATATTACTCCACTACTTTTGTAACAGCCGGTCAATATAACTACCACTGCTCTGCTCACTACCCAGAAATGGTCGCCAGTTTAATTGTTGAGTAATTAGTGAATTTCCTTGTTTAACCAGTCCAAGTATTTCGGATCAACTTCGTCAGTTTTTATGGAGATAATTTCCGGAGTTTCGTCAGTAGAGCTTGACTTAATAAAAGATTGAACCTCGGAAAACTTCTGTTCCAGAGTTTTTAAAATCAACAAAAACCCACTTTCGGAAACTATCTTTCCTTTCCACCAATAGCCTGCTTCAATTGGCAATAGGTTGTAACAGGCAATCAATCGTTTTTCTAACAACTTTCGGCCAATTTCAACTAATTTCTCTTTGTTATCTAAAGTGGTCAGAATTAAAATCATTTATCTTCAACCAGTTTATATTTGGAAATAAATCGAGAGAAGGCAAAAATAACCCCGTGGGAGTAAGCTAAATCTCTGGGTAAGTGCCCGTTGGTGATCATGCCCATTGCACCTTCTTTTTGGTAAATTTCTTGGTCGCCGGTCATATCGATGATGGTATGTCTTAGTTCTCTCCCGTTCAGAAGTTCTTGGGCAACTTTTTTAGAAATCTCAAAGCGAGCTGAAGAACCTAAACCAACCTTTCCTTCTTTGTTAATAACCGCAACCCATCCACTTTCGAACCATCTACCATTCACCTTACTAATTGCTCCTTCCATTCCAATTGCATAATCAGCGCCGGTTTTTTGCAACGCGGCTCGAGCGCGATTGATCGCGCCAGTAATTCCATCTTGGTCAGATTTGGGCTGCCCGTCCACTCCAGATACTACTTCTACTCCTTCAACCTCTACCTCCGAAAAGATCCGTTTTAAAGCTATTTCCGCCGCCCGGATTTTAGCTGCATTTTTACTACCGACAACAACTTTCATACTTTAATCTATTGATAAAATTGATAAATCAGAATAGTTTAGTTCCGAGTTTGGCGGGTTTGTCTGGTCGGACCAAGACTACTCTCCCATGCTCATCCGAAACTCCTAAAGTTAGACATTCCGAAACAAATGGCCCAATTTGTTTGGGTGGAAAGTTGACTACTCCAAGCACAAGCGAGTCTTTCAACTCCTCTTTTGTGTAAAGGTCAACAATTTGCGCACTGGATTTCTTAACACCGATTTCAAGACCAAAATCAATCTGGAGTTTGTATGAGGGTTTTTTAGCTTCGGGAAAATCCTCTACTTTAACTACTTTTCCCAAGCGAATATCAACTTTAGCAAAATCTTCATAATTGACCATAGACGAATTTTAGACTTTGATGGGAAAAAGTTCAACAAAAAGAAACGCGGTGAAGTTTGTGACTTACCGCGTTGGTTGAAGCTCTCCCTTTCAAGTTTTTTCAGTGGTCTTCAGATAATCTTCCGCCGCTCCAACCATGTCATCAAGGCCATCGCCTTTGGCTCTCGGTTGGGTTACAGTTTCAGTCGCAGCTCCGTGGGTCTTCTCTATTCTCTCGCTGTACACGTCAGTTGACGGTGTGCGGACCATGAACACCAGACCTACGACCAATAAACCAAGTGAGATTAGAACCATGGTGTACAGCCACAAGTTGTTGAGCAAGTTCACCGTGTTAGTGATCTGATCCATGACTCCCCTTTCAAAGCCGTTAGGCTTGTTAGTTTTAAGGTAAATTATACTCCAAAGCTGCTAGTAGCTTAAGGGTTAAGTTGAATTTGGTTGTTGTTTAGAGTAAAAGTGGCAGTTGATCCGCGGGAAAGCTGGCCGGAAAGCAAGCCTTGTGAGATGCGGTCTTCAATTTCTTTCTGAATTAGCCTCTGTAGGGGGCGAGCTCCAAAAGTGGGGTCATAACCTTTTTGTGAAAGAAAGGCGACTACTTCTGGCGAAATCGACAGTTTTAAATCTTGTTTTTCTAGCCTTTTGGTTAAGCCAGTTAGCATTAGCGTGACAACTTGGCTCACTTGTTTTGGATCAAGAGGTTGGTAGACAATGACGTCGTCAAAACGGTTAAGAAATTCTGGTTTAAAAACCCCCTCGCTCAAAAGTTTTTCAATCAAAGTCTGCTTCAAGCTTTCAATTTTTGTACCTTTTTTAATTTCCTCGCGAATATATTCTGCCCCAGCATTAGAAGTGCCAATAATAATCGTGTTGGTGAAACTGACCTTGCGGCCAGAAGAATCGGTAGTCACACCCTCGTCAAAAATTGCCAAGAAAGTTTCTTGAACTTTCTGATGGGCCTTTTCCATTTCGTCAAGTAGTATCAGACTAAAAGGATTAGCCCGCACTTTCTCAGTTAACTGCCCTCCCTCCTTATATTCAGAGGAACCGGGGGGCGCTCCAATTAGACGGTAAACGCTACTTTCTTGGTTGAACTCACTCATATCCAAGCGGATAATCGTTTCTTCTGAACCAAAATAAACTTGCGAGAGAGCTTTGGCAGTTTCGGTTTTCCCCACCCCAGTAGGTCCCAAAAAGAGAAAAACGCCAATCGGTTTCTGGCTGTCTTTTTTCAGGGTTCGGGCTCGTCTTACTGCTTGGGAAACACTCTTTACGGCTTCGTCTTGACCGACGATACGCTGATGAAGAATTTTTTCAAGATTTGCAAGTTTTCCTTTCTCGTCTTCAGTTGCCAGGCCAGCTGGAACATGGGCTTTGTCTGAGACTAGAGATTCTACGTCAGTGGCCTCAACGATCTTTTTCTTCTTTAAAGCAACGGCAACGGCCGCTTCATCCAAAAGTTCAAGTGCCTTGCCTGGTAAAACTTTATCAATTAAATAGCGTTCGGAGAGTTCAAGCGTCTTTTTGATCGCGTTGTAAGTGATCGTGACTTTGTTTTTTCTCTCCATGACAAGAGCAGCCTCTTCAAGAATTCTCACCGTCTGGTCGGGGGAAGTTTCCGAAACGTCAATAATTTCAAAATCACTAGCAAATTCGCTCCTACTTTCAATAAACTCATGATAACTCTGCCGGGTTGAGGTACCGATCACTTGCAGAGAACTTTTTAAATAATCCAGTAACAGCCCAGAAATATCGAACTTGCCCCCTTCTAAGGCACCGGCCAAGTTTTCAATTTGGGGAATATAAAGAACAACGTCTTGGGCGTGCGAGACCTCGGTTAAAATGTTTTTCAGCCTTTCCTCCACTGATCCACCGCCACTAAAAGCGGCAATATCAAGCTCCAAAAAGCGTTTGTAAGAGAGACCCTCTGGCAACTGCCCGCTAGAGGATTTTTTAGCTAGTGAGTAAACAATAGTTTCTTTACCAATGCCCGGTTCTCCAAGCAGTATGGCGTTGCGTTTTTCGGTTCTTAACAAGACTTCTTGCAACTGCCTAACTTCTTTTTCTCGGCCAACTAAGAAATTTTCTTTCTGGCCTATTACTAAGCTTAACTCTTTGGTGTACTTTTCAGTTTCCAGTGTCCATCCCCCACTCCAAATCGTCGCTAACCCCAGACCGAAACTGCTGGGCGGTCTTTCCCAAAAAGCAACTTCCCTTTCCGAAAGCCAGTTACGGGCCCAGTGGATAATGTTGCTCAAGTCGCTATCACGAAGCTCTCTTTGAAAATAAAGTTTCTGTAGAAAAACCGATTTTGCAAACAAAGCTTGCAAGAAAGAGAGTTCGTCAATGCAAGCTTGCCCTTCTTTTTCAGCATAGCTTGCTGAGAGACTCATTAAATCATTAACGTCCATTTTTTCGTCAGCAGTTTTTATTGCGGAAAGCTCTTGGAGGGTAAGAAAAGAGCGCCTAAAGACAAAGGCAATTTTAGGGTCGCTACTAAGAATTTTGAGGAAGTTAGCTGTAGTTCCCCAGAAAGGCCAGCTAAGCATACGTTTAGCTAAAGAAAGGCTAACAAGGTTAGCTAAATTGGTTTTAACGCTGATATCAAGATTTTCCGCTTTGGTGCGTAAAATCTTAAAACGGTAGAAAATTTCGAACATTAGAACAAAGATCAGTAAAGAGCCGGTAAGGTAAGGAACTGTGGAGTTCTCAATGTTTAGTAAAAGTAAGGTAAGAAGAAATAAGCTAAACGTAGCAAGGCTGCGTAAGACTGTTCCTAGCAGTGAGGAATAAATTAAACTAAAGGCAGCTTTTTGCCAGATTCTTGAAGTTTTAGGTGAAAAAGGCAGCATAAATTCCAATAAAAACTGAAAACGGTATTAAAAACCAAGTCGCTAAAATAATAAACTCAAGCAAAACCAAAATCCCAAAAAAGAAAAAATCAAAAAGCAAAAAAAGCACCTTGAAAAAAATCCCCATAAAAATTGAAAAGCCTACCAGCCCTTCCCGATACTCGTTTTTCCAGGGTTTAAAGAAGGTTCTGAAAATTTCTCTAATGCCCAGAATTTGATAGAAGAAGGCTAGCAGAAAGCGTAGGAATTTCAAAAGACCAAAGGTTGCTTCAATAAACCACCAATGTAAGAATTCGGCAGGTAGAGTAACAAGAAACGAGCCTAAAGAAACGGCAGACTGCATAATTTAAGTATCAAGTATTAAGGGTTACATGTTAAGTATAAAACAGAAAACGCAAAAATACCTAATTGGTGATACAGGCTACTTGTAAGCTGAGCCTGTCATTGACAGAGAAAGAGCGATTGTTTACGCTAGAAAGTAAGTACCTATGGACAACCCTGCTAACCCCGAACCTCCGCAGCCAATTGTTTTAACCTCGCCGACTACCCCACCGCTGCCTGAGAAAGGGTCAACCCGTAGCTTTTTAGCAACCTTTAGCTTACTTTTTTCAGGCTGGTTGATCGGCAACTTAATCTTAGTAGCAATTTTAAGTGCTGGGGCATCTTTTGTAGTTAGTTCAACTGGTTTGGTGAAAATTCCTCTCTTAACCGACTACTTTTTTGGAAGTGCTCAAGTCCAAGGTGAGGTTTTGGATAAAAATTCTCTAAGATCTGCCCAAGAAAAGATTGACCAGATGACTGCTCTTAACGAAAACCAAACCATTAGGGCCCTAAGCTTAACTGAAAGTGAAATTAACAGTGTGCTCAAAGAGCAATTTCAGAGAGATCCCAATTTTCCTATTGTAAATTCCCACCTTGATTTGAAAGAAAACGAATTTATTTTTACTGGTACGCTTTACACAACCGGCGCTCCAGTTGAAATCCGTGGTCGAATTTCGGTTTCAAATTTACTGGGAGAAATTGAAATTACTAAAAGCAAGTTTGGTAAAGTTGAGATACCACTTTTTCTGGCGACTAATTTAATCGATAGCGCTCTTTCTAGAGTTGGTTTGGGCCTTTCCGGTAGCCAAATCCCGGCTCGCAACATCTGGGTTTACGAAGAAGAGGTTTTTCTTGAAGATGTAGTTAGACCACGAGACTAGTTCCGACGCTTCTTTGCTTGAACTCTTGGGGTTCCTTAATTTATATTAAGGGAGTGAAAGTCTCAGTTAAAGGAGTTTCAGTTAGAGAAAACACAAGCTTAGAAGATTACGCTCTGAAAAAAGCCGAGAAATTTTATCATCATTTTCCAGAAATTATTAAAGTTGAGATTGAACTACGCACCGAGCTTGGGAGGAAGGGTAAGGAAAATGACTTTATTGCTGATATCAATTTACATATACCAGGCAAAACTATAAAGGTTTCCGATCAGGAACGAGATTTGTATAAAGCTGTGGATCGTTCCGTGGACAGGATGTTGGAAGTTCTACGTCGTGAAAAAGGCAAAAAACAAGGTCGTTTCCGACACTCTCTTAGCAGATTAGTTACCAAAGGTTTGGGTTATTTTCCAGCACTTGGGAAGGTTAATAAAAGGATTTTTCGGGGTCGTTAAGAGCTTGGGAAGCTAATAATTTCCGATTTCTCAAGTTTCCTACTCTCTCCGAAAGTGAGGGCAACGTCTGCTCCGGTTTTAAGATCCAAGGTTTTTAACTCCTGCAAAGGCTTACCTTCCACTTTAAGTTTTAAAGCAAGGATAGGTATTTCATGGGAAACCGCTACTACTACTCTACCTTGATATTTTTCTAAAATTTCCTTCAGAACCTTTTCCATCCGAGTGGCAATTTGATCAAGGTTTTCGTCGACCTCAGTGGAAGAAGGGTCTGACAACATCTTTTCGTAATAAAAACTTTTAACTGCTTCGGACCAAGGTAGACTTTGCCATTTTTGGGCGTCAACCTCAGTTAGATTGTAACTGTGTTGTAGACTGGCTTTGGGGATGTGTTTAGCAATAATCTGGGCAGTTTGATAGGCTCGTTCCAGCGGTGAAGTGTAGATTGCCACAACGTTTTTGTCAGAGAGGAAATTTCCAACTACTTCCGCTTCTTCCTTTCCCTGAGGGCTTAAGTTAAAGCCGGGCATACGACCGTAAGTTATTCCCTCTTTATTTTCCGTATGGCCATGGCGTACTAAATAAACAGTTGTGGTCATTGGTTAAGAAACATTAAGGCTAGAAAGAATATAAAATACGCTGCCAAAAATTATTAGTAAAAGTACTATGAAAACAAAAAGCCCGATTAAAAAGGGGTTTTTTATTGGGTCTGCTGGTTTTTGGGGCATATACTTAAGTATAGCAAAAAGTTGCTGACACCAAAAGAAAAAGCGCAAGAGCCCAGAGTTAGTCTTGCGCTTTAAACTTACCGTTTGGTTTCAACAGGAACTCTCTTCTCTACGGGAATCCTTTCCTCTTCCACTGCTCCACAGATGCAGCGTTTCATGGTAACAACCGCCTTCTTACCAGTTGTTTTGTTTCTGACCACACTAATAGCTATGTCAACATAGCGAGTTTTTTCACTGCAGCTTGGTTTGTGGTTCACCTTCTCCCCCTTGCTTTTTAGCCACCAAAAAACTCGCCTATCTCGGCGAGCTTAGTTTGCGGTTTGTAACTAGTGTCAGTTTACAGTTTAACGCACAAAAGCTCGCCGGTAAAGGCGATCTTGCGAGTAAAAACGAAAAACTTAACGCTGGTTAACATTAATTTAAGCTTAACAACTAGACGGTAGGTTGTCAAGTTTTTGACTTTACAAATACCACCAGTTTACTTAAGCTTTAATTAACTGCCAATGCCTGAAGATAATCGAACAATTTATGCTAATGATGCCACCGAGAGAATTAGTCTTTTACTTAAGTTAAGACTGCCCTGGTTAGTACTCGGTCTGATTTTTGGAATTATCACTACCCTCTTTGTTGGCCAATTTGAGGAACTACTTTCCAAAAACGTTAAATTAGCTTTTTTTATCCCCGTGATTGTTTACATGAGTGACGCGGTTGGCACTCAGACTGAGACTATTTACGTACGTAACTTGGCCAAAAAACAGCTGCGTTTTTTGGCTTACCTTACTAAAGAGTTTTTAATCGGGATAATTATTGGCGTTATTTTTGGAGTTTTGTCAGGACTTTTTGCTCTAGTTTGGTTAGGGTCAACACAAGTAGCGACTACTGTTGGGCTAGCAATGTTTGTTAGTATTGCCAGTGCCTCAGTGATCTCCTTAGTTATCCCAACGATTCTGTATCGGGAGCGTACCGACCCAGCTGTTGGGGCTGGTCCTTTCACTACGGTAATTCAAGATTTCATTACCCTACTGATCTATTTTGCTATAGCCACCTTGATCATTTTTTAAATTAGCTATAGAAAAACGCCATCCTAGGAATGACATTTTGCGATCGCGACGTTAATAATCTTCTGAGATTATATCGTGCGCATACAAATTTCAGAATTCTTCAGAATTACATTTAGCAGAATTCGCAGACCTTGGCCTTCTTCTTTTCTTCTGGCTGTTCGCCTCGTAGGCAACAGTGTTCACAACAAAATTGCTTATCATCCTTGGTGTAATGCTCCCCGATCTTAACGGTCTTGCCGCAATTAGGACATTCGAACTCTTTGGTAGTAGTCTGTGAACCCAGCCCAAAAACACTCATGAATTTAGTTTAACCTTACCCAAGCTTTTGTGTCAATCAGACTCTTCTTTTTGTATAATTGAAGTAATGCCGGAAAACCTTCCCCTCTACTCTTTAACCGAAGCACAAGTTTTAAATAAACTGTCTTCCCGTAAAACTGGTCTTTCCTTTTCAGAAGCTGAGGAACGGCTTACTGAATTTGGACCAAACCAAATTACCCAAAAGAAAAAAGTATCTCCCTTCTCAATTTATTTTTCACAGTTTAAAAATAGCCTGATCTTAATACTGCTGGGGGCAGCTTTCTTAGTTTTTGTGGTTTGGTTTTTTGAACGCGACAACTCTGATTTAATCGAAGGTTCTTTGATCGTCGCGATCATTTTTCTGATAACAATTTTAGGCTTTTTTCAGGAATATAAAGCGGAAAAGGCAGTTGAAGCTCTTAAAAAACTACTTGCTTTTAAAGCTAAAGTAATTAGAGAGGGACACGAGCGTGAAATTGATGTTAGTAAATTGGTTCCTGGGGATATTGTAATTTTGGAAGAAGGAGAAAAAGTTCCAGCTGACATTCGCTTATTAGAAGTAGCTAGTTTGAGTGTGATCGAGGCTTCTTTGACTGGAGAATCTACTCCAGTTGGCAAGTCGGTTGAAAAACTTACTGGGAGTGTTGAAGTTGCGGATCAAAAAAACTTAGTCTTTGCCGGAACAGTTATAGCAGTTGGCCGAGGCTTAGGGGTGGTTGTACGGACTGGAGATGGCACTGAGATTGGTAAAATTGCTAGAGACGTGTCCAGTGTCGTGGAAGAACAAACCCCTATCCAAAAGCGTTTGGATCAAATTGGTAAAGTCTTGGGATATGTGGTTTTGGCAATCGCCGCAGTTGTTTTTGTTTTCATTGTTTTATTTGCTAGCGGGCAAGCCTCCTCACTACTTGAGCGGATCGTCCAATCGTTTATAGCGGCAATCGCTTTGGCAGTAGCGGCAATTCCAGAGGGGTTGCCTGCAGTGGTGACTATTTCTTTGGCTTTAGGTACTCAGAGAATGCTCAAACGCAACGCCTTAGTAAGAAAACTTTCCTCAGTTGAAACTTTGGGGTCAGTTGATGTGATTTGCGCGGATAAAACAGGAACCTTAACCCGTGGAGAGATGACTGTTCGTGAGATTTACTTTGACGGAAATGATTATCAAGTTAGCGGAGTTGGCTACGAAACTTCCGGAGAATTTACCGACAATGGCAAAAAAGTTGATCCAGAGAACTTGAAGCTGCTACTCACGATTGGGCAGGCTTGCAACAACGCAGTTTTTGAGAAGGGCCACTTACTTGGTGACCCGACTGAAGGAGCCTTGCTTGTTTCAGCGACTAAGGCAGGTGTTAACACCAAGTGTGAGCGTGTTAAAGAAATACCTTTTAGTTCGGAACGTAAGATGATGTCCGTGGTGGTCAAAGAAAACTCTAAGTTTACGGTTTATACCAAAGGTGCCCCGGAAATTGTTTTAGACCACTGTTCCAAAATTCTCAAAGGTGGTAAAGAGGTTGCTTTAACAGCTTCTCTTAGAAAGGAAATTGAAGATCAGGTGGAAGTAATGTCGGGGAAAGCTTTGAGAACTTTGGGCTTTGCTTTTAGAACTGTTGCGGCAGCGGTGGACGATCCAGAAAAAGAGCTGGTTTTTGTTGGTTTGCAAGGAATGATTGATCCCCCACGACCTGAGGTTATCCCTTTAATCACGCAGTGTAAAGAAAGCGGAATCAGAGTTATTATGTTGACTGGGGACCACTTAGCAACTGCCAAGGCAGTAGCGGCCGAAATTGGGATTGAAGGTGAAGCCTTGGCTGGTAGTGAGTTAGAAAAATTTTCCGAAGAAGAGCTTTTTCAAATGGTGAAAAAAGTAAATATTTATGCCCGTATTACCCCTAATACTAAATTAAAAGTGGTTGAGAGTTTAAAAAAACACGGTTCTATAGTGGCGATGACTGGTGATGGAGTTAATGATGCCCCAGCAGTTAAGAAAGCTGACGTTGGCTTAGCGATGGGGATAACCGGTACTGATGTTGCCAAGGAAGCCTCAGATATAATTTTGCTTGACGATAACTTTTCGACAATTGTAAGTGCCATTGAGGAAGGAAGAGGCATTTTTGAAAATATTCGTAAGTTTGTTAACTACTTACTTTCCTGCAATATTGGTGAGGTGATTGTGGTTTTTCTGGCAGTGATACTTTTTAAAGATTTACCTCTCACTGCCACAATGTTACTTTGGATTAACGTTGTTACCGATGGTTTGCCGGCAGTTGCCTTAGGAGCCGATCCGGCTGAAAAGGGAATTATGAAGTACTCTCCAAAGCGATTTCAGAAGCAGATTATTGACCGCCAGCTTTGGGTGGAGATGGTTATTTTTGGAATTCTGCTCACCGTTGGTGTTTTGGGTTTGTATTATCACAATCTGCCTGAAGGTTTAGAGGAAGCGAGAGCTTCTGCCTTTATCGCTATTATCATTTTTGAGTTGGTGCGTCTAGTTATTATCCGTGCCGACCACAATACTCCTTTTTTTTCCAACCGTTGGTTGGTAGCTGCGGTGGGTATCTCCTTGCTTCTGCAAGTAGCTATTGTCTACACACCGCCCCTTGCCAACTTGTTTGCTGTTAAACACATTGATTTTTTTGATTGGGGGTACATTTTACTGGGTAGTTTAGTTTTGTGGATAGCCTTCGAGATTAGCCGTCGGTTGCTAGACTTTGTCCCCTTCTTTCGTGGGGATTGAAGGTGAGTTTATGTTATACTTAGGAAAATGAGGTTTCTGCTGCCCAGCTTTTTTCTACTCCTTTTTTATTTTTTTATTTTACCAACTTCGGTTTTTGCTTCTGCCTCAGGTAACCTGGAAGAGTACGTACACCGTTTGTCGCTAAACGTTGTTTTTGTTGCCAGTTTGTTTATTGGCGTTACTGTTCTTCTCACGTTCGTCATCAAAAATGAATCAGAGCGTCTGAAGTTGCTTTTTTTTGGACTAATCATTATTCCGACAATTATTACCACCTTAGTTTTAGTTGGTTCAACTCTCTACTTAAATTCGGTTTCCGCAACTGGTGGCCCGGTACATTGGCATGCTGACTTTGAGATTTATTACTGCGGTGAAAAGATAGAGTTGGCTGACCCAGAAGGGTTTTCCAATAAAGTGGGAACTGACACTTTTCACGAACACAACGACAACCGTATTCATGTTGAGGGTGTGGTTATTGACCCAAGTGACGTCACCTTTGGAACTTTTCTAGAGACTGTTGGCGGAAAGGTATCTAAAACCAGTTTAGACTTACCGACAACTGACAGCCGCTTGCAAGTAGAAAACGGAGACCTATGCCCGGACGGTAGTGAAGGGCAGTTGCAAGCCTTTATTTACCGAGTGGAAAGCGGCAGGATTGTTCGTCACAAGATCGATGATTTACCGGCTCTTGTCATCAGTCCGCATGGAGAAGTTCCTCCAGGAGACTGCATTATTGTTGAATTTGCTAAGCCCAAAAATCGTACTGACCACCTTTGTGAGAGTTATGAAATTCAAATTCTAAAAGGGAAATACAGTTTTTGATATCGACCAATGGGTATTGAAACACACTTACCAACTATCGGTTTGGTCTTAGGAAGCGCTGCGATTGACAGCATCAACCCTTGTGCAATCGGTGTTCTGATTTTAATGGTTTCGGTGATCCTTTCTGGTAAAGGGGGGGTGGGTCGGATGCTCTTTCTTGGCAGTCTTTACGTTTTGGCGATTTTTCTCACTTACTTAGCAGCTGGTTTAGGGTTAATTTACTTTCTCGGGAACATCCCTCTTTTTGTTACCGAATACCTATCTATTTTAGTAGGCTCCTTTGTGATTTTAGCAGGACTGATCGAAGTTAAAGATTACTTTTGGTACGGAAAAGGCTTCTCTTTGGCAATTCCGACAGTTTTTACTGACAAAATTCATAAATTTGCACAAAATACTACTATCCCTGGGGTAATTCTTTTGGGAGCCTTTGTGGCCGGAGTGGAACTACCTTGTACTGGCGCACCCTATCTGGCCATTATTACAATTCTTTCCTTGAATTTTAATTTTACTGCCTTTTTGCTTCTGGTTGTCTACAACATTATCTTCGTTGCGCCCCTTCTTTTTATTTTGGGTTTGGTAGCAACTGGCGTGAAACTGCAGCATGTTAAACAGTGGAAGCAGGAAGCCCGCGGCCATATGCGTTTGTTTATTGGACTATTACTAATTGCGCTGGGCTGGTTGTTAATTTTAATCGCCAACGGTACGATTAACTTTGGCTAAGATGAAAAAGACGATTGTTAAGCGCAAAGGGCACACCGAAGATTTCGATAACCGAAAAATTTACGCTAGTGCCTACGCGGCGTGTCTTTCGGTCCACATGCATCACGGTGAGGCAGAGTTAGTTGCCGAGAAAGTAAGCGTTGAGATTGAAGACTGGCTTGGAAATAAGGAGCAGGTTACCTCGAAAAGTATTTTTGAGAAAGTAACTGAGAGTTTAGAAGTTTTAAATCCAGATGCTGCTTTTATGTACAAGACTCACCGAGATGTTTCTTGAAAGTTATTTTCTCTCTACGGGTCCTGTCACGGGTTTCCCTCCCGTTTAATTAGAATGAGTTTGTATGGATTACGATTTTGATTTAATTGTTATTGGCAGTGGTGCTGGTGGTGGTGTGGGTGCAGAACAGGCTGCCTCGTTAGGTAAAAAAGTAGCGGTTTTTGAGAACGCGGATCTTGGAGGTGAGTGTCCCAACTGGGCGTGTGTTCCAACTAAAGCCCTGCTTCACACCGCCGAAATTTACCAGCGCATTAAGGAAGCGGCCACTTACGGTCTTAAAGTTGACAGGGTCAGTTTAGATTACCCAAAAGTTAGGGAATGGAAAAACCTGGTGGTTAGCCGCACTGGCGCAGCTTCAGCCGAAAAAACTTTCAAAGAAGCTGGTATCATTTTAGTCCGTGAAAAAGCTGAGTTTATTTCTCCACACGAAGTTGAAGCTGGCGGTAAAACTTATTCTGCTGAATTCTTTCTCATTGCAACCGGAGCCGACACCTTTGTTCCACCAGTTGAGGGTTTGGCTGAGAGCGGCTATCTCACTTTTCGGGAGGCAGTAGATTTTGACCACCTGCCCAAGTCGATTTTCATTTTAGGTGGTGGGCCAATCGGGTGTGAATTTGCCCAGATCTTCTCTCTTTTTGGCTCCCAAGTGTTCGTTGCGGACATTGTTCCCAGACTGCTTCCCCGCGATGACAAAGAAGTTGGCGAGTTAATCCGCGCTTTATTCGAAAAATCAGGGGTTAAAATCTTTCTCAACTGCAAGGTTACTAAAGTTGCGAGACGTGAAAAAGAGAAACTAGTTTATTACGAAGTTGATGGCCAAGAAAACGTAATTAGTGTTGAGGAGGTTTTGGTGGCGACTGGGAAGAAGCCAAACCTGGATTTAGGGTTGGAGAAAGCTGGCGTCGTTTTCGATAAAAAGCAAATTATTGTTAATGACCTAATGAAGACTGTCGCACCTCATATTTACGCTGCTGGAGACGTAGTTGGACCTTACCAATTTACCCACACTGGTAATTATCAAAGTTATATTGCCGTGAGCAACATGTTTTCAGAAAAGAAGCTAAAGGCTGATTACCGGGTTATCCCCCGCTGCGTTTTTACCTTGCCGGAAGTTGCTTCAGTCGGCATTACCGAGGAAGAGGCAGTTAAACAGGGTCTAAAGATTAAAAAAGGAATTGTGGCTACCTCAATTTTCGGAAAAGCCAATACCACTAACGATTTTAACGGTTTTGTTAAGGTAATTACCGATGAAGAGGGAAAAATTCTGGGGGCGTCTATTGTAGCTGCCAGAGCTAGTGAGATGATCCATGAACTAGCCTTAGCGATGCATTTAAACGCTAAAGCCTCTGATGTTGCTAGTATGATCCACGCTTACCCAACTTTTTCGGAAGCAATCAAAGTCGCCTGTGCCAACGTCGAATAGTCAAGCGCTCTAATTTTTCCTAAGAAGAAATTTGGCTAAAACTGTGTAGTTAGAACCTGCTCTTGTTGGTTGGGAACGGTAGAGTCTTAGGGAATTTACAGCCAAACTTTCCTTAGACAGTACGACTTTTTCAAAGTCAGGTGTCTTTAGGGTTTTCTTAGATCTTGCTAAGGTAACATGCGGGATTGGGTCCCACTTAAGCTCTTCTTTGGTAAACTCGGAAAGTGCTCCGTAGACAGTTTTTGCAAGTTTGGTGAAAACTTCGTTCTTGTCAAAATATACCCAGATCATTCTTTTGGCACCTTGCGGTGGGGCCAAATCAATTCGGTCTATCGACAGAGCGAAAGGTTTAGTTTCCTTGGCAATTTTGGTCAAAATTGACTTTATTTTCTCCAAAAGTTTTTCTTCCACGTAACCCAAAAAGAAAAGTGTTAGATGGAAATTTTCTTTTTTGGTTAGCCGAAATTTTGGGGAAGAGTTTTGTTGGTTGAGTTGATCAATTCGACTGTCAAGGCGAGTTGAAACGGCAACTGCAACAAAGAGGCGAAGTTTCATCCTGAGTTTTGGGCCGTTTGAGTTTGGGTTTTAGGAAAAGCTCTCCAAAGTCGAACAATTGAAGAAGCAGCTGCGGTAATTCCGTAGAAATACCAAAGGTAACTTAGAGAGCCCTGAACATCGCTACCTAAATTCCAAGAGTGGACCCAGATTAGCCAAAAAACCAAGTAATTTAAGTAATGAACCTTACGCCAATGGTTTTTCAAGGGCGGCCACTTTTCCAAGAAACCAGCACCAGCTGTCAAGATCAAAAGAAATAGTGCAAAAGTTCCAAAATAGGCATAAATTCTTAAAGAGGGGTCAAGAAATTTATAACCCAGATACTCCTCAAAACCAACTCCAACTATCAACAAAGTTGGGTGAGTTAATGCAAAGAGCAAAGTGAAAATACCTTCTTTTTTGTGAAAGTTGCGGATGCTGCGAAAGTATTTAACTAGATGGGGCAAGTTCGTGCCGATGATGAACTGGAACCAAACTAAAGTAAAAGCGTAAAGCCCAAAGAGTGGGAAGATCTGGCGGCTAAAAGTTTGAAAGTCCGTGACTTGTAAAAAGTCTAAACCTCCACGACTAGAGAAGAAAACAAAGCCGGGAGTTAAAAATATTACTAAATAGAGGGTAAGCAAGAGGGTTCTAACAAAGTTTTGTTGAGTGTTCATAGCCTCTTAAGGAAAGGTAGTTGTTGGTTTTACCAACGAGTGCAAGATTGTGCTTACTACCGAGAGGACTATGGCTCCCAAAAAAGCGGGTAAGAAGCCGTTGACTTCAAAGCCAGGGACCAGCCAAGCTGCTAGGTTCAATAGAGCGGCATTAATGATCAAGGCAAAAATGCCCAAAGTAAGAATAGTAATCGGCAAAGAAATTATTTGCAAAACTGGTTTAATCAAAGTGTTAATCACACCAATTACTAAGCTTGCCAAAAACAAGGTGGTGAGATCATCCACCCTAATCCCAGGTACTAATTTAGCAGTTACAAATAAAGCGATAGAGTTAACCAACCAACTGATCAAAAGTTGCATACGTTAAAGCTTAGCAAATACCAAAAAAGCCAACAAGCTCTTTTAAGGGAAGTGTACTGGAATAGTAACTTTGTCCTGTTCGGAACCGTCGGAAGCTGATAAAGTAAAGACCTCTAAGATCCCCTCTTCTGTCGAAGGTTTATCAAAAGAAAGATCTGCTGCAAATGGTGAACGCTGGTTTCCTGATTGGGTTTGGATGGTAGTTTCCAACAAGATGTGACTGTCTTTATCCTTAATACGCACGTTTACCGTTCCCTCAAAGGCAATTGCCTCACCGACCAAGCTAAGTGGGTTTTTAACTTGATCATCTACCCAAGGTGAATAAACTAAGATGTTACGGGAGGTAGACCAAGGTGGTGAAGGGGTATCTTCTAAAAACTCCCAACTTTCTAAAAACTCTCCGTAAAGTTTTTCATCAGCGGTTCGGGTTTCCTCGTTAGTGTTGAGACGCACAGTGTAGGTGCGGCCGAAGGTAGAGACAAGGGTATCAATAGCGAGAGGGTGAGTAGCGAGCGGATCGTCTTTACCGCGAGTATAAATTATTTGGGAGCCAGCGACTTTATCAACAAAGGCCTTCCCAAACTCATACTTTGAGGAGTTGTTAATCGTTTCCTCCAGAGTTACATCAACGGCTTTATCGTTGATAATGACCTCTAGTGTTCCCGGGAAACTTTCAGTTGGACCGTTTGGGTCAAAACCAGTAGTTAAAGCTGAAACTTGTAGTTCTGAGTACTTCCAACTTTCAGGGAAACACACTCGATAACCTTGTTTTTCGTTGACGTACTCCTTCCCTTTAGGACAACTGTTCGAGGTAATTTTTGCTGAAGTGGAAGACGCCTTTTCCTCTTTTTTGTTCTGGCCTTTAGGAGCCTCCCTACTGACTGCTAGAAAAACCCCAATCGCGACCAAGATGATAGCGGTAATAACCAAAAAAATTCTTCCCAAAGGATTTTTCTTTCTTGGAAAAGTGGGGTTAGGGGCTGGATTTGTTCGTTGGAAATCGATTTCCACAGCAATACTTTAATTGAAAATACTTCTTGGTGTCAATTATGGCTTGCTTGCTTGTTGACGCTTCTTACCTTTATTTGCTAAAAAATAAGTGCAGCTCATTTTGAAAGGATCCCCCAAAGGGGTCTAGTTTAGAGGTAACTCTGGACGGCAAGGTGGGCTGCACTTTTTTGCCAATTGTGGTGACTGGGATTAATCGTCTTTGGACATTTTGGTGGTAACTTGGCCTTTATTTTCTTGGACACGCTTTTCTTCTAGATCGCGGATTAGATCGCGGACAAGTTTATTGGGGTTAGCTTCATACAAGACAGAACATTCGTGTTTATGGGCAATTTCAGTCAATTCTTTGACCTCATCAGCGATCCCTCCAGAGTCCACCAAAACCCCCAAGGGTTTTCTGTCTTCAAAGGCCACGGTAAACTCGTTCAAAGTTCCCATTCGTCCACAAATCACGATGACTGCATCGGCACTTCTGGTTAAGAGCAGATTTCTGCCTGCGTAGCCAAAGCCTGTGTAAACAATCACATCCATATAACGGGTTGGTAGTTGGTAACGTTTAACGTGATCTTGGTAGCTTGCTGCTGGCGAAAAACCAATGCTCATACCGTCAAGCTTCTTGGCTCCTCGGGCAGCGTAAAAAGGTAGTCCAGTGGTCGCGCCGGTAATCAGGATTGAACCGCTTCTGGCAATTGCTTTGCCCAGTTCCTCAGCTTTTTCTATGGTTTCGTCGTTGACGCACTCACCTACTGCAGCACCACTAACACAAATTTTGTAACTCATGGTTTCTCTAATAATACAACTAAAGCCTATTCTTGTCTGCTAGTTAATACCCACCCAGTCTAAAAAGAAAAAGCGATTGCTTTCGGAAACTTTTTGCGAGTTTTTAAGAATTTGAGTGTGCTGAGAAAGTAAGTCTTCATAAGTGGAAAAAGACGGGTTATTTTGCCAGAAGCTAATCTGATCAGTCTCAGCTTTAGTAGAAACTCCCTGAATTCGGGTCAGAAAATTATCGTAAGACTCATAAAAAGCTTCCGATGAGGTTAGCCCTTGGGAGCGAAGATCACGATAAAAAACGACTAGCAGGTCAAAAACTTCAACTATGTCAGCGTTGTAGCTCTCTATCTGTTCGGGTAATTCTTCTTCTGTATAACCTAAAAATTGATCACGCAGGATGGTAAGTTGCTCAATGGTTTTATCCAAGTCTTTGACAGTTGTGGTTGAGGTAGCTAAATTAGAGAGCTCTAAGGAACTGTCGCTTAAAGTAACGTAATAAGCGGCGGTTTTTTCTGCTTCACTAAAATACTTGGTAGTAGCTCTTTCCAAACTAACCACTTGGTCTTTGAAGTCCTTAATGGTTTTTGGTACAGGCAGGCTGAAAAGATCGGAAAAATCACTTTGCAAATTCCCTGCTCTTATTATTTCTTTGGAAATTTCAACTGCTAAATTACGCTGTTGACGGATTTCAAGATTTGGGTCGCTTTTGGGGATAGCCAGACCTTTGACAGCATCTTCGGTAGTAGTTTTAGCTTGTTCAGCTAATTTTTTGGCGGTTTGGTAAATTGAGAAGAAAGAATAGGCAGCTGAAAAGTTCCCTGTGTCACTCGAAAAAGAAGCGTCAGTGTCAATGCTTTCCGTTACGAATTGGTACAAAAGATCAAGAGACTGATAAGTGTTCTCAACTCCTTCACTAGAAGCGCTAACTATCTCCTTAGTTTTAGAGGCAAAAGTAATGATTTGAGCTTTTGGAATAAACACAAGGTTAACCAGAGCAATTGCCAAGCCGATGACGATTAGGAAAAGGCTGGTTACGAAAGTAAAACGGTTGTTGCGGATTATGTGAGTTACACGATTAAAGTAGTGCTTGGGGACGATCAGTTTACCCCTTTCGTGATCCGGATGGATAAAAATTTGCGCGTCTTGGTAAAGTGGTTCGGAGGGTGCAGGTTTTCGCATTTGTATTAAAAATTGTCTCACGAGCCCCACTTGCCTGTCAAAACCGCTTTATACCAACTGCCACCATTCTGGTGGTCTAGTTTTGGGTTAATGTCTTAATCTCTAAGCTGGAACTCTGCACTTGGTTGAGGATTTTGGCGGCCCTTTCGCTTTCGACAAATATCGGCTGATAGCTTTTGTCGACCACAATTGGTTTGTAGCGCACGTCAACCAACCTGTTTTCGTAGAAAATATATTCTCCAACCACCCCTTCTTGGGTTTCAGCTGACCAAGTTTGGTCGAAAATAAAGTTGCCGTGCGCGTAGGTTATCAATCCCCCTTTGTAAAACTCTACCCCCTGTACCCAGTGCGGGTGATTCCCGATCACTAAGTCCGCACCAGAGTCAATCATCAAATGACCGATTTCGATTGGTTTATCTGGAGCAATGTTGCCATCCTCGTCCGGAACCAAAACATATTCTTCGCCCCAATGTACGGAGACAACTAAAACATCGACCTTCTTTTTACTTTCTGTGATCTCTTTCGCCATTGCTTCTCGGTTAATCTTGACGCCGATGCCGTTATAGCCCAAAAAGCCAAACTTTGTGCCCTTTATCTCTTTTATTGCCAAGCGAGAAAAACCAGACCACTCTACTCCATTGGTTTCTAATAAACTAATCGTTTCGTTAATACCAACCTGTCCATAATTGCCGATGTGGTTGTTAGTAATGTTAGCTACATCTACGCCAGCAAACAAAAGCCCTTGGATATGTTGAGCATCGCCGCAGAAAGTAAAACCTTCGGTTGCTAAGGGACAATTTTTCAGCAAAGGTGCTTCTAAGTTAACCAAAGTTAAATCAGCTGTTTTTAAATAATCAGCAGTTTTTTCCCAATTGTAGTTAAAATTTCCGCTCTTGACTGCCGGCCAATTGGCACCACGCGCTGGAATAACATCACCGGTAGCCACTAGTCTGATAATTTTACCCTGATCGAGTTTGCTTAAATCCGCTCTCTTTTCAGAAAAGATCGTTTCCAAAGTTGGGACCGGAGGTTTTATTTCAGCTGATTTTTGCGCGGTTGAGGAAGTTGAAAGCTTATCGATTGGCTTTTGTGAGTTTTCCCAAGAAGCGTTTTTCGAAAAGATAAGAGCTGCAATTAGGATTATAAATAAAGGAAAAATTGGCAGAACCTTTTTCAAGCTTTTCTCCAGATTTTGTCTGGCTTTTTATTACCCTTGTTAGCAGTTCTGGCCAGAACAAAAAGCAGATCGGAAAGACGGTTTAGGTACTTAACAAGATTGGGGTTGATGTTAGTGCTGGTAGCCAAGAGGGATAGCTGTCTTTCAGCTCGTCGGCAAACCGACCGGGCTTGGTGCAAGAAACTTGCTGCGGGTGAACCACCCGGCAAAATAAAGTTTTTTAAGGCTGGTAGTCTCTTATCAAAACTATCTATTTCAGCTTCTAAGTCAGTTATTTTTTCCGGTCCTAGTTCAAAGTAATTTCCAGCTTTGTTAGGATCAGCTAGTTCCGCTCCAACCTCAAAAAGTTCGTTCTGAATTTTTTCCAGCAGCTTATTGATCTTTGAGTTTCTTATTTGAGAGCTGGCAACGCCTAAGTTGGCATTGAGTTCGTCAAGAGCGCCGATTGTCCAGACCCGTTGATCGTACTTCTTCACTCTTTGTCCGCCAATCAGAGAAGTTTCTCCCTTGTCGCCGGTTTTTGTGTAGATGCGTACTTTTTTGGTCATGGTAAACGAATAATATTACAATGCTCTATCCATTTCCAGCTAGATTGAACTGAAGTATGTATAAACAGCGCTGGCCGCGTTTTGAATTGCAGCAGCACGCTCTGTATGCGGTAAACCGGTCAAGTCGTAGGTAAAGATAACTAAAATAAACGGATTTTTGGGGTGAATAACTAAAGCTGCATCATGGAAGCCGCCTTCAAAGGTACCGGTTTTGTGGTAAAAATTAACCCCTGCCGGAACGGCCGGTGAAATGCGGTTTTCGGTTTCGGTATTTTGCATATAAGAAAAGAGCAGATCGCGATGCTCGGTCTTTAGCACCTCTCCTTTGTAAAGTTTCAATAAAAGCTCACTAACACCCACAGCAGACATGTGGTTTTGAAAAACGTTGATCGCTGTTAGTCCGAGTCGATCAGCTGTTTCCTGCTCTCGTTTAAACCCTAAGAGATTGTTAAAATAATCCCAAGAGTAATTGTTGCTTTGGTTGATCATTTGTTGGAGTTGAAATTGATAGGTATTGCCACCCAAAGGTGTGTTCAAGCTGTATTTGCCTGTCTCTACTTCTTCAAAAGCAGCCGTGGCCACTAGGACTTTCATGATTGAGGCAGCGTGTAGCATTTCAGTTTCTCTGATACCAAAAGTTTCGTTGTTATTAATATCATGGATCCCAACCGTGAAATTTTGATTGGCAGAAAGGTAAGTAGTAAGATCGGTTAAAAGTTTAGCTTTCAGCGGCTCTCGATCAATTTTGGGTGGTTCTTTTTTAGTTTCAGTTTTAGGTGTGTCTTTCTCAAGAACAGTACCTTCAGAGAGACTGTCCCCGACTTTGTTTAGAAGGTTGCTGTGGGGCAAAAATACCAAAAAGATGATCGCAGCAATTGCCGCAGCGATTTTGTAGCGTTTTTTGATCATTAGAGGAACTTAAAACTTTGGACAACCCCTTTTGCAGTCTCGTAGGTTTCTTTGTTAATACCTTTGAGCCAGAGAGTAACTTTTGGGTGAGCGTTTTTAGCTTTGATAATTACTGAAGAAAGATAATTTCCTGCTTTGTAAACATACTCAGTTAGTTGGACTTCTTGACTGTTAATTTTAATTTTTACCTTATTGGTAACCTCAATTGCTTCTTGATGTTCTTTGCTAAATATCGGGGGTTGTTCAACACCTACCCACAGCTCGACTGATGAGTTTTTAGATTGCAAAATAATTCCTGGTACTGCCTCTTGTTTTTCAGTCAAGGCCCAACTTTCTGGGATGGTAATTTGGTAGTTGTAATTGCGGTCAATAAAAAACTTGCTGCCGTCTTTTTGGGCAGAGACGGTCGAAGTTTTTTTAAGAACTGCTTTTTCTGGCTCGTTAGCCTTAATTTGGCCGTAAAGAAGCCCGAGGCCAAAACCAACTCCGACTACAACTAAAAGAACAAAAGAGAGAGAGAGGAAAACACTTAATCCCGAAGGCCTTTTTTCCAAAGAACCAATATTGATTACTCGCTCGTTAAGAGATTCCATTAGATTGCTATAAGTAAAATCATAACAAGACAAATAGAGCTTACGCAAACTTCTCAATTTTTGGTACAATAATCTCGAATGATTTATCCTTTTAGTGTTTTCGATCCAACCACGACTAAATTAATTTATCTTTTTACAGTTTCCCTTGTTCTTTGGGGCTTACTGCAACTATTAACTAAAACCTTTGTTAACCAACTGGCCCAAGGATCGCCTCGGGGTAGAAGATTGAGAACCTTAACTTCGGTAGTGCGTACCCTAATTTCTACTGTCATTATTGGCTTTGCTCTCTTTCAGACCCTAAGTGTTTTAGGCTTTGACTTGGCACCACTACTGGCTTCCGCTGGGATTGCGGCTTTTGCGATCGGTTTTGGAGCCCAAACCCTAGTTAAAGATATTATCAGTGGTTTTTTCCTTTTAGCCGAAGATCAATTTGATGAAGGTGATGAAATTGAAATTTCCGGAAAAAGGGGTTTAGTAGAAAAAATTACTTTAAGAACAGTTTGGATCCGTGAGAAAAACGGTACTCTCCACATGGTCCCGACTGGCTCGATCACTCTGGTGAGTAATTTTTCACGAGGCAACAGCCAGAAGCAGAGAGAAAAACTAGACAAGCGTTAATTTTAATTAGATAATTATTTGCAATGGCTAAGAAGATTTTATTGGTTGAGGATGATATTTTTATTCGGGATATTTACTCGCGGGAGTTAAAAAAGGGCGATTACGAAGTGGTCATTGCTGAGGACGGGCAGGAAGGAGTGGATAAGGCAACTGGCGAAAAATTTGATCTGGTATTGCTTGACATTATGCTGCCAAAAAAGACTGGTATCGAAGTTTTGAAAAGCATTCGCACCTCTGGCCCAGACTACAAAGACACCCCAGTTTATTTGCTCACCAATTTGGGTCAGGGTTCGGTCATCAAACAGGCAGTAGATATCGGCATACAAGGCTATTTGTTGAAGGCCCGTTTCCTTCCCTCTCAGGTTTTAGAGTCAATTGAGAATTTTTTCAAAACCGGTCCAATGAAAATCGACCTCAAAGAGTTTGGTTTGGAATGACTTCCCTTCTTGACTAATTTGCATTCTCCCTCAGTTTGTTGTTACTATTATTTCAACACCACAAAGAGTTTTGCGGTGTTGCACCTATCCATTTTTATAGCCAAGAAAGGAGAAAAACAGGGACTTCCAGATCGTTTTGAACCGACCCCCCCCGTAGTGTGGGTAGAAAGGGAATGGAAAGGGACTACCAGAACGTTACGGTCATAGCTCCCTCGGTGTCGCAGCTGCGATTCTCGGCCGAGGGCGATGCGAGGTGGTGAAGACCTAAATTACGTTCTGGGGCAGAGACGAAGAAAAGAGAGAAACCCGGCAAGATCCTTCCAAAGAAGGACAACAGGAGGAACCGCCTTGAAAGACAGAAAGCTTGGGGTGGTCGGCCTTATCGCCGCTCTCCTCGTAGCGTTCGGAGCTTTCGGTCTCTTCGGACTGAAGCTCGGACACGACCCACCGGCCACGACAACGATGTACGTGATGACGGACGACGGCGTCGTCGCTCTCACGGCAACTCAGATCGATACAGTCCAAGGTACGATTACGACTCCATCAGGGCAGTCGTACGAGATGGACGTCTCGGTCTACGCGGTGACAGTAGATGATGGCCTGGCAGTCAACGACGGCCTCGCTCTTGCTTCCCAGACCTCCACTGACATCGACGGAGTAGGGACAAGCGATGGCAAGGCGAACACGACTGCTCTGTTTGGCAACACGGACGACGCAGCCCTCTACGCCCAACAGACGGCACCCGACGGCGACACTGCCGTGACGCCGAGTTCGAGCATTTGGGCAAGTGCTACCAACGTCCTCGCCCAAGCGTATATGACGGCAACGAGAGGTTTGGGCAGTCCATATGCCATTGTCCTCGTTCTGGTCCTGAGCTTCGGTTACGTCGCCATCCGACGACTGGCCACGGTCGACGACTTCGCTGACCTGCTTGCCTTCCGACGCACCGCTCTGACCACCCTGCTGAACTACTAGTCCAGCTAACAGGGCGGTAAGTAAAGGGAGGAAACTAGGTTCAACCAGTCTTTAGGAAACGGCAACAACGTTACCAAGACTTGGAACCGGATCCACCGACGACGGCCCGAGGAAACTCATTACTTTCCTCGGGTCTTTTCTTTTCCAAATTATAGTTTAAGAGATTACTCGTAGCGCAGAGACAGGATGGGGTCTTTGCGGGAGGCTCCGATTGCGGGTACTATTCCAAAAATTATTCCAATTAAGGCTGAAAAACCAAGCGATAGAGCTACTACGTTCCAGTTAAAATCAATTGGAATGGGAGAATCTTTCGGTACTGCACTCACCGCTGCCGAATAAATCGCCACAGCAATTAAACCACCTAACATTGTCAGAATTATCCCCTCAATCAAAAATTGCAACAAAATTGCCCCTCGAGTGGCGCCGACCGCTTTGCGGATACCGATCTCGCGCGTGCGCTCACTCACCGACACTAACATTATGTTCATAATTCCAATTCCACCTACCAGCAAGGAGATACCGGCAATTGCTCCAAGCATTGCCGTGAGGATATTCAAAATACCGTTAACCGTAGATAAAATATCTTCTTGAGTGAGCACAGTGAAGTCTTTTTCGCCTTTGTGATTAGCCAAAACTACTTTTTTCACCGCGTCTTTTGCAGAGTTAACCTCGGGGGCACTTTTTGCCTGCATGGTAATACGGTAGACTTGTTTAATACCAGTTATCTCCCAACCGGTTTGGATTGGCATCATTACAATACTGTTGAGATCCGGACCGCCAAAGCTAATTGTGGAACTTGCTGTTTGTGTAACTCCAACTACAGTAAATTCTGTAGCCCGGATCTCAACTGTTTTTCCTATAGCGCTAGTTGTACCAAAAAGCTCGTTGGCAGCCTTATTACCGAGAACGATAACCCTAGCTTTGGTATTGTTATCCTCTTCTGTTGGGAAACGGCCCTGGTCAATTTTTATGTTAAGGCTTTTTTCAGCGCTTGGGGAATTAGCGAAAATAATTGCGCCCGGAACAGACTTGTCTTGAGTTTTAACTGTGCCGGAAATTAACATAATCATAGAGACATTTTCCACTTTACCTATCTTGGTTTTGATTGAATTAAAATCTTCTTCGGTCAGAGTGCCAGTGCCAACTGCAGAACTAAACCCACCGCCACCGCTAATATCACCTTGAACAACAGTAATTATATTGGAACCCAAACTTTTGATCGTCCCCTCTACCTGGCTGCGAACACTTAGGGCGATCGACAGCAAGCTCGAAATGGTCAAAATGCCGATCACAATGCCTAGAATTGAAAGAAAACTGCGAATTTTTTTGGCCAGAAGCGAGGAAACAGCCATTTTAATTGTGTCCAAGAATAATATCATTGCTCTACCTGCCCATCCTTAATACGGATAATACGGTCGGCTTTTTTAGCTAGGGCTTCGTCGTGAGTAACGACCACTACAGTTTTGCCCTTTTTATTAAAGTTAGACAGTAGCTCCACGATTTGTTCTCCGGTTTTTGAATCTAAATTGCCGGTCGGCTCGTCGGCCAAAACTATCTCGGGGTCGTTTACCAAGGCTCGTGCAATAGAAACTCTTTGCTGTTCTCCACCGGAAAGCTGAGAAGGGCGGTTTCTAAGTCGGTTTCCCAGACCAACGTTGTCTAGAAGTTCAGTAGCCCGAGCTTTGCGGTTAAATTTTTTCTTTGAATAAACTAGCGGCAAGGAAACATTGTTGAGCGAAGAAGTATTTAAAAGATTGAAGGATTGGAAGACAAAACCCACTTTTTCACTGCGGAAGTTAGCAAGCGTCTTATCAGGAGCCGTAGAGAGATCAATGCTATCAACCTCAATTTTTCCCTGACTGGGTCGATCCAACCCACCAATTAAATGCATTAAGGTGGACTTACCGCTGCCGGAAGGTCCTAAGATGCTGACGAACTCGCCAGTTTTAATTTCCAGAGAAACCCTGTTGAGAGCCAAAAATTTAGTTTCACCACTTTTGTATTCTTTAGTAACACCTTCGATTTTAATCATGAAGAAACATTCTAGCTACTTAGTCTGGAGAATTCAAGCAAAAAAAAGAGCCAAGGATTGTGCTTCTTGGCTCTTGGTGGTCTCTCTACTAGATAAACGTAATTGGGTTGATGAAGCCCGCTAGTGCCTTGATCGCAGCTGCGCCTGAGGAAACTCGCCAGAGTGCGTTTACTACTGAGCCGGCAACGCTAAGTCGGAAAACCTTTTTTTCGGAGTAACCCGCCCGATTGAGCAAGTGGTGAGAAGTGGAAACACCAAAGTGGACGAGTCCAACACTCAACGCTGCCCAACGGACTATCTTTTTCCACCAAACGTTTGGTTTCTCGATAATGTTCCCAACCAGTCTGGTGAAGATCGTGGCCTGAAACCCTGCCAGCAGAAACTTCAGTACGTAAAGCGTCAGTCCACAGACCCAGCCGACAATGAGTGTGCCTTTCGTCGATCTTAGTTTTAGGGTCTTGTGACCCAGGACGTCGGGTAGATAATCCTGCCTTCTTAGGTTGTTGTAGACCGGTGCGCCTACTAACGCTAACAGGGCTCCGACTACGATTGCGAACCAGACCGAGACAAAGACCGCAGCGACCAGAAGAATTCCGGTGACTACGTAGGACTGCAGCTCCCAGAGCGTTAGCGGGCCTACATGATCCCAAGGAACCCTATCTTTGAAAGGAACTTTGTCTTTGAGCCGGATCGCTGCTTCTCGAGCGTAAACAAGGATTTCTCTTTCCCAGTAGTAATAGAATAATTGAGGAAAGAGACCGACTTCCCGAGCTAGGTTTTCCATCACTCTCTCCCCTCGTTTATTTTCCTATCTTGATTGTATGCTTAACTTAAGTAGAAATTCAAGGGATTGTTTAGGAAGAAAAGAAGCGGGAGTTTTTAATTCCCATCGCGAAGAGGAAGATTGGTAGTACCAACTATCATGTGTTAAATCTACCCAAAAATTAGGCGAAAAGCAACTAGGAAGAAAGGATTTTGATACGGTAGCCTTTTTTGACTTGGGCGATAAATTTGGGAATTTCGGCGGCAAACTCTGGGTTTAACTCAGAGAGTTTCTTTATGCTGTTTTTAGTTTTGATCGGTGGGTCAATATAGCGAACCTTGCCGCGAGTATCAAAATCGTAATCAGTCTCATTAAACTCAATTTTTAAATTTGGCGTCATTAGATCTAAATATTTTTGAATATCCTTATTTTTGGCAGCGCGCAGTTTTTCTAAAAATTCTTCGTCAGTTAAAAATAAATCCTCCTCTACTAAGATTTTTTGAGCAAAAGCAATTCTAACCATCTCCCCAAAAAGCTCGTAAGTGGTTAAGTCCATTGGAGATGCCCAAGAAGTTAGGCACTGGTTCATGTATTTGTGGGCATACATTAAAGCAACTTCCTGATCTGTCATAACAAACTGATTGTCGAGCACAGTGAGGACTTTAAAAATTTGGTCAATTTGCTCTCTAGTAATCACGCTGTCGCGGACCATATCACGCAAAGAATAATCAATCCGGTCAGCACAAAGAGCGGGTAGCTCTTGTTCAAGCAACGAAAAGTTGTGTTCATCAACTATTCTTTCAGGATTAAAATCGTACTTTTCCAAAATCTTGGGGATGTCCGAAGCAAAAATAATTTTTCGCAAAAACTTTTCGTGGTAGCCTTGTGTGTGGCCTTGGCGAAAAATAAAATCAGCTGAGTGGGAAAAAGCCGTATGGGGTACGTCGTGCAGGAGCCCGGCAATTTGCTCTTCTAAACATGCTCCGTATTTTTTCAAAAGTAACATCACTCCAACACAGTGATCCCAGCGGGTGACTCTCTTGTGAGTTAAGACGAGTTGTGTACCAGCCTGGTTGACCTTTTTAATTCGTTGCAAAGGGCTAGTTTCCAAAAGTTCCAAAATCACCGGTTCGGTTATTTCAACCGTACCGTAGACTTTATCGTTAATTTCCATGCATGGGTAGTTTAACAAAAAATAGTCAAAAAAATCCCGTCGAATTTTAATCAACGGGATGGTGTGCCTTTACGTTTTAATCAATCCACAAGATAGCCTCCGCCATGATTAGAAGCGCGAAGCCTAGGATTGCAGTTAGGCCGATTAGTGTTGCTTCTCCGTCACCGATTTCTGAAGTGAGTAGCACGCGCTGCTCCTTTCTACGGCAGATAGTCAAACGGATTGACGGGCACGCCGTTATGATGGACCTCGAAATGCAAGTGAGGGCCGGTAGAGTAGCCGCTTCGACCGGCAATGGCGATGACCTCTCCCTGCTTCACCTCTTGACCATCCACCACGAGGATTTTTCCCAAGTGGGCGTAGAGAGTTTGAAAGTCGTTCTGGTGATCAATAACTAGATAGTTTCCGAGAGAGCAGCAAGGGTTGCCGCCAGTATAGGTTACCACCCCGGAAGCTGGCGCTCTTACTATTTTGTCTTCCTCTGTCTTTGCCCAGTAGAGATCAATGTCAATACCGATTGGGTGGCCCGGCCCCATAAACGATGAGATGGGTCCACAGATGGGCCAGATAAAAAGCTTGTTTGGGGCAGTGACTAGTCTTGTGTCGCACTCCCCGACTGGACTATCGATTACCGGAGCAGCCAAGCTGCTTGCCACAGTAGGTAGTAGACTCACTGCAAGCTGTGGCGTAACAGTAGTTATGGTCCTCCACTGCAACCCGACTACTACCCAGAGGCAAAACGTCAAGATTACTCCGTGCGTTGCGTAACGTCTGAGGCGGGGTTCCCAGAACAAAGTTCCCTCCTTCCTTGATGATGCTTCTATTTTACTTTACAGTTTCAACCTTGTCGCCGATCTTGACTTTGTTTTTCTCTACAAAGCCAGCAGTTACTTCCAGAACTTTATTTACTGGTTGAGGTGAGGTGAAAGCTGGAATTGTTTCAGAGGGAGTCGGTGCGTTTTCCTCAATGCCGACTATTTTACCCTCATCAATCCAAATAATATCCAGTGGGAACTTCATGTCTTTCATCCAAAAACTCTTGACCGCTCTTTCCGGAAAATTAAAAAGCATGCCAGCGTTACTAGCTAAAAAATCACGATTCGACAAGCCTTTTTCAACCTCTTCTTGGCTCTCAACGATCTCTACCAAAATTGACTGAGAGCCGATTTTTACTTTGGCTTCTGGTTTTATACCCAGATCTTGGTTAGGTTTTTGCGAGACGATAAGCAGGAAAATTGCTAGGCCAACTAGCGATAGTACAAGTTTAAGAAAAGCTGTTCGGATCATGGGCAACTATCGTAGCGGAAAGATTGACAAGTTTGCAAGCTACCTTTAAGGTCTAGTTAAGATGCGTGAAAAGCTTTTCTACCCGCTCACCTTCCTAGTAATTGTTTTGGGCGTTTTCCTTTTGGTTCAAGGTGTTAACGACAATAAATCTGATGGGAAGAAAGATGAATCCAAGACAAGTGTTGGTGGTAGTCAAGAGGCGGAGAGTTCTCAAGAAACTGCCACTAGCCAAGAAGATTTGTTTTTGGTAACCAAAGTAGTTGATGGCGACACTATTGAAATTGAGGGAGGGAAAAGAGTCCGCTACATCGGTATCGATACTCCCGAAACAGTTGATCCGCGTGAAGAAGTTCAGTGTTTCGGTAAGGAAGCTAGCGAGAAAAATAAACAGCTGGTAGAAAACAAAAAAGTGAAGTTGGAAAAAGATGTTTCCGAGTTTGATCAGTACAGCCGTTTGTTGCGTTATATTTACGTTGGCAATACTTTTGTTAATGAACTGTTAGTCAAAGAAGGTTTTGCTAGAGCTTCTTCTTACCCGCCAGATGTTAAATATCAAGATAAACTCTCTGCTGCCGAACAGTTTGCGCGGGAAAATAATAAAGGGTTATGGTCAGCCTGCGGTAGTAGTTTAGGTGTGCAATCAAGCGAAAGTTATCGCCTCTCCCCTCTCTCGGGAAGTTCAGGTTGCAACATTAAGGGCAACATTTCTGTAAGTACTGGAGAGAAAATTTACCATATGCCTGGTCAACGGAAGTATAACGATACTGTAGTCAACGAAGAGAAAGGCGAGCGTTGGTTCTGTTCAGAAGAAGAGGCCAAAGCTGCCGGTTGGCGCAAGTCTAAAGTTTGAGTAAAGAGAAAGCTGGCTAAATCAGAGTTTGAGTTAGCCAGCTAGCAAGTTTTGGTTGCCCAAGGTGGATGAGACTAGCTGTGCTTGTGGGACGGGGCTCCCCAGCTACTCTCGTTGGAGGGATGTCCAACCAGAACTTTGGGGATTGGCTGATCCGCCTTGGGCCTAATCTTCTCTTCTGTTAACGAATGAACGCTATCCGCAGCGCAACGCATACCAAAGCTATGCCGACAGCTGCGAACGCTATGTTCGACCCAGATAGTATTGACAGTACTTCCATCTCACTCCTTTTACGTCATACGCTTTTACTTGAGTGCTAGTCTAGCAAAGTTTTCTAAGAAAATCCAGTTTGATACTGTTTGTCCGAGTTGACTTTTTCGCCTTTTCTTCGGATAGTTTAAGTATGCCCCGCGCTTCTTGGATGCATTTGGATCTTGACTGTTTCTTCGCTGCAGTGGAAATTAAGCTTAACCCGAGCTTATTGGGTAAAACAGTCTTGGTTGGCCGAGTTAATCCGCAAGGCAAGTCTGTTCCTCGAGGAGTGGTCGCCACCGCTTCATACGAGGCCAGGATTTTTGGTTGCAAGTCAGGTATGCCACTTTACCAAGCCTTGAAACTTTGTCCGAGCGCGATTGTAATCGGTGGCCATTACGAGGAGTACATTAAAGCCTCAGACCAAGTTTTCCAAATTGCCGCACGATGGGCCCCAAAAGTAGAAAGAGTTTCAATTGATGAGGCTTTTTTGGATTTTTCTAGTACTGAAGTTATTTATCCGGATTTAACTAAAATTGCCCAAAAAATCCGTGCCGAAGTTAAAAAAGAAGTTGGTATTACTGCCTCAATTGGTTTAGCATCTACTAAAGTTTGTGCTAAAGTAGCCAGTGATTTTAACAAACCGGATGGTTTTTGTTACGTTCCGGCTGGAAGCGAGAGAAAATTTCTTGCTCCCCTACCCCTGCGCGATTTACCAGGTATCGGTGCGAAAACCGAAGTTTATTTCAAACAGTTGGGTCTAGGAACGGTTGGTGACCTGGCACGATTATCTCACGAGAAAATAGAGAGTTTAGGCCAATTTCCTTTGGGTTTGTGGAACGCGGCCAATGGGCGGGATAACATTTGGTTTGTCCCAAGAGTTACCGCAAAATCCGTTTCTCGGAGTGAAACTTTTTACACTGATCGAGGTGATGAGAATTTCATATTAGCAATGCTAAGAAAATTAGCCGAAAGTTCTGGTGAGGAAATGCGTGTTGAGGGTTACAGCGGCCGTTGTGTGCACGTGGTAATCCGCTATAAGGACTTTCGTATGGTTGGTCGCCAACGGGTTCTGCCTTATTTTACTTCGTCAACTAAGGAGATTTACGATTTGGGTGAAACTTTGCTGAAAGAACTTTGGGACAGGCGAACTCCGCTTCGTTTGGTTGGTATCGAGATATCGCAGTTTGGTGAAAGTTCTCAACTTTCTTTATTTGACGCTCCTAGAGAAAAGCGTTTGGGTTTAGAAAAAAGAATTGACAATCTGCGGGCTCGGTTTGGGAAAGATGCGGTAGTTCCAGCAATAATGTTGAACTTACAACCAGAAAGAACCGGCCAACATTTAGCGATTTGGGGTAAAAGAAAATAGATACGCCGGGTGTACTTGCAAGTCTTGCGACGAGCTTTCTACCCGGCGTGGCGACCCGTCTACCTCGATCTATATCGGGGCGAATCCGGATCGTGTGTGTGGCCCTACCCAACCTCTCGAGAGTGGTGGGCGTCCCATGGGGACTTTCGGACCAGCGCTTTAATACTTGGAGTATGGTGGAAGACTCTCGCTTTCTCGCCGCGTATGGGCCCGAGGGCCATGCGATACGCCAACTTTGGCTCGCAATCTCCGACCAGCTCCAAGTTTGTTTCCAGCAGCCGCTCACCCTTTCCCTCAGGCCTCAGTAGGCCAATTTTGGGTATCCGATTACGAAGAGAGGCCTCTCTCCGTGAACGAACGACGATCAGATCTGGTTGGCGTATCCCGACCGTCTCAAAAAATCACTACTGGCCCCTGCGCAGAGGAATTTGGTGGCAAATATTTGTAATCAAATTTCTCCACACAGAGGTTTCTCTACTCCAATTTTCAAAGAAAGGATTTTATTATATCACAAAAGCAAAGACTGTCAAGACTATGGGTTTGTACTAAACTTCTTTTTCGGCGCCGGAAAGGACTTGGCTTTGGATTTTTTGCCACCATTTATAATCTAAAGATTTTAGATTGCGCAGTTCTTTTTTGTAGATTTCTGAAAAATATCCATTGCCTGCTTCGATTTCCTCAAAACATTTAGAAATAAGGGAAAGGCTGTCGGCGACCTTCACAACTTGAGATTCAATTGTTGCGCGCTTTTGCTCTTCGTGCCAAAGATCAATAAATTCACTGACAGTTTTTGGATCCAAACCCTCAAACATCATCTCAATAGTTTCCTCATTAACTTCCCGGATAGCGCCGGCAACTTTTTCGTTGAAATGCTTGAAAGGATTGAGAATATCACCGGAAAAACCCTCCTCAGCGTCGTGGATCAGGGCCATGGAGACTGCTTTTTCCTGGTCAACTTTGATTTTTTTCTCCCGCAATAAAGAACATAGAAGTTGGGTGAAGTGAGCTACGTAAAAAGAGTGTTCGGCCACGCTTTCTGGAAAGTGCTGGGGGCGGTTGTTGAAGCGCTTAACATGCGCCAAGCTTCTATTTAAGGTGTAGTCAAAAAATTTCGCCATAGGGCTTTTTAGTCTAGCAGGCCTATGCCCTATTTGCAAAACTGGATTTTGCAGGGTAAAATAGCCCTCAAAGAAAAAGGATGGAGGAAGAAATTGCCCAAAAGGAGAGCAGATCTTCAGGTCGTTGCCCACCGGATAGACGCGGCCATAAGATCTGGGAGAGTGGCCGCCCTGCCAATTTACCCTCTCAACTCCGATTGGAGAGGTCCTGGCAGATCACCGACAGTAGTCCTCTTGCTTGAGAGCTTGAGGATACGGCTACCCCCGGTTTACCAAGATGGCCCGCGACGGTTTCGGGCTAAGTTCGAAAGGAGTTGGGATAATCGTACTACCATTCCCAGAGCGGTTCTAAACAGCCGTTTCTTGTCAGTTGGAGCTTCGTCGCCTGATTACCTTTGGTTGAGAGCTGCCAGCCTTGAACAAAGAAGAGAGGTTGGTGTCTTTACAGCAGCTGGAGGTCTGAAACGGCGGATCTACGAAGTAGTGGACGATCTGTCTCACAGTCTGCGCCAGGTGGTTCACGTCCAAAGTCAGTACGAAAGAGAGATACGCTATCTCTCGGGCCTGCGGGTTCGTATGCAGGATCGGCTGCGCCAAGAAAGAGCTGGTATTGTCCAGCTGACTCTTCAGGAACGGGAAACGATTCGTCTCACTTTATTGGAAGCAGACAAAAGGTTAGCTGAAATAGACCACATTTTGGAAGACAGATCTGACCGAGGGTTTAGGTTGCAGTACTACTCTCGCCTCAGCAGTGTTCAGCTCTTTGAAATGGCTGAGAGTCTGGCGAACTTTCACGCTAGTGTGAGTCGGATGGCTAACCCAAACATGGAAGCTGTGCGCACTTACCTGACTGGTTTCGCCGACGACCTCTCTCTCTTCTCTAGTAGAGAGGTGCGGTTCTCTCTGATGAAAGCAGTGAGAACTCTTCGTCACATCGTGAGAGATCAGCTGGACAAGGAAAATCTTCTGCGGCTTCTTGACCGCGCTGTAGAAGACGTGAAATCTGGGGCAGTTTCACTGAGCCATTGGGCTGACAGTCTAACTGAGGAAGAAAGACTCTTGGCCCTTGCCTAACTACTTAACCGAAGATTCAACCTCTGGATCTTCGGTTTTCTTTGCCTCAAGTTATACTACTATGAGATTGACTTTTGAGTTCAAATGTGGTATAGTATAAGGAACTAAGAAAGGAGCTAACAGTTGAACTCTCAGTCCCGCCCAAAGACAGTTCAACCTACTCCCAGAAGCATCTGCCCATTCTGCCAGCTGGAACTCAGCAGAAAAGATCTGTCTGGCCTGCAGATTGGCAAGTGCGAAAGGTGCCACAGGTCTTACACAAAGGAGAGTTGGGACGAAGCAAGTGCTATAGTTCAGGCCGCCAGAGAGTCTACCGTAAGGTAAACTCAATGGCGGCCACTTCTTTGCTTATTTCACGTCGCACAATATTTGCCTTCCACCCTCTTTTAGATTAAAATTGAATTATGTCTACACTGTCCAAACTTATCACTGATTTTCTCGAGCATCTTGAAGTTGAAAAAAACGCTTCGCAACTGACTATCCGCAATTACGACCACTACCTCAAACGCTTTTTAGGGTTTGCCGGCGATATCAACCCTAAAGATATTAATCAAGAATTAGTGCGCAAGTACCGTGTTTTTCTGGCTCGTTGGGTGGACGAACAAACCGGCAAACCTCTGAAAAAAGTTACCCAGAATTACTTTGTTATCGCTTTGCGGGCTTTTCTGCGCTATCTAGCTAAAAATGATGTTAAAACACTAGCGGCGGAAAAAATTGAGCTTGGTGACCAAGACCCCAGACCGATTAAAGTGCTTGATACAGAACAGTTGCAAAGGTTACTGGCTGCTCCGGATATTTCCACCCCTGAAGGCTTGAGGGATAAAGCTATTCTAGAAACCCTCTTCTCCACTGGTTTGCGGGTGAGCGAACTGCAAAAATTAAACCGCGATAAAATTAATTTATCCCGTCTTGAGTTTGGGATTGTGGGTAAAGGTGGTAAGGAGAGAGTGGTTTTTATTTCCGATAGCGCGGCAAATTGGATTGACCGTTATTTGAGAACCCGCGCCGATCGCTACAACCCTCTTTTCATTCGTTACTCACAAGGTGAGGATCCAACAAGAGGTGGAGAAAAAATGAGGTTGTCAGTACGTTCTATTGAACGGATTTTGGAAAAATATGTGCGCAAGGCACAATTACCCATCAAAGCTTCCCCTCACACTTTACGTCATTCCTTTGCTACTGACCTTTTAATCAACGGGGCCGACATCCGGTCGGTGCAGGAAATGTTGGGGCATGCCAACATCTCGACAACTCAAATCTATACCCACATTACTAACCGCCATCTCAAAGACGTCCACCGCGCCTTTCACTCTGGTAATAAGGAAGAATTATAATTCTTCCTTGCGTCGAAGACGATGTAAAGAGGAGTTGTAATTCCTCTTTCATCGCAAGCGAAGTAAAGAAGATCTCTAAAAATTGCCTTTTAAGGTGAATTTTGGTAGCCTTACGCCACATGTTAGAAAAAGTTGATCCTAAAGTCGCCCAGATTATTAAAAAAGAAGAGGTGCGTCAAGAGCGTGTTATTAATTTAATTGCTTCGGAAAACTATACTTCAAAGGCAGTTCGGGAGGCTTTGGGGTCAGTTTTTACTAATAAGTACTCTGAAGGTTACCCTCTCAAGCGTTATTACGGTGGTAACGAGTTTGTTGATGAGGTTGAGACCTTAGCGCAGGAACGTGCTAAAAAACTTTTTGGGGTCAATTTTGCTAACGTCCAAGGCTACTCTGGCTCCCCTGCCAATCTAGCTATTTACTTTGCTCTTGCAGAGGTTGGTGACACCATCATGGGTCTTTCACTACCCTCAGGTGGACATTTAACCCACGGTTGGGGCGTTAACTTTTCCGGCAAATATTATAAAAGTGTTCAATACACGGTAAACGCTGAAACTGAACTGATTGATTTCGACAACATGTTAAGCTTGGCTAAAGAACATAAGCCGAAACTCATCTGGGCAGGAGCTACTGCCTACAGCCGAGTTTTTGACTGGAAGCGTTTCCGTGAAGTTTGTGATGAGGTAGGCGCGTATCTAATTGCCGATGTTTCTCATATTGCTGGTTTGATTGTTGCCGGTGTTCATCCTTCTCCGGTTGGTATCGCGGATGTAATTATGACCACTACCCACAAAACTTTACGTGGGCCTCGAGGGGCGCTGATTTTAACTAACGACGAGGAGTTAGCTACCAAAATTGATAAAGCGGTCTTCCCAGGTTTGCAAGGCGGCCCGCACAATAACACCACTGCCGCGATTGCAGTTTGTTTGCAAGAAGCTTCCACGGCCGAATTTAAAGCTTATGGGAAGCAGGTTGTGGAAAACGCCAAAACCTTAGCTTCTGTGTTATTAAATCAAGGTTTTCGCCTGGTTTCTGGTGGGACCGATAACCACATGCTTTTAATCGATTTTGGAGAAGGCGGTCTAACTGGTAAAGAAGCGGAAAGTATTTTGGAGACGGTGGGGATAATCGTCAACCGTAATACTGTCCCCGGCGAGACACGTAAACCCTTTGTAACTAGCGGAATTCGTTTGGGAACGCCAGCAGTAACCACCCGAGGCTTTAGTAAACAAGAAATGCAAACTGTCGCCGAAATGATCGCCTCAGTCTTGAAAAATCCAAGTGACAGCGAAATTGCTCGCAAAACTCTCTCCCTAGTAAAAGGTCTTACTGAGAAATTTCCTTTGCCACCTTAAATTCTTTTGTGTTAAATTATTAAGTAGACAATGTCGCCTGCTCCAAAATCTTCTGGTTTCCACTTCAACCTTAAATGGAAAATTCTGGTTATTTACTTGGGCCTTAGTGCCTTACTTTTAATCTTCATCAACGTCCTTTGGCTCTTTTTAGTTACTCCTCTCCTACAGGATACGACTGTCTCCAGAGAAGTACGTGTTCAGCTCCAAGCCTTTGCCCTAGTGATTTCTGTGGTTGGCTTGATCCTTTCTGTTTTAGTAAATTTGTGGTTGTCAAGATTTGTCACTAGCTGGATTTCGACTCTGCAGAGAGGAGCAGAGACTCTTGCTTCGGGAAAGCTATCCCACCGGATTGAGGTTGTTTCCAACGATGAGGTTGGACAACTCTCAAGAGCCTTCAACTCGATGGCGGAAAGTCTTCAAAGGCGTTCTGAGGAGATTGAGAGAGCTAAAATTCTGGCCGAGGGGCAAAAAAATCAAATCAACAGCATGCTTAAATCAATCGCTGATGGGGTGATTGCTTTAGATTTTCAAGGAAGAATACTTAAAGTTAATCCTGCCTCAGAAACTATGTTTGGCTGGGAAGAAAATAAGGTTTTAGGCAGAGAGCTCGACGAAGTCTTGAAGATAAGTGATGGTAGCGAAAAGATTGGATTTAGGCAGCTACTTCCGAACAAACCCTTGGAAGAAGATGTTGTTGTTACTCAAAGAAAAAGTTTGAAGGCTGAAGGCCATCAAGGCAAAACAGTTTTCGTTGACTTAGTTTCCTCAGCGATTAAGGAAGGAAGACAACTAGGTTTAGGGGCAATCATTACCCTAACTGATGTGACTCGCGAGAAGGAGTTTGAGGAAATGAAGCTTGACTTTGTTTCCATGGCAGCTCACGAGCTGAGAACCCCTTTAACTTCAGTCCGCGGTTATTTATCCGTGCTACTGGAGGAACTACGTAAGAAGCTTTCTCCGGAACAGTTTTCTTTTCTCGACAAAGCCTTTATTTCCAGCACGCAGTTAGCGGCCTTAGTAGAAAACCTGCTCAGTGTTTCCCGTATCGAAAGAGGTGCACTAGAGATTCAAACCCAAGCTACTGATTGGCAACCTTTGGTTGAAGAAGCCTACAATAACTTTCTCCCTCAGGCTAAAGAAAGAAAGGTTAGTCTAGTTGTAGTTAAACCGGAAAAGAAACTGCCAAAGGTAAGTATTGATAAGTTTAGAATTAGTGAGGTGGTCTCAAATTTAGTTGGTAATGCTCTTAACTATACTCCAGAGGGTGGTAGGGTTGAGATTAGTATGGAAGAAACACCAGAGGAAGTGATCACCCACATTAAGGATAATGGTCAGGGCATACCGCAGAACGCTTTACCTAAGCTTTTCACCAAATTTTTTAGAGTCTCTGGGGTTTTGGAACAAGGTTCAAAAGGCACAGGTTTAGGACTTTATATTTCCAAAGCGATTGTGGACATGCACAAAGGGAAGATTTGGGTTGAGTCCGAACTTGGCAAAGGTAGTATTTTTAGTTTCAGTGTGCCAGTAGCGAAAAACTCCCTTTTGCGTAAAGTTAAGATTATGTCCCCAGGCAAAAAGTTTTTTATACGTAAAGGAAAAACTAGTTAACCTTTTCTCTCTTAACCTCTTTCTTAATAGTGGTGACGGCGGAGACTACATCTTCCTTGTTACTTAAGCGAACCAATATTACGCCTTGGGTTTGGCGCGTTAAGAGTGGCACGTCTTTAATCGGTAACTTGATAACTTGGCCATTTTTTGAAGTTATCACTACGTCTTGATCATCTTTTTCGATAACCTTGGCAGCCATTACTTTACCGTTACGACTAGTGACTTCAGCAGCTTTAACACCACTACCGGCCCTTCCCTGCAGAGGCCAATCAGAAACCTTACTTTTTTTACCAAAACCGCGCTCGGTGACGACCAGAAGTTCTGCATCTTTTGGAGCCTTGCTGGTGCAAATAACTTCATCTGAGGCTCTCAGTCTAATTCCCATCACTCCGGAGGTAGCCCGGCCCATCTGCCTTACCCCTTTTTCAGAAAAGCGTATGGATTGCCCAAGCCTAGTAACCAGGATTATCTCATCAACCCCGGCTGTTAAAGTGACAAAATTTAAACTGTCGCCAGCTCCTAAATTAATAGCGATAATACCGGAGCGTCTAATATTGGCAAAATCTTCTAAATTCGTTTTCTTGACAACCCCTTTCTTAGTACCCATAAAAATGTAACCTTTTTTTATTTCTTTAGGCACGTTAAACATCGAAGTAACTAGCTCCCCTTGCTCGATGTTGACGAGGTTAATTATGGCTTGGCCTTTAGAAATCCTCGAGCCTTCAGGAAGCTCATAAACCTTAATTTGAAAAACTCGTCCGCGGTTTGTAAAAAACATCATGTTGTCGTGAGTGTTGGCTAGGTACAGCCGAGAGATAGTATCCTCTTCTTTTAAAGTGGCACCGGTTACTCCTCTGCCTCCTCGCAGTTGGGTGCGGAAAATGTCAGTTGGAGCGCGCTTTATGTAGCCGGTTTCAGTAACAGTGACGATAACATTTTCAGCTGGAATTAAATCTTCTTCAGAAAAATCACCAACTGCTTGTCGGTAAACTCTGGTACGGCGGTTGTCACCGTATTTTTCTTTAAGGTCTTTCAACTCGGTCTCAATTACCCCTAAGATCTTTTTTGGCGAGCCTAGCAAATCCATAAGATGCGCGATAGTCTTGGTGACTTCTTTAAATTCATCTTCGATTTTTTGTCTTTCTAGAGCGGCAAGTCGTCTCAGCTGCATATCTAAAATCGCCTGGGCTTGAATTTCAGTCAGTTTGAACTTGCGCACTAAGTTAACTTTGGCGGCATCGGCATCTTTTGACTGCCGGATAGTTTTGATAACCGCATCAAGATGATCCAAAGCAATTTTTAAACCTTCCAAAATGTGGGCACGAGCTTGGGCTTGTTCGAGATCAAACTTAGTGCGACGGGTAACAACGTCTTGGCGGTGACGGATGTATTCAGTCAAAATTTGCTTTAGGTTAAGGGTTTGGGGTGTACCGTTAACTAAAGCGACCATATTGACGTTGAAAGCCATTTGCAAAGAAGTGTGCTTGTAAAGCTGGTTGAGTAGGTTTTTGGGTCGAGCATCTCTTTTCAACTCAATGACAATACGCATACCGGATCGATCCGACTCGTCTCTGAGGTCGCTAATTCCCTCTAACTTTTTGTCCTTAACTAACTGAGCAATTCTAGCGATTAGTTGCGATTTATTAACTTGGTAAGGTATTTCGGAGACGATAATTTTAAAGCGTCCACCACGGTCTTCCTCAATTTCTGCCTTGGCCCGCATTACTATCTTACCCTTCCCGGTTGAATAAGCGGCGATAATCTCGTTGATATTAAAGATCGCTCCTCCGGTGGGAAAATCAGGTCCCTTAATAAACTTCATTAAATCTTCTAAGGAAGAGTCAGGTTGGTTAATGAGGTGGATAATTGAGTCAGCAACTTCAATTAGATTGTGGGGTGGGATGTTGGTCGCCATGCCGACAGCAATCCCACTGCCACCAGAGAGAAGAAGGTTAGGTAGCCTTCCCGGCAAAACTTTCGGTTCGGATCGGGTGGCGTCAAAGTTGTCCACCCAATCAATAGTGTTTTTGTCAATGTCAGCCAAAAGTTCAGAGGCGATTTGGGCTAGGCGAGCCTCAGTGTAACGCATTGCTGCCGGTGGGTCACCATCGACGCTACCGAAGTTTCCTTGACCGTCAACTAACGGGTAGCGCATAGCAAAATCTTGGGCTAGCCGAACTAGAGCGTCATAGACCGGCGCATCACCGTGAGGATGATACTTACCCAAAACTTCACCGACGACCGTAGCACTTTTGCGATATTTGGCTTGATGAGTTAAGCCGATCTCATTCATGGCGTAAAGAATGCGCCGGTGGACCGGTTTCAAACCGTCTCGAACATCTGGCAAAGCGCGAGCGACAATTACGCTCATAGCGTAATCAAGGTAGGAACGCTGCATTTCCTCAACGATTTTTACATCCTTGAGTTTACCGATACTATTTTCACTTTGTTCCTCGTCTCTTTCTTGGTCGTTGGGATTTTCCATACTAGACATCTAAAGTGGCGTACTTGGCGTGGGACTGAATAAACTTCTTACGGGGTGGGACTTCTTCACCCATGAGCATGTTGAAGACTTCATCGGCTTCAGCGGCGTCTTCAACCATAACTTTCTTTAAAATTCGGTTCTTGGGGTTCATAGTTGTTTCCCAAAGCTGCCCAGGGTTCATTTCCCCAAGCCCTTTGTAGCGCTGAACATTGATGTTGATTTTTTTACCACCGACTTTTACCTCTTCGGTCTCACCTACTCCTGTGCCCGATG
>Ga0209323_10000060_pt1 | contig 59424 bp, 50 predicted proteins | sample Rifsed19ft2_FD_184014 | JGI IMG/M metagenome (GOLD analysis project Ga0209323, IMG submission 184014) | Soil microbial communities from Rifle, Colorado, USA - sediment 19ft 2 (version 2) | ecosystem: Environmental > Terrestrial > Deep subsurface > Rock core/Sediment | place: Rifle, Colorado...
AGGCATTCAGCCCTGGGGTACCGGTCACCGGTATCATTTGAGCTGGAGGCTATGGCAGCCTAACTTAATTGAGTGTCCGAAAAAACGGGGGAAGATCAAGTCTGAACGATACCGGAAAGAATAAATGACATCGCCTACGTTCTTTGGCAGTTTTATTCCAAGTTTCTTCGCTGCTTCGATTATGTCTGATCTCTGGAAAGGTACTTTCGTAGCACCTTCAGAGTAGTATTTGAAGAATATTGCATCAATAATCTGAACATAACGGTTCTTCTTCAATCAGCCTCCTATCCAGGCCAACGCAAGATAACAACCTCTTCCCTCAATTGAGACGAAGTTGCTGTAGCAAATCTCGTGCGAAACAACTCGATTTCTGCCAACTCATATCCTAACGATTGAGCGATCTCTGCTAACAGTTTACCGGTGCGAATCATCACTTTAAAATAAGAAGCTTGATCGCCAACAACGTAAGCCAAAAGTGCGCCTTTCTTTAAGACATAACGGAGGTCGGCGAAATGTTTAGCCATCCCACCAAAATACTGAAGAGTAACCCTACTGTAGAGTTTCTCGAATCCGGAAGATTTTTTCAGTTGAATTCTTTTTCTCTCGATCTTTTCTGCAAGATTCAGGACACTTTCGTTGTTTGCCACCCATTTATCGTCTTCATCGTCTTTATAGATTCCACGGGTATTTGAACGAATCAGAGTCTTTTTGAATTTTCTCAGTTCCTCCAAATTATTTATGAATCCTAATATGACAGACTCCAGCCTCGTTGTTCTCGTATAGTCTTTTTCATTTGGGTAGGGCGGAGATGTTATCACGACATCAACACTGTTATGGTCAAGCATTTTGCTGATTTGACGAGAATCCCCCAAAATCGCTCTGCATGGCGGATACATGTTTTTTTCGATCGAAGTAACGTCTCTTGCGATTTTGCCGATTTCCCCTAACCAGGAATTAATAACCGGATAATCCAATTTCGGTTTGCCAACTCCAACCTCCGGCCCAAATTTGAGGTTGCTTATTTTAAAAACGAGCGAGTTTGCCAGCGCTAACAGCGCATGGTTAAAGCACGGATGATCTTTGTATCGTTTGAGAGTGTTCAACAGTCTTAGCGTTTTATGCAATGGAAGGGGGCTTATGGAGTTTGTAATAAGCAGCTTTCGAGCATGCATGTCAACCGTGTTCAGATTGAGTTCTGGGACATTACCCCCAAGAATAGGAGCGTCATCAATGCATTCGGATTTGAGTTTTTCTACTGTTTCAGATGCAATTTCATGAGTTATTGCCTCAAGTTCTTCTCCTTTAATGCTCCAATCAGTCTTTACAGAAGTTGCAAAATGTGCAAACGGGTTTGCTTCAATGCCGATTGCAGGTATTCTATTGAGCTTTGACTCTACTATGGTCGTGCCGGTCCCGCAGAATGGATCAAGGATAACTTTGCTTTCATCGATATTAAATTTACGGATGCAATGCCGGACTAAATGGGGTGGAAAAGAAAGAACAAACCGATACCAATCATGAAACATACTGTCATTAGGGTGTAGTTTGTTTTTCTTTCTGTTCTTGAATTTAGTATCGTCAAGTACTTTTATCCCAGGGAAATCAATTTGTAATTGCAATTCTCTTTTCTCTCTATGCTTTAACTTTTGTTAATATTACTACATTTTTAGTGAAAAACAAAGCAGAAATTATGACACTAATTCACACCTTTTTATGCGGCTTTCTGTATCAGTCAGGTTCTAAATTCATCAATAAAGGGACGCCTTTTTTTTATTTTCGCTTTACTATTTTTTAAGCTTTTAACGTATCAATTTTTATTGGATTTATTATCACGGAATATAGGCACCACCGGCTCAATGAGAATGGGATACTGCTCTGCCTCTCCTTCCCTAAAAGTTGTCCATTTTTCTATCCTGCCACTACTATAAATCTTCAAGTGTACATTGTTACCCCTGATAATTATTGTCTTTTCGCCTGCATCCCATTGAATATCAAATATTTTTGTGCCATTATGGTCATTAAAAACGACTGCCTTTTCCGTCGGACCCAGGAGAATAGTCTTGTTTGTATCTTCTGAAATCACTTTGCCGTCTTTGTCCGTAATGAAATATCCTCCGGCATATGCTATCAATGCTTGAAGGATTACAAATATAAGAATGAGTATCACTATAGCCATTTTTACTTGAAATGTAATTTTCATCATAACCATCCCCTTATATAAATTAATAGCTTCACAATACAATAATTATAGCGAAACGCCTACTGAGCAGTATATTTGTTCACTGATCTGTGCAGTATCATATGGCTTACGCCTCTGCCTACAAGAAAATTAACTACTTCTGAGGGTTTAAAATACATCTTGAGTTTCCATATATTCCTGTTTGTCCCCCTGAAAATACTATCATCTAAATTTCCAATTAAATGGATAACCTCTTCTATCTCTTCATCAGTAAAATCTGCAATTGTCTCAATTTCTTGGTACCCTGTCTCAGCAGTATTAGCAAGACGGTCAACTATTTTCTGGACAGAAGCAAAAAAGGATTTTCCTTCGGAGGTATAAAAGAATTTTGGGATATTCAGCAGGTAATATGTAATCTCTTTAACGTCAGGGATGTTTCCTATATGTTCGATTATAATACCGAGCTTTTCAGTGCAAAGGGTGATTAGATTTTTTACAAGGATATGTGCCTGTCCCTCAGGCACCCTGTTTATTACAAGAGAAGGACGAAATGTTTTTTCTATTTCCTCTATCAACGGAAACATGTCAGGCGCAAGGTTCTTCACTTTCTCAGAAAACCATTCCAGAGTAAAACTATTTTCCCCACATGCCTTTTTTGCTTCAGAGTCAATAGCTGGTCCAATTTCTGGATGATTTCGGAAGATATTCTGGATTCTTCTGAACAGAGCCGCTTTTATAAAACCATAAGCATTCATTACCGCACCTGGTTCGGGTACAGTGATAACAATTCCCCTGTCAGAAATTCCAAAGAAATCCAGTATACTAAAATGAACACCTGCACCGAGATCGATCACAACAAAATCAACTGGGAGTGACTTTACATGTCTCACTATTTTCAATTTCATCCAGTGGGCTGGATTAGCCATTCCTGGAACAAACGCAGAACCGCTTATAAGCCTTAAGTTTTTCTGAGATGTCTCAACTAAAATATCCTCAAGGGAGGATATTTTAGCCAATAAGAAATCAGCAATTGTGGGCGTATTACCGAATATGCCAAGATAGGTATGCAGATTTGCCGCACCAAGGTCAAGGTCTATAAGAGCAACTTTATGGCCACTTTTTGCAAGTGCAACGCCTAAGGCGATAGAAAAGATGCTCTTTCCAACACCTCCTTTGCCTCCTCCTACTGAAAAAATCATTCTTATCTTTTTATCTGATTTCACGGAGAAACCCTGGATTGCCATTCCCGAATGCTTTCAGACCTCCCCTCGCGCGATAGCAGCGAAGCAATGCAGAACATTTTTGCGTATTAATAGAAATATGCAATTATAGCAAATCCTGTTATCCATTATAAGTCATTTTGAGGATTACTCTCTAATTTCTAATTAAAGATTTAGGATAATGTTCCTGAAGAGGTCCACTCGCAAAACAGGACGCGTTATTTAATATTCTTGTGAAGTGCCGAAAATACAGATTTGCTTCACAGATATCGATTTTAAATTAAAGAATTTTTAGCAAAATTCCGATTTATAAAAGGAATGGTAAATGATAAAGAGCTTATCCTGTACACAGTTGTGCCAAAGCTTCCCGATCGTTTAAGTCCTTTGGAAGAGATGGCGAAAAACCTCTGTTTTTGCTGGAATTTAGAAACTATCGATCTTTTTCGTTCTATAGATCCCAGTTTATGGGAAGAGACCGGCCATAACCCATTGGGAATGATCAGTCGGCTAAGCAAGAGCCGCCTTACGGAACTTTTGGAAGATGAAGGGTTCCTCCTTGAAATGGATCGGGTCCTCGGAGAGTTCAAACGTTACATGGAAGAGAGAAGGACTTATGACTTTGGGCTGGAAGCCCCTATCGATTTTACCGTGGCTTACTTTTCGGCAGAATATGGCCTTACAGACTGCCTGCCCATTTATTCGGGAGGCCTTGGAATTTTAGCCGGAGACCATTTAAAGTCCGCCAGCGACCTGCGTATCCCTATGGTTGGAATAGGATTACTCTATCAGAAGGGTTATTTCCGCCAGTATCTGAATGTTGATGGCTGGCAACAGGAGACTTATCCAGACAATGATTTTCATATCTTACCGATTATCCTGGAAAGAGACGAGGAAGGAAACCCTTTGACAATAGATGTACCTATCAAAAAACACAAGGTAAAGGTTCGGATCTGGCGCATTCAGGTTGGGCAGGTTCCACTTTTTATGTTGGATACCAATACTGTTTTAAACTCCGACGAAGACCGGGATATCACTTCTCATCTTTATGGCGGCGATAAGGAGATACGTTTAAAACAGGAGGCTGTTCTTGGAATTGGGGGTGTCCGGGCTTTAAGCCGACTGGGAATCCGCCCCGTTGTTTTTCATATGAATGAGGGGCACTCGGCATTTGCCATGCTTGAAAGAATTCGCCTTCTCATGGAGGAAAATCTCCTTTCCTTTGATGAAGCCCGAGAAGCAGTTTACTGTAGCAGCACATTCACCACCCATACCCCCGTTCCGGCAGGTATCGACATTTTTGACAAGGCATTGATCTCATCTATTCTTGGAGAATATATTAGCACTCTGGGAATCTCCATAGAGAACTTTCTTGCCATGGGAAGACATAATCCCAATGATTCAAACGAGCCTTTTAACATGGCTGTAATGGCTATGAAGAACTGTGCCCGGATAAACGGGGTCAGCAATCTCCACAGGACTGTGTCCCGCCGGATGTGGAGAGGAATATGGCCGGACTTGCCTGAAATGGACTTACCTATCGAAAATATAACTAACGGTATTCATATTCCCTCCTGGATATCAAAAGACATGGCAATCCTCCTGGATCGCTACCTGGGCAGACGATGGGCCGAGGATCCAGATAATATCAGGGTCTGGGAAAGGGTCAATCGTATTCCAGATCTTGAACTTTGGCGTACTCATGAAAGACGGAGAGAGAGATTGGTTGCTTTTGCACGTCAGAAACTTCAGGAACAGTTAATCCGCTGGGGTACATCTAAAAAAGATATTCAAATTGCCAGTGAAGCGCTGGATCCGCAGGCTCTGACTATAGGCTTTGCAAGACGCTTTGCCACATACAAGCGCGGAGACCTCATTCTAAAAGATCCATCTCGCCTCTCAAAAATTCTAAATGACCCGCAGCGACCTGTGCAAATTATCTTTGCAGGCAAAGCACACCCACAAGATCAATACGGCAAAGAAGTCATAAGGGAAATCATAAAAATGTCATGGCAACCTGAATTCTTTCAAAGAATTATATTTATTGAGGACTACGACCTGAATGTGGCTCGTTATCTCGTTCAGGGTTCTGATGTCTGGCTGAATACACCCCAGCGCCCATTGGAGGCCTGCGGTACAAGCGGTATGAAGGCGGCTGCAAACGGTGTTCTCAATATGAGTATTCTCGATGGTTGGTGGGCAGAAGGCTATCAACCGGGCCTTGGATGGGCTATCGGGAACGGAGAGGAATACGATAATCCGGATTACCAAAACCATGTCGAAAGTCAGAATGTATATAATTTATTAGAAAAAACCATAGTTCCCCTCTTTTATGAGCGGGGAAGGGACAACCTGCCTGTGGACTGGATCAGCACGATGAAAAAATCTATGCAGGCGATAGCTTCCAACTTCAATACTCATAGAATGGTGGAGGATTATGTCCATCGTTCTTATCTACCCTCTGCGATCAATTGGAACCTGATCCAATCCGATAATTTCAGCAGGACTCGCGATCTTTCTGCCTGGATCAAACATGTGAGAGCAAACTGGCCCCAGTTGAAAATTTTGGAGAAAAGAATAGATGCCAAACATAGTGTGAAAGTAGGAAATTCTCTTAAGGTTGAAGTAACTATGCATCTTGGGCAACTTTCTCCTGGTGACCTATCAGTCGATATCTATTATGGACGCGTAGACTCAAAGGCTGAATTTATGGATCGGGCAACAATTACTCTCCATGATTTTATCCAAGAAGATAGTCGGACGATTTTCCATGGAGAGATCCCTTGCCAGGAGGTCGGTCGTTTCGGATTTCGCATTCGCATACTGCCTTATCATCCCATGCTGAGCAAACCTTACTCCTTAGGTTTGACTCTATGGGGTTAGCAGGCAAGCTGGTCACTGCATTAAACATAGAGATCTATATATACCCCTTTCGGGACAGGCCACTGATTGACATAACTTTCAGAATCATAGGTAATTAGAGTTGATGTTAGATCAATAACTTGAGCCTGTTCTGTTCTTTTCATGCAAGGTCTGTCCGAAGCCTGTAATGTTGAATAAATATCCTGGGATGAAAATTTGCCAATATTTATTCTGAAAACATTAAATAAATTTAGATGAATCCCGGTAAATTGCATTGTTCAATCCCAAGTTATTCATAATCCGCTTTATCGAAAAATCATGAACTTTGTAAACCAATGCCCCCAAATATGCATGCACCTTCAATGCCTTAGAAAAAGAAATATCCTTATGGATGAATTTTGAGCAAGAATAGTGCCTGTATTTATAATTATTTGAATTTTAAAGAAAATCCTGAAATTTAACTGTTTTGAAAATCTTTTCTTAAAAGGACAGTGTTTCTTAAAAATACAAAATGGTCCGAGCACCCTGTATCTCAAAGAAGACATAAACTACTTTACGTCTTGTTCTGTCATCACGGAACCGAAGATGTCTCCTCCTTTTCTGTAAGGGAGAATATTCTTCAGCGTAGGGAATTTACAGCATTAATAATAAATGTTTCTATCTATAAGGACGGAGAAGATCCTTCATTATGGGTTGGAAATATAAGGATTATGCTTATCCTCCTATTCCTTGGGTCTTTTGTATTTTCTTTTATAAGGGGCACTGTATCTGCATAACCTGCTACCCTTGTTAGACGGTTGGGGCCAACACCATATTGTTCGAGTTCTTTCCGTGCTGTTAAAGCGCGTTCAGTTGAGAGTTCCCAGTTGCTGTAGTAAGAACTACTGTAAGTCAGCGAATCAGTATGACCTTCTACTGCAAGTAGGTTAGGCATAGACTTTATATTGTCAGCAATGACCTGTAATATCCTCAAGGCATTGGGCGTAGGTTTTGATGAACCGAGGTCAAACATAGCTTTCCCATCTTTGTCCACAAGCTGGATACGGACTCCTCCTTCGAATATATCGACGAGAATCTGGTCCTTAATATCTCCAAGCTTTCCTTCTATTGCATTTTTTAACGTTTCTTTAAATTCTTCTGGCTTCATATTAAAAGAGCCCTGTAATTCCCGTGGGACTTTTCTGAATGCTTCCCCTGCTTCATTAAAAATCTCACTGGATTTGTCCATCAAGGATTCACCACTCTGCGGGAAAACTGTGAAGTATTTGAAATATGAAGCAACCCTCGCCCTCTTTTCAGGGGCTATCATTGATATGAGCCATAACATGAGGAAAAAGGCCATCATAGCAGTAACAAAATCAGCATAGGCAACCTTCCATTGTCCACCATGCTCACCTTCATCCTCACTTTTAATAACTTTTTTGATGATAATTTTTTGATCTCTGTCCTTCATTTAACATTACCCCTTATCTCATTTTCCAATTCTTCGAAAGTCGGTCTCTCGTTGCCCGGGATAGCCCTTCTGCCGAACTCAACTGCCATCTGAGGCGGTGAACCTCCAACGAATGCTACCAGCGCAACTTTTATGATCTTATAAGACACGATGTCATCTTTTGTATGATGTTCCATATTCGTCGCCAAAGGGCCCACAAATCCGTAACACATCAAAACTCCGAGGAATGTTCCAACAAGTGCTGCTCCAATGCTGTGGCCGAGTACTGAAGGTGGCTCGTCAATTTTGCCCATTGTCAGAACAACACCGAGAACGGCTGCAACAATACCAAGTCCGGGCAGGGCATCTGCTACCTTGGCAATACTTTTGGATGGTTGCATAGCATTATGGTAATAGGTTTCAGTCTCTAGTTCCATTAAGTTCTCGAGCTCATGAGGAATAACATTTGTTGTTATGATAACCTTGAGATTATCACATATAAAGTTTATTAAGTGCCTGTTTGCCAGTATCTTATTATTTTTGTTAAAAATCGGACTATTATCAGGTTGTTCTATATCCGATTCAATTGATATGAGGCCCTCCTTTCTGATCTTTGAGTACAACTGGTAAAGGAGCAAAAGAAGTTCGAGATATTGTTTCTTATCCAGGCTCTTAGAATTGAGAATTGAGCCAAGTTTCTTAATAACAGCGGTAATAACTTTCGGAGGGGATGCTATGAAAAATGAGCCTATTGCAGCACCGAATATGATAACGAGCTCTGCAGGCTGGAAAAGGACATGCGGGTTGCCTTTTTCCATCATGAAACCGACTATGACAGACCCAGCAACTAATAATGCTCCTATGATAGTAAACATATTTTTTTATCCTTAAGGAAGCAAGCAGTGCCTTCTTCTTATATCAGAAACATTTATTCGTTCCGCTGTCTCTCTTTTCTGATCATCTCTCTCTGACGGTTAATGGCATATCGGATTATCTCTTCCTTTACTTCTTCGTCCATGTCAGAAAAATGCAATGAGACTTCGTATTGTTCATCTCCTGTCTCATTTACTCTGACCACATTTCCGTATGTGAGTATCCCTATAGGGGGGCCGGTGGGCAATAGCATTTTTATCTCAAGCCTATCTCCGGGCGCAACGTTTTCATTCATCATAAATCGCATGCCTGATGCACTGAGATTCACTATTTTTTCTTCACTCTTTTTAAAACCTTCGCTCTCAAAATGTAGTCTGTCGAGAATCATTGTTAACTTGGCATTGATATCAACAAGCATTTGCCATAGTTTTGGATTTATTGTCTCATCCGGCAGATCAATGTCAGGTCTTTCCAAATCATATCCCCGGAATATTTTTGATTTCTTGTACGGTGCATCATCTTTGATCCTTTTAGCTTCCAAAGGGAATGAATCATCTACTCTGAAATAGCTGCGCTTTTCTCCCCAGACCTTTTTCAATGTTAAATTATTGTCATTGATATTCAGAATCTCGGTATAATATTTCGAATCTGCATCCAAGATGACGACATATTTGCCTGGTGAGACATCATGGATATTCTTTGTCTGCAATACAATCGTTTCGTCATCTAAAGATACTACTATGCCACTGTATCGTGTAGTTTCTGGCATAATATTGTAATAAACATTCTCACCCTTATGAAGTCCCATATCTTTTGCTTTTCCTTATATAAACATCTGCAGCATCTAAAGCATCTGTCTCTCTTGCTAAACTCCCTTGACGAGTCGTTCTTTTAAGATTTCTACCTCTTGATCTGTGAGGACATGCATTGTCTTTAATCGTTCCATCCTCTCTATCCAGCCAAGTGTAATCTCGGGATTATTGCTATGCACAGCAGTCTTGATAACTTCCATATCATGATAAGTATCCCTGAGATTTTTAATAAGCTCTCTATTTTCGTCTATGAGTATTAATCTTTTATATGCCTTTTCAGCAAGAAAAATAATCTCTTCAGCCTTGAATGGTTTTGTCAGGTAATCAAATGCACCTTCTTTCACTGTCTGAAGTGTGGTTTCCAGGTTCCCAAATGTTGTAAGTAATACAACAGCTATATCAGGATTAAGTCGCAAGGCATACTTGAGAATTTCTGAACTATCTACACCAGAGATCATAGGAACTGTTATAACAAGGCTTATTTTCTCTGTTTTGAGAATTCTCATAGTGTCAACCCCGCCATTTGCTAATACGACGTTGTATCCCTCTTTTAATAGCAAAGACCTGACAACATCTTGTATTAACCTATCATTGTCTGCAATGAGGATCTTAAAGTCTTTTTTCGTCATTCTCTGTTATTTCCTTATATCTTGTACTCTCTTTTTTAGCCATTCAAGTATTTCTTTTTTCCTTTCTATATACATCTACGATATTCCATTGTTCTTTCAAAGATGATTGCACATGAATCCTTAATATTTTTATCGAAGGATTTTTGAAAAACTTTAATTTCAATCTGCACATTCCAGCCGTATTCCGGCCTTCACCCGGCAGGCGTCTACGTATCTTATAAACTTTCTAAAGTTTTCAGGTGAAGATCCGATAAGAATAAAAGAGGTGGGAAAAAAGTGGTCAACAGGAGGTGATAAGTGGATGAAAAAGACCGTATTCTTGCCTCAGGAGACGCCGATAATTCGGCAAATATGGCAAGGATTGCCATAAAAAAACCTTAGAAAAAGGAGAGATATTGTGGCTATTAGTGATATTTCCTTAACCGCTGGTATGCGGAGCAACGTCACAAGCCTGCAACAGACAGTTGACCTGTTAAACAGGACCCAGGTGCGTCTGAGCACAGGCAAGAAGGTCAACAGCCCTTTAGATGACCCGATTAACTACTTTGCTGCACAGTCACACATGCAGCGCGCATCTGACCTCGCCATGAGGAAAGATGGAATGAATGAAGGTATCCAGGCTATCAAGGCAGCAGATGCTGGCATCAAGGCACTTACATCCCTTGTCCAGCAGGCCAAGTCCCTGATTACTGCTGCAAGGACAGCAGGGTCAACCGAGGCTTCTGATTTAGAGACCCAGTATGATGAAATACGCGATCAGATCGATGCTCTTGCCGGAGACTCAGGCTATAAGGGTGTCAACCTCCTCGACGATGCCACACTGACAGTTGAATTCAATGAAGATGGCAGCAACACCCTCGCTATTACAGGATTTGACGCAACAGTTGCCGGCGACCTCGATATCGCAGCAGCAGGAGATTTTACTTTATCTACTGCCCTCAATACCGCAGTCACTGAGCTCGACGCTGCACTTAGTGTCCTGAGAACACAATCAAAGACTCTATCGTCAAACCTGTCTATCGTCACCACCAGGTTGGATTTCACATCAAACATGATTAACACGCTCCAGACAGGCTCTGACAACCTCACTCTTGCGGACATGAACGAGGAAGGTGCTAACATGCTGATGCTCCAGACACGTCAGTCACTCGGCACAACAACACTGAGCCTTGCTGCACAGGCAGCACAGTCAGTCCTGAGGTTGTTCTAACTAAGATGTCTAATAGCACAGAGGGGAGGATATTTTTCCTCCCCTCATTTTAAGAGGGAAGACGGATGTCAAACATTAAAATAGGGATTGACAGAAGTCAAGGCACGCAATTACAGGAATTACTTCACCATAAGCAATGGGACTGAAGATAATCTTACGGCCACATGAACGGATGATTATTGGTGGTGCAGTCGTCAAAAACTGCGATAAGGGCAGTCATTTCATCATAGAGAATAATGTACCTGTCCTTCGTGAGAAGGACATCATGTCCGAGGCAGAGACAAACTCTCCATGCCGCAGGATCTATTTCATCATACAACTCATGTATGTCGATGATAAAAACGTAGCGGAATATCACAGCATCTACTGGAAATTAGTGGGAGACATTTTAAGCTCTGCACCAAGCATGCTTCCCATGATCGACCAGATCAGCGAGCATATTTTATGCAATAGATACTATCAGGCCCTTAAGGCAACACAAAAACTAATAGAGCATGAACAGGAGGTATTAAATCATGTACGCAGCGCAGGTGGAGGCTTACCAAAAAGCGCTTAAAGCAACCATGTCAGGCAGGGAGATAGAATCTGCTGTCCTCACAAAGGCTGCATTAAAACTTAAGGAGTGTCAGGACAACTGGGACACCGAAGACCGGAATGCAAAACTGGATGAAGCCCTTAAATTCAATCAGCTCGTCTGGAGCATATTCCAGGGAGAGTTGATTAAGGAAGATAATCCACTGCCAATACAATTGAGACGTGATATCCTTGAACTGAGTGCCTTTATTGACAAGCGGATATTTGAAGTCATGGCGTTTCCATCGCCGGAGAAGCTGGATATCATTATCAACATCAATCTAAACCTTGCATCCGGCCTCAGGTGATCAACTGCATAACAAAGTAATGCCCTCCTGATTTTTTGGCTCTCAGGCCGGCGTTTCACAGCCTTTCCCTCTCTGTAATTCAGAAAGCAGCAGAGTGATATCATCATTCACATTGTTGCTCTCTACAGCGGCCTCAAGCAGCCGTATTGCATAATGAGTCCTTCCCGCAGATATCAGGCTCCTGGCATGTTTGTAAAGAAATTCAGGACAGTTAAATCCCAGCTTCTTGAGCTTATTGATATACGCAAGCCCTTTCTCCTTCTCATCCTCGATACAGCATGCCGCTGCAAGCACGCCTATTGCCGGGGGGTATTCCGGGATCTCCTTTAGAAGATCTTTAAGAACGGAAATGGCCTTTTTTACGTCACCGGCATGGACCTCAGATGTTGCGTAATTCAGCACCGCCTCCTTCTGGTCAGGAGCAAGCTCTATAGCCCTTTTTGATATGGCAAGGGCATCTTCATATCTCTGAAGCTGCAAGTATACGTGTCCAAGATTTAAAAATGCCTTAACAAAATCAGGCTTTATGGCAATTATCTTCTGCCACAAACCAATTGCCTCTTCATATTTACCAACTGTTCCGGCAGTAACCGCAAGCTCCGAGATGGCCTTTACATCATCCCCTTTTTCCTGAAGCTTCGCCTTTCCCAGCTCATAATACACCTCTTCCTTGACAGTATCCCTTTTGCGATCCAGCCTCCCGTAATGATGTACCGGTATCCTGCATTTCTCTATTTCGATTTTTTCCTTTCGCAGTGAGGGCTCTACGAGTTCATGCACATGATTCTCGAACTGTATGCGAGGATCACCAGGGAACAATCTTACCTTTTGACTCGGGAACCAACCATCCGCTGCCTCCTCTGTATGGTAATTTCCGTCGTTGGGGACCCAGCCCTCAGTATTCACGTTTCCCGTATAGTTTCTCGTAGTAAATGAGTACCCGACCGGCTTCTGTTTTTTGATCAAGTCAGTCAATGCCGCATGATCTCTCGATGAGATTACCTCGTCTGCATCAAGGACGAGTATCCAGTCGCCATGCGCGTGTAGGAGTGAAAAGTTTCTCGCTTCAGCAAAGTTATATGTCCATTGGAAATCATATACCTGCGCTCCAAATGCCTGTGCAATTTCCTTTGTCCTGTCGGTTGAACCTGTGTCCACAATGATTATTTCATCTATCACCGGGCTCACACTCATGAGACATTGTGCAATATACGCTTCCTCATTCTTTACGATCATGCACAGGGAAAGAGTAGGCCGGGAACACTGCCCCTCTATTTTTCGTGGTCCGAGTCTCTCCCGGATCTTAAGGGCAGCAGAAAGCATACCCTCATCTATCCCAAAGGTAACCATTGCCTTCTCAATTTCTGTCATCGCAATATCATTTTTCCCTTGCTGTATCAGAGTGTCTATCAGAAGAAAGGCTATCCTTCTGTTCAGAGGATACAGAGCCTGTGCTTCCCGAAATACCCTTTCAGCCCGCTCAAAACAGGCAAGGGCAGAGATTGCCGAATGATATGAAGTGGCAATATCGCAAACCGTCGGAGAAAGGATGCATCCCTTTTCGAGCAAATCCAATGCCTCCTCTCTCTGGCCTGCAGCCCATTTGAGCACGCCACTATTCGTATAGGGTTCACTGAATCCGGGATCAGCCTCGATAGACTTCTGAAAAAGCTCCTGTGCTTTTTCGTTGTCTCCTTTCTTGTGTGCCAGTATACCCTTCAGATTCAAGGCAGGAGCAGAAGCCAGATTGAGTGATAATGCTCGACCAGCATACCCGTCAGCTTCATTATAGCGTTCCATCCCCTCTGTGCAATACCCCATTAATTCCAGTCTCCTCAGGTCGTTCTCGTCAAAAGACATCTCCTTAAGGATTTCATAGGCGTCTTTGAACTGCTTTGCATTGATGAGCATCTCTGAGAGGGCATAATATAATCTTTTTTCTGTCGGAGCATGCCGGATTCCTTCAAGGAGCATTCTGGCAGCCACATCTAACTTTCCTTTCTGATTCCATGTATCTGCATCCTCGAGTGCGCTGAGGACAAGCACTTTTTCCCCGAGGGAGCTTTTCCTCTCTATACCGCTCCATTTCTCCTTGAAAACCTTCCTGTTTCCTGTCATGGTAGAACTGTAGTCAATTTTGTTTCCTTTAAAACTCCTGCTCTCATAATGATGGATGAAGACATCACCTGCTATGAAGTTCCTGTATCCCTCCAGGGCCGCTCTTAAACAGAAATCATCGTCCTCAAAATTACCAGTCCCTAAGGTCTCATCTAAGAGCCCGATCTTCTCAATTAACTCCCTTCTAAAGAGCATGCAGAACCCGGCTATCCTCCGCATGGGGATGCGTCGATGCCGGTTCCTCTCCCTGAAGGATTGTGCAAATACATTTAAATCCGCCATAGACCGATACCCGGTGTCTTCTACCCTCTGGTTTCCGCTTATGTTATTTGTCATTGGACCGACGATACCTATATCAGGATCACTCTTCAGACATTCAAGCATCCCTGAAAGCCAGCCTTCTGTAACGACTACGTCATTATTCAGGAGAAGGATATACTCTCCTGATGATGCCTCTATGCCCTGATTACGCCTTCCTGTCTCATCTGCATTCTTATCCCCTTCGATGAGTTTATAATTCTGTTTCCCCTTGATGAGATTTCTAATACCTTTTACTGAATTTGCTTTAGAGTTGCAGGTTATCAAGACAACTTCATGAGGGTTAGCAGTAAACTTTTCAATAGATTGAATACATTCCCTTGTGCGTTCCTTATCATTATTGAGCACTACAACAACAGAAGTGAGGCCTTTTACAATGCTCCGAGGCTTAACAACCTCATAATAATAACTATAAAGAAGGTTTTCCAGCTCATCCCACTCTTTTTTCTGAGGATACTGGCCCGCGGTTTCAAATCCTCCCCTGACCAGTGTCTCCCTCAGCATCTTGTCATCCATCAGTCTTTCAATTGCATCGCAGAGTGAATCGGGCGATTTTATGGGAACAAGCAGGCAGTTTACACCGTTACGGCAGTACTCGAGTGCTCCGGTCGTTTCCGTGCAGACTACTGCAGCTCCAGAAGCCATAGCTTCCATAGGCGGCCTGGGACATGAATCATAATGAGAAGCATAGACCAGAATATCGGCAGTACCATATAAGAATGTTTTCATTTCGTCATTCGGTGTAACATGAAATTCGCATTTAAAATCCTTGAATATAAAAGCCTGTGAATTCGACATCCGAACAACAACAAAATCATTCCTCTTTGAAGACAACTTATCGAGTGCCTCCCTGATATCACCAATGCCCTTGAAGATCAGCGGTTCCATATCATTGCCGAGCGTGTCAGGACCCACAACAAGGATACGCATACGACAGTCCATTTTCCCCTTTGGGAGAGGATGGAAAATTGAACTGTCAACGCAGACCGGCAAGATTGCATCTGCTTTACGTCCGTATGCTTTCTCGACAGCATGTGCAAGATTATGAGAGTTTGAAACAAATTTGATCCCCGGGTAAAGATACGAAGCTTTTGAAAACTCTTTAACAACCTTCTTTTTTCTTTCCTTTTCAGGACTCAACCGAATAGTATCGTCCTCAAAAATAAACTGATCTCCCTGGGCATAGTATATTCTAACGGGCGCTTCAATTCTGGTCAGTTCTACGGTATTAGTAAAATAGGTACTGATAACAGCATCGCTTTTGGGAATATGCTTGGACATTGGTTCGTTACGAGGAACCTGTATTACACCTGCCTTAATGGTAAAGTAATCAGGCCTTTCGGTATACGTAACAATATGCACCCTGTGCCCTCTGTCAATTAGGGCATTTGCCTGATTAAGCAGAGTCTGATTGCCGCCGGTAACGCCAAGGATACTGGTTATCAGATAGGTGACAGTAAGTTTCTTCTTCTTTTTATGAATGTTGTCCTTGTCTCCTGATGAATTACCTTTCACTACTGGCATTACTGAGTTACTTTTTAACTTTAAATCATGCAGTCTTTTCTCTTTTTGTTCAGTTGGAAATAGTTCTTGGCTCTTTTGCAGATACTGTATAGCTGTATCTATATCGCCCCATTGCATCAACTGCATTGCCATCCGTGAGAAAGCAGCAGACTCAGCTTTATTATTAGACTCCCCCCAGTTAATATCGGGATAGATTTCGTGCAGTGAATATCTCTCCAATATTTTTTTCACAACTCTCGCCTCATAACTGAAGTCGACCTTCACCTTGCCGCCCGCCCAGTTTGAATCGTGCAATCTCCATTTGGTAACTACTGTGCCGATATGTTTAAAGGTCGCTCTGCCTGCTATACGAGTCCAGAACTCATAGTCGTGAGCGCGTTTGAAAGATTCGTCATAATTACCAAATTGTTCATAGCAGTTTTTTCGAATCATTACACCCGGGTTAGGAATTGGATTTTCACTTATCAGAGAGGAAATTAACTCTTTGGGTTTCCCGTACCAATCCTTGTAAGCAAGTATTCGTCTTTCATTGAGGTATGCATCAGCAACTATCAGATCGCCGTATAGCACGTCGACATCGGCAGCCTTGTTAATAGCATCCACGTATGCATACAGTGTTCCGGGAAGCAGTACATCATCAGAATCCAGCCATACGATAAACTCTCCTTTGGCCTCAGCAATACACCTGTTTCTCGTTGCCGGTGCACCCGAGTGTTCCTTTCTAATGTATCGCAACCTTGGCTCATGATAGCCCGCGATGACGTTAGCGGTATTATCCGTCGATCCATCGTCTAAAACAATAATCTCGTAATTAAGATACTGTTGGGCAAGTACACTGTCTATCGCATCTGCTATCAGGTTTGCTCTGTTGTATGTCGGAATACAAATACTTATAAATTTACTTTCCATTTTAGAGGTCATTCCAACTTGTTTTTGATTAACTGCAGTCGTCGATTCAGATGAGCCAGTGCGGTAAGAGAGCCGCATATACTCCCTTAGAGACTGAATCATTGCATCGACGGTAAAGCCTTTTGTAATAATTTTCTCTCTCCCGGCAAGCCCCATCTGCCTTCGGAGTTCACCGTCTTTGGTAAGCATCATCATGTATTCGGCCATTTTTTCAACATCACATTCTTCTACCAAAAAGCCAGTTGCCCCGTGTTGTACTGCCTCAGGTATTCCTTCATGAAGTGTCGAAATCACAGGGAGGCCTTGCGATGCAGCCTCCAGTATACTGTTGGGAAGCCCCTCAGCGTCACCGGTTTCCGGATCTGTTATAGAATGTTGAACATACACACATGATTTATCCAATAAATCCCTTACAAATGTATTGGGTTTTTGTCCATGCAGCCGGACTGCATGGTTCAACCCTTGCTCGGCAATAAACGATTCTATCTTCTCCCTCAGGGGCCCTTCACCAACTATATCAAGCGTAATATCAGGCACATTTGAACAAGCCTTCTTGAATGCCTGCAACAAATAGATAAGTCCTTTTTTGGCTACAAGTCGAGAAATGCAAACAAATCGACAGGGCTGTTGCTCCGGCTTTGAAACAGAGTTCTCTGGCGGTCTAATACCATAATGAATAATTTTGATTTTTGATTCAGGTATGCCCACGTTAATGAGACGCCTGGCCATCGGTTGTGATACCACAACAACCCCGGTTACCTGAAATCCCATCCATCGGTAATAGGAAACAATTGCTGGTTTACGCAGCTCTTGCGATGCATCATACCCATGAAAATGGATAAAAATAGGCAGCTTAGTGTATTGACGATTTAATTCTACAATGCCGGAGTTTTCAGCTCCATATTCGCTCAAAATATGAGTTACTTTATAACGCCTGAGAAAGCCGACTATCTCCTCAGCGATTTTTGGGGAATATTTTGCGCCTCCGTATGTTGCAGGGATAAGTTTTACGGGACACCTCACCCAAGTAGCGTCTACTACTTTATAAGTTAAAATGACCGTTTTATCAGGAAGCAAATACTCCACATGCTTTCGGATAAATGTTTCAGATACAATACCGAGAGCTGGGACAATTATTGCAAGGACAGACTCTCGCTCACCCGAAACCCGATTAGCTGTCAGGTCTACCTGACGTACCTCAACATTTTCTTCCTCGGCAGAAAGAGACTTTATAAATCTATGCTCACTATTGTCAGGTTTCACCTGTCTTTCGTGGGTTACCACAAACGGCTTTTGACAATAATAAATATTTTCCCTTTCTGAAATCGCATATCGCTTAATAAGGTCGAATGAAAGAGTCCGTGCAAAATCATCCACATGGACTACAAAACCAGCCTCCTCGAGTCTCTGCTTATAATCAAGTCCATAAGTGCGAACGTGGTCTTCCAACCCAAACAACCTTCTCCTCTCTTTGGGATCCGTAATGTGGCTTCCCTCAAGGGTCTTTTCAAGGGTAGAGTCAATGGGGACTTGCAAAATGGCCCAGCCACCCGGTTTTAGCACTCGAAAAATCTCCTGCATCGCCTTCCTGTCATCGGGGACATGCTCAAGGACGTGGTAACAGAATATACAATCCAAGTGGTTTTCGAGGAGATCGAGAGACGTAACATCCATGTGCCTCATGGCATGGGGAGAGCTTTTGTCAATGCTTAGATATTCAATATTGGGAAGTGCCTTAAAAATTGTAGAGAGGATTTTCATAGGGGCGATATCGAGAACCTTGAGTTTGTCAGTGAAAAAACTGGTCCGCGTCTTAAGAAACAGCCAAAGTAGTCGATGTCTTTCGAGTGAATTACATGCGGAGCAACGGGCGTTGGGTCGCGGCTCGATACCGAATGGAAGAAAAGCTGGGAAAATACCACCGCAAATGGGACATTCGACTTCAAGCTGCGTTTTCGCTGATATCAATTCTCGTCCAGGCGGTTTAATAGCCGTTCCAGTTAAACCTGTAACCATAACATTTTGTCTCAGCATTTCGTCATAGCTAAGTTGATCGTTTTGCATCTCTTCTTTGATCAACCCATTATAAAATGGGAACAATGATTTAATGAATTCGATACGTTTGTCTACACTCATCGGTCTCCTTTTCAGCCAGAGGCCGATCATCTGTGCCAAGCTGGCATCCCATCCGCCCAGAGATATAATCCGGATGCCATCGAATCCTGCATTGCGAAGGTGTCTCTGCAAGGAGACCGGTGTATACCTGTACTCATCATGCGGCATATCATGTAACGGCCACAAAAAAGGTATGGTAAAGAACAGGCTTCCGCCCGATTTCAGCACTCTTCTGATCTCTTTCAATACGGTTTCGATATCAGGTAGATGCTCGAATAATTCTGTCGCCATTGCGCAGTCGATTGAATTATCATTGAGTGGAATATGCTTTCCATCCCAAAAGATATCAGGTTTTACAGCTTTCTGGTATGCTGGATTTTCAATATCCAGCCCGATATACTTCTCGGCATATTGAAGAATTAATTGTTTGTAAGGCATTTCACCGCAGCCAACATCAAGGAATACCCCTTTACATTGTGGCAGGAATTCCTTTAAAGCTCGCAGAATGCTTGAACGCACAAGATAAAGGTCCATATTTTCTTTTGTACATTGCGGATTCAGGAAATTATCAGTGCTATTTATAGCCGCTGTATTGGGTATTCTTTTGTCTTCACGACAAATTCCGTTATCTGAAATCTTGACAGGCGGAAGATTTATTGCGTTTATATCCGGAATATGGATGGTGCCCTTAGCTGGAGATTGTTCAGCCAGGTTGGTTAAAAAGCCCGCCCACCTGTCAGCACACACTTTTATTGTATATTTTCTTTCTACAGTTTCCCTTGCCGCCTTTGACAGCCTTGACCAAAGCCCTTTTTCATATCTCAGTCTTTTCACCGCGTTTATAAAATCGGCCTCACGGTTGTCAACCAGCAGACCGTTCTCATCATGTCTGATTATCTCCATCACGCCGCTTCTGGTTTTGGTGCATATTGGCACGAGCCCGCTTCCCATTGCCTCCATAAGCGATATGGACATTCCTTCATAGTCTGACAATAGAACAAAAGCATGATGCTTAATCAGCGCTGGGAAAATCTCATCGACTTTTAACAAGCCGCCGTATTTGAGCCTCTCGCCCAAATTCAGATTATTAATAGTTTCTATCACTTTGCCGCCTTCACGATCTTCGCCGTATATACTTGCATAAGTATTAGGAATACTTGTTACTGCATCTTTCAAAGCGGCAATCACATCAAAAATCCTTTTCTGGCGCTGTATCAACCTGCCAGTATAAACAAGATTAAGCCTGTCTTCAGGTTCTTCTGTTGTATTCTGAGGAAGATTTATGCCATAAGGGCTCCTAAGAACTTCTATATTGTCATTATTCACAGATTTAACCAGTTCCTCTATGAATTTTGACACACAGACAATACCGGATAATCGGTACTCGGGCACTCCGTCAACAAAATACTCTATTAGCTCATGGTGAAAATTATCATCGGAATGCAAGATACCCACCGTAGGAATTCCAGCCTCTTTTACCCAGCGGGAGGCAAAATATGCTGGCACACTTAAATTCGGGACAAATATATCTGGAGGATCAGATTGAAGGGCCTTCAGCACTTGTAAAATATTTTGCTCGGTATATTTTTGTCTCTGAATTGTAGTGCATTTGATGCCATGCTGTTCCAGATTCTTGGCAACCTCACATGGCTTATCAGTTGCCATTAAAAATAAAACCTGAGGCTGGACCCCCCGTTTAGCTAACTCAGGTAGAATCCTTTGTAACCAGACATTGGGGCCATTTACCTGATTCGGGCCATACGCAACAAAAGTTAATTTAATTTTAGTACTTTGGGCTTTTGCTTTTTCTTCGATACGCTCAAACAAGTTATTCAATTCATTTTTTATATCGGATGAGGGATGAACCATGCTTAGAGACGGGGATGAAAGGAGGTCTGTAACTGTTTTATATATCAGTTCAACTTCACACAAATCAACAAACTTTGCCCAGGGGTATTTTTGTGAATAAACCTCAACATTATAAATTGGGTCTGACTTCCCGTAAACGATTATTTTATCAGTAAATAATGAAGCCTCTTCAACAATTGAACTGGGCGCGCTAATAACAATATCAGCAAGTGAAAGCAAAACGAATAAATTCTCTTTGTTAACAAATATGATGTTATCAGAATCATCGATATATAGTGGGCTGTCAAAGAATGGATGCTGACGTACAAGGAAGACACAATTATCAATTTTATCATTAAGATATCGTATAAGACTTATTAATTCTGAATTAGCATTAGTTCCTGAAGTTGCTATGACAAAGATTTTTTTGTCTTTTATTTTATGGCGCTCAACAAAGTTCATTTGTTGTTCAGAAGAAACGCCACTGTACCTCAACTCTGGCATACCATAATAATAAATATTATCTTTCAAAGCCCTATAATGCTTTTTATCGTGAGACATTGAGAGCAAATAATAATTATTAAAATTAAAATGATTCTTATAGTATTGAGCTATGGTTTCAGCTTTACCATAAATATCTGCTGCTGGTCTGAAACCATGCTCGATCTCAATAATTGACCACTTATTATTAAGACCCGAAAGAAGTTCGGTCATCATTGCACCCCAAAATGCTTTCGCGCTAAATTGTTTTAACAATTTTTGTAGAAGAACAATATTAGGTATGTTATTAGATAGCCGTAAATATGTTTCTTTTAACAAGGCTATGTAACCGGAATTGAATTTTTCTGCATTATTGTATCTATAAAACATTTTTTCTATAATGCGATGAAATTCTTGTTTTTTTTGAGCTATAACTGTCTTAGCAACGAAAGAATGACTTATGTTTTGTAGATACTCGAAGGGAATAATTAAATCGGCAAACTGAGACTGCAAATATTTAGCATCATAGTCATCAGAATTTGAAGGCATTTCAAATATAAGAAAACGCTCATTCTTGTCCAGCAGATATAAAAACAAATCGTGGAAAAAATAGTTTTCATATTGGGTCTCGTCTCTTCTGCGCTGATGCGCTCTTAACAAAAAAACATGGTCGTATTTTGAGTTAAGCAGTGAGATTTTCTCTTGAAAATCTTTTTTCCTCTTCTCTTTAATTACTGTAGAAGTTTGGTAAGATATTAAAGGAAACATATTATTGTTTGCAATTTCAAGAGCGGATTGGTACCAAGGATAGCCCAAAAAATCTATCTCATAAAGACGGGTTTCATTTTCTATAAAATCTAAAAAAGCTTGCCACTTTTTAAAATCGTCAGATCTATGCGCCACTTTCTTATCTCCTGTGCAAATTTCATTTAGACTGACTTGCAGAGATATCTAGGGTGTACAACTCTGCATCTGCTGCAAAACTGTCGGTATTTATGCCTTTTAAAATCTTCTCGCATCTCCATATATTCCGAATTATTCCAAATATCAAACATGTTTATTTCAAAAATATTGCCTAATTTCACTTCACCCTTGAGATCATAACAGCAGGGTACTACATAACCATCCGATAAAATCGTAAATGTCTCGAAAAGTGCGCCACAATATTGTGGACTGGATGATGGAAAACTAACTTCCTCCAGATTTCCAAACAACTGAAACCCAGGCCACACCATGGCAGGAATACTTCTGAATTCTATTTCATTGCATTCATCTTTGAAATAGTCGGTTATGTATCGCGGCGCCTCTTGAAAAACAAACCGACGCGATTGACTGAGTGTTTTTAATGTACTTTTATTGCAGATCCTCGTATTATGAATAATTATCGTCGGATTTTTCCCGCCTAATTTTCTGCGCACTCCGCAGAGGTTTTTAACATTATAGGCATTCCGGTAAAAATCACCATTCTTACGAATACTATTATTTTCCTCAGCGTTTTCTCCGTCAAACGAGACTTTGAGCTCATCCAAACCTGCCAATATAAGTTGCTCAGCTCTCTCCATGCTCAACAGGCTGCTATTTGTAGTAATAACAGTCTTTGCAACTCCTATTTTTTTTAATAAACCGATATATTGGCCGAGATGTTTATTAAGAAGTGGTTCGCCGCCATGATAAAGAACAACAACACGAGGAATAAAGTTGTTTGCGATAAACTGATCCATAATTATAGAAAACTTATGTTCATCTAAGAATGGACGCATGTTTGGTTCAGTCCCGGTAGGACAATGAACACATTTGAAATTGCATAACCCTGATGCCTCTATTCGCACTACATCAGGAAAAATATTTTTAATGCTCTGCATGTTAATATCCACCTCTACTGAATCTTATAAATCTAAAAGGCTTCATTAACATTCCTATTCGTTCTGCCTTCACACCGTACAGCATAGCAATTTTTTAACAGATGGCCCTTCATATTTTTCTTAGAATAACCGTAACCTGACTTACTAAGAAATCACGTAAAGTTACATCCGGGTAATTTATTCTTGCTATGTCTAATAACTCAGGGGTAATCCTTTCACTTAAATGCGTCTGAATTCGAGTGTCATAATGCAGTATTTGCACTGGCATCAATAGTTCAAGGTATTTCTCAAACTGCGCTATAGTGAGCCTTCCAGGGTTAAAATAATTTTTTAAACTCTTACGCGCCTCAATTCCTCTGTTCGGAAACTCCGTATATGCAAGGTATTCCTCCATTTCTTCCGGAGTCATGATGACATGCGACCAGGGAATATCATTTGTGCACTCACCATGTCCACCAGTAAGGTGGAAGTAAGCGTTATATCTGAGCATAATAACCCCCCCGACTCTTAGCACTCGCACCATTTCCTTCATGCAAATAAATGGATCCCTTACATGTTCAAGCACCTGATTTGAATATACTATATCAAAAGAATTATCAGGGAATGGAAGAAGCTCTCCGCTTGTCTCAATAAATTCAAGGCCCGGAGTCTTAAACGTTGGGACTTCTCCCTCCAAACTATAGTTGATGGGATATTTATCATCCTTGGGTAGCTGCGCAAGGAGCCTTCTCTGCTCTGCTGAGCCTATACCAATTTCCAAGTCAGTCGCCACAACTGTCCTCGCGCCTGCACGTTTCATTAATATCGACCTGACCCCATCACCACAACCGACTTCCAAGACATCACGGTTAATAAAATCAATTCCACTAAAGTGCCTAAGACAATTTGTCTCTATATTAAAAAGATTTATAGTTTGTTCAAATTTCACCGGGGATCTACTGAGACCATCACCATAATAAATGATCCCTTCACCGAATAAAATAGTGAATGTTCTCCCCGATGAGGCCTTAAATTCCTTTTGCCCCATTAGAGCAGCACAACATCTGGCAACGTCAATAAGTGGTTTCCTGCAAATATCAGGGTTCTCTTTAATTAAGATTGCATTACGCGTATCATGCCCTGTTTTGAAAAAGATCCTTGCTTTATGTTCTTCAAGAACTTTAAGAACTGGATTTATCTCTACCTGTCTAACCTCATGAGGATTGTTTGAGCCTTGTTCGGGCCCCCATGATGAAAGCATTTGAATCCATGCGTCTGGCCTATAGAGTATCGGAGTCAATCCAACAGAGTGTCCAACGGCACAGAACGCTGTATATTCTGACTGCATGAAAACTCCTATCATTAGAGCAGTCGCCTCAATGTTAAGTGCTATTTGACCGCTGTGAAGCCCAATCACAACATCCTCATCATTCAGATTTTCTAAACACCAACCATATACCGCTTTTTCTTTATTAACCTGCAGCAATTCAATACTATAGCGAGATGCTATTTTTACAAATTGACTATAAGCTGCGCAGTCTATGATCCCATTTTTTTTATACGAACCAGCATTGCAGGGCACTGTCATATAATAGAAAAAATCACGTATGGCATACTGCGGGGTTGCTATGTCCAACCCGTGGGCATAAGGGACTACAATTCGAAAAGGAATACCAACTATTTTTTCTATTGCGCGCAAGGACTCAAAAAGATATTCAAGATAAATCCTTCCCCCGATAATTCCCAAGCTAAATTTACCCTCGCCGATCAGAGGGCGATCGATACCATGGCTTCTGTCCATCACAATAACGGTAAATCTTTTCAACATATTTCCCGGACCAATTCAAAAGCCTCTTCTGCCGCAAGCCCTGCTGCGCTCCCACGATACCTTGCAAGGGCAATAAGGGCTTCGTTAGAGCGAGGATAAGGAAATGGTTTCGATTCACTTTTATAAATGCTCATAGCACGCATTTTCAGTTTTAAGGTGTCTTTAATGTCAATAAAGGTGTTCGGACGAAATACAGGCTCAAACCGTTGAAACGCCCACTCAGTGGAAGAGGGTATTTACTTTTTACCCATAGAAGGCTATTTGCTTTTTGCATATGTCCTTTTAAAAAGTTAAGCTCTTTCGACCTTTTTAATTTTTGCCGTTTATCATCCCTCAGCATGAATTATGTAATCAACTCCGCGAAAGGCTCTGTGCAGACGTTCTTTATCCCTTACATCTCCGATAAAGTAACGCATACAGGGATATTTCTTGTCTGAAAAAATCTGTGCCATGTCAAACCGTTTTAACTCATCCCTGCTAAAGATAATAAGCCGCTTCGGCCTGTATTTTTTCAGGATAATTTCAGTGCACTTTTTTCCAAAAGATCCGGTGCCACCTGTGATTAAGATGGTTTTTCCGTCTAACATCTCTCTCCTCTCTTTTCCACGACAGTCCCGTTCTCTTGCTCTGTCCAAGAAAGTGTTCTTACTTTTTGATTTAGCAAATACTTTGCCAACTTTGTTAACCGCAAATTACAAGGCCAAATCCACTCAATCAGCTCTCTTTTTCAATGTTCAGTACAAACCGTGACGTGGAAAAGGGCAGGAGAGTGAAAATTTATGAATAAGAGAGATAGGCAGTATAGGAAATATTTTCCTGTTTAGCGTAATAAGACAAAAATTTTGCTTTTTGCGTCAAAAAATTGAACTACCAGAAATCAACATCAACTTTCTAATTTATTATTATCTTTCACACTCAATATAAAAATGAACACTCAAAATATGGTTTTAATTCTGCATTGAAGCTAATTTTATAATCCCCTCTATTTGGTGAATTAACACCAACAAAATCTACTTCTTTTAAACCTCTTTCAAAAGCATCCTTTATCATATTAGTCAACAGAAAAATTCCTGCAAATATATTCCTATATTCGGGATCGTTGGCCCCAAATAAATAATATCCTGTTCTATCATCGTAAAGAAATAAAATTGCAGAAATTGCTGTATCATCTAAGATAGCGAATTTTAAACTACCATAATTATTCAAAATGGCATACTTAGTGATTGATTTAACTAAAAAAGATTCTCGAGGACTCCGTTCAATGCCTTGGCGCTTAAATGTTTTATCATGGAGATCGTCAAGAAGAATATCGTCATTAACAACTCTCAAATTGAGCAACTTTTCGGATTTATTAAATTCTTGCCTCCTAACAGTTCTTACCGAAGACAAATAGTCCTCAAAACCATTATACTTCTCTAATTCTAAAATACCTGTATAACGTAAATTGATTTTAAATAATCCTTTTTGAGGTTCATGGTAATTATACCATTGAAATGGTTGCATATCCGTGAATCTCCATGACTGGCAGAAACAACAGTGTTTAAAATTGTCAATTAACCTGTTTATAAAATATTTGAGTATTTTCTTTTCATACGGAATTCTGGAGTGAGTTTTCATTTGACTATTATCTGATAACAATATTCCTTGATACATAGTAAAAGGGTGGGGTGTTGAAATTGGTTCTCCGAGATCTGAAAATAACACAACAACTCCAGCGACAATGTGTTCTTGCTCATAACATGTTACTAAATGATATTGTGTTCCTAAAGAATCAAGAAATTTACTATAAACAAAAATACTTCTATGGGGAGATGTAGACACAAAATCATCCCACATTTCTTTATTTTCATTAAAATTTATTTCCATATAGATTTATAAATGATTAAGGTAATTTTCTATTTACAGAAATCCAATCTTCATTTTTGAAAACGATTACAGTAAAATTATATGGTAAATTATGATGGGTTAAGGTTACTCGTTTAGAAAGATTTTCAATACAGAAAGCAAGAATTTCAACAGGATTTAGATAAAGCATTTTTTTGTCCTTATAATTTACATAGGTAGATATCATGTTAAAAGCAGATAATTCATTGCACAATGAGAACATTTTATTCAAAAATTTATAAACCCAATCCAAAGACTGCCCAACATTTGCATTAAATAGGCCACTCATTACGACATAATCAAACCGCTGTTCAATATTTTCCTTCATAATATCTTTTTTATATATATTTATGTTACTAAAACGATTTCGTGCCTGTTCAAGCAATCTTTCATTAATATCATAACCAGTATATTGACCCCTAAACCCTAAAAAATTTAAAAATTTGTATAGCTCGCAATTACCACAACCAATATCTAACAGTGTCTTGATTTCGCTATTCAAATCTAAATTTTTAACAAGTTCATAAAATCTGAAGTGTTGTGTTTGCGGATCATTCCATAATACAGCCTTACTGCAAATACCGTATTTATCAGCAGCAATATTATATATCTCAATTGATTTTGTTAGAATATTTTTATGCTTTTTCATTGGTGTTCTCATTAATTTATGGGTAATTACATTCTCACATGTTTACAGTTATAGACATATTTTGACTTTTTGTTTACTATTTACCACAGCCGGTTGTTTAGTTCGTTGCTCCTTATAGTGCATGTTCATCATACTTATTGTTCGCCTCCCACTGCCTATAGGCGTTCGTCGCAGGAGTATTCCATTGGAAGTATTTCCCATATGCCTTCTTTATTTCGATATCTTTCAACATCTCACGAACGCGTGTAAATACTTCGTGACTGAGTTTCGTGTCGCCGAGTACACCGTGCAGATACCCTTCTATCAACCGGGCAACGGCATGGAATTGGTATTGTTCAGCTACACGAGTAAACTTTTTAAATGCTTTTTCCAGCGATTTTCTATCTCCGTTCAAAAGTCTGTTTTCCAGAAAATTGACTCGTATGTTAGCGTCATACTGAATATCCTTGAGTTCGTCAGACGAAAAGTGCTCTGTTTGAATATTCGCTTCCATGTATTTCATTCCAAGGATATAGTCAGGTTCATGTATGAGATACCCCTTTTCCAGAGCTAATTCGTAGTAGCGAGTTCCTGGGAATGGGGTTGCTATTGAGAATGTACAGTGATCAACCTGTAATTCAACGGCGTAGTCTATTGTTTGCTTCATTTCATCTTTAGTTTCCCCTGGGTTTCCGATAACAAAATAGCACTGAAGTGGGAGAGCTATTGATCTACAGAATTTCGCCATCTTCATAGCATGATCAAGATCCACATTCTTGTTCATTATGTCTTTCAAAACTCGACGGGAACCGGATTCAATGGCAAAAATAACCTCGACGCAGCCGCTGGCTTTACAGAGTTCTAATAATTCTTCGTCGAGACTGTTTACATGAAAAGCACTCGAGTCACACCAAGGAACGGTGAGACCACGTTTAATCATTCCCATAAGGAAGTTCTTTGCATGGGACTTGTTAACAATGAAATTGTCATCTCGAATCCACATAAAATCCATACTATAATTGGAAAGCATAAGCTCAACTTCATTGAAGAGGTTTTCGATGCTACGGAGTCTAAATTTGCGCCCTGAATACAAGCGGCTCGAACAAAAGTTGCAGGAGAATGGACACCCACGGGAAGTCATTAAAGGCAGCTCATTGCGGCCGATAATTCTTCTGTAAGATTCCAGCGGGAGCATGTCAAACGTGGGATAGGGTATGCTATCAAGGTTTAAGGGAAGGTTAAGTGAGCTACTAAGATAGACCTCGCCACCTATTCTGCTTGCAATTCCCTTTATCGATCGAGGTGCCTGGTTGACTGATGCCGCTTCCAGCACATCCAGTATTGTATTCTCAGCCTCACCGATGAAGAGAATATCTAAAGAGGGAATGCTGTTTAACACCATTTCGGGAAACACCGTTGGGTATCCACCGAGATAAGTTCTGACATTAGGAACATATCGTTTCACAGAGTCAACCAATTCTTTTACCAAAGCATGCTGGAAATTAAAAACAGCAGAGAACCCAACAATGTCAGGTTTATACTCATCAATAGCGCCCATGATGTCATTCTTAGCAATATTTAGCACTTCGCCTGGGTTGGTCTTGAAATCGCTTATAAACTTCTGATAATGTTTAGCATACAGATCAAGAATCTGGACATCATGATTTCCATCTTGCCGTATGACCGAAGAAATATAGGCAATACCTAAGGGAACAGATATGCTACTAACGGAGATATTTCGCATGTCACTGCTCAACGAATTGAATTCAATTTCAGGAACGCGCACCAAAAGTATCTTCATTCGCTTTGAATTAGCCTTAACCATAAAAACCTGAATAATCAGACTTCAAATCATTTTTATACGTTTTATCGCTATTTATTTCTATAAAACAAATGCTAAATCCGAGTTTATCAGTACCAATATTATGAATTAATCTCTTGTAACTATCTTTATGTTTAGACATTTTTATTTCAATTCATCTCTGTTTTCCCAGACTTTCCAGAAAGCTGAAACGACCTCATCCAAGTCCTCTTTTTTCATAGGGGGTCTCATGAGCTCATGAGTTATAAGTATATCTTCATACATTTTTTCCACAACCGGACAGATTCCCTTGTTGTAATCAACTTTTCGCGTATACTTTTCACAAGTCCAGGGGCAACCGTCAGGTCCATAGGCAATTCTCTTTTGAAACATGGGCTGTAAGTACAAGGGCTTAACATAGCCCGCACCAATTTTAACACCCTCGGTTTCTCTCAATTCAATCGGCATAAGTTCAGCTTTCACCGCCTGAACAAACGTGTCTCTGTGAATTCCGGCTATTTTTTCATTATACTTTAGAGGATGGACATAAAAAACATGCTGGCAGCCATTACGAACCTTTGCAGGCTCCAAGCAGGGAATTTCCTTCAATTCATTAGCCAAATATTCAACATTTTTAATTCTTTCTTGTGTCAAAAAAGATAACTTTTTAAGCTGCTCTCTTGCAATAGCGGCTTCTATTTCAGTCATGCGGTAATTAAACCCGATCATATTTACGAGAGAACTGTAGCCTTTAGCTTCCACGACCGCTTCAGCATGATTTCTTATGAGTCTCATTTTATCAGCAAGTTCATCATTGTTTGTTACTATGATTCCGCCTTCACCTGCATGGATATGCTTGTGATAGTTTAGTGAAAAGATCCCTATATCACCTAACGATCCTGCCCACTTGTCTTTGTATTTTGCTCCCGGCGCCTGCGCGCAATCTTCAATTACCAATAGATTGTGCTTTTTTGCAATATCGTTAACCCTGTCAGCATCATAAGGCTGTCCGAAAATATCGACAACAATAATGGCTCTTGCATGTTCCGTAATTTTTTCTTCAACAGATTCAGGCGAAAGACAAAAGTAGTCTTCTTCTATATCTGCAAAAATAGGGATTGCATTATAAATCAAAGGAGCAACGGCAGAAGCCGTCATTGTATATGGAGAAACGATAACTTCGTCACCAGGCCCTACCCCTGTAGCCCCAACAGCGCAAAATAAAGCTGAAGTTGCCGAATTTACAGCAATTGCATTTTTTACGTTGAAATATTCAGCCCATTCTAATTCTAAGGCTTGTATTTCAGGCCCTCCGTAGAAGTCCTCATGCCAGACGCCTAAAAATCTTGAAAAGATACCTGACTGAAATACTCTTTTAACAGCTTCTTCCTCTTCATGTCCAATAACTCTATAGGCGGGAAATTTTGTTTTTCTGACTTTCTCCCCTCCGAGCAATGCTAATTCAGACATATATTTTTTTCCAAAAGGTTAATGATATTTTCTATTGGATTCTTAATGAATTCAAAGTTACACTTCATGGCATTTCCGTTATCGAGAATAGTGTTTTTTAACTTTTGTATTAGATCGCTTCTGTTAAGAATGCTCTTTAAAATACCCCTTCTGTCAAAAACAAAAGGGTTCTCTCTGTGTAAGCCTATTAATATGCTCATGACAGGTTTTTCAAGAATTATTGATTCTATCAAAAACATTGAAGACATACCGCAGATGATATCTGAAGCGGCTATTAAAGTATGAGAATCCAAATTGTGGGAAATGACAACCCTTATGGGGTCGGCCTCATAGGTGTCGATCAATGCGGAGAAACTGTTTGGGTTCTCCCGTGGATGTAATTTCAAAACAACACAAATTTCCCGACCGATAGTCCCCGAAACGATCTTGAGCGCTTCCATTAATCCTTTGAATATGGTCTTTTCCGTAAATCCCCAATACAGTTGTGCAGAATCCTCTTTATCGTAATCATTGGCAACAGGCTCTGACGCAAAAGTGATAAGAAAACCCGAGATTCCCACTTTAAGGTAATTCCTTATTTCGTTTATCTTTTCCTTTGTTATTGTATCCTTTTTGTTCAAGAGAGTTTCAAAATGCGGGTTCCCGACAACTTCAATGATTGCAGGCATCAAACCATCTTTAACGGCTTCTTGTTTAGCGTATTCATCCATTACAAGTATTTTAGAGGGTAAATATCGATGTGTTTTGTCCTCTTTATATTTATTTACCTCTGACAGCACATACTTAGAAAATCTGATTCCATAATTAATCCACTGGTCAAGAATTGCGAATGACGGTATCCCAAGTTTCTCGGCTGATTTCCATATAAATCTTTCTGTAAAATCATCACCGCTTGTTCCAGTAATGATGCAATCAGGCTTTTCTTTCGTTAAAAATAACTCAATATCCTTTAGCTCAATATCATGAACATGTTCGATGATATTAAAGCTTGCTATGCCGGCTTCACCGTACTTTATTAATGCGTGATCTTTGCCGAATAGTTTTATACTGTAACCTTTTCTTCTTAAGGGTTCAACCAAAGGTATGATTACATTTGCTCCTCCAGGATCTCTGGAAAACAATAAAACAGTCTTGTGCATTAATCCCTGGAATCTCTAATTGTTATACATGTTTTTAAAGCCTTGCACCCATCTTCGAATGAGCATTTCAAATCTTCACCTTTCGTCAGATGTTTATAAATATTATCCGCCGCAAGGTAAAGAGAATTGCCTAATGAAGTGTTTATTTCTTTGGTTTTACAGAGAACCCTATACTCTCTGAAAATGTGATCTTGCCGGACATCGTATTCCTCTATAACAAATCCTGAATTTATTATTAGTAACCTCTTTTTCTCAAATAAGAGATCAATTTCAAATATTGTATATTTCCGGCAATCAGCAAATTGCAAATAAAATTGCTTGTTATTTTCAAACGTCAACACAGCTGAAACGCTTTTATCATCTTTATAAAAATCAGTTAACCTATTAATAACCTTTACTCTTTTTACGTTAAATTTAAAATAGTGTAATAAATCAATAAGGTGTGACCCATTATGGATCAGTCCTTTGCCGTAAGTGCCGACGCCGGTTAAATAACTTCCATAGACGCCTTTTTCTATATTCTCTTTTATCTTCTGGAACTCAGTAACAAATCGCCGTGAGTAATTAACAGCTATGGGAATATTCTTATTATTATGAATTTTTAGAATATTATTAGCTTCATTTATTGTTTTAGTAACAGGTTTTTCCAAGAAGATACATCTAAGAGGTAAATTAAGAAGGTTCTTAACTATATCAAAATGGAATTTATCAGGAACTGCAACACTTGCTACATCAATTTTTTCTGCTCGAAACGCTTGCTGGATACTGAAATAAGCTTTACCACCCCATATTGATACTGCTTTTTGAGCTTTATTATTTTTGGTATCAATAAAACCTAAAAGATTGAATCCCCTATGCTTACTAAAAGCATGCGCATGTGTCAGAATTTTATCTGAGCCATAAGAATCATAAAATGCCCCAATATTTCCTGCTCCAATTATTAAAACATTGCATTGAGCCCTCATAATTTTCTATGATTTTTCCATTAAAAACCAATTAATATCATCTAATAAGTTATACTTATCGTCACGATGATAGGCAAATCCATAGTCTATTAGTTTTAAGTCTTTAAATTTATCGAGAATCTCTCCAGAAAAATCTCTTTTAAATAATTTGTTTCTATGGCCACGATAAATTACTTCAACAGGAGTTGGATTGTAATATTCTGCAATACAAATATATTTTTTACTTGTTTGATACAATAAAGCATATACTTTATTAAGCATATCGGGATTAATATGTATCAAGACACATTTTGTAAAGACAAAATCGCGTTGGTAATCGGGGACAAAATCAAGTAAAGACCTGTCATAGATTTTTAAATTCGGTATTTTCCTTAGTTCTTTTACCGCCTTAGTGTTTATCTCAATCGCTGATAGTTCTATACCGGCTAAAAGACTCCGTATTGCCAAAAGATTAAGACCTATATTGGAGCCGAATTCTATGACAGATTTAATATCCAAAGTGCTCTTGATAATTTGACTAAATAAAGTAATGTTGCATTTGACCATATCGATGTCTTTATTCCTGTCAATGTAATCGTCACCGAAATTTCCAGACCAAAATTCTTCTTGTTCCGTTTTAAATATATTCATAGAAATCGTCTCCCATTTTATTATATTGATGATTTTAACGATCTAAATTATTAAGAATCTTGTATTTAATTTCCGCTATTTTCCAATCTTCTTCTGTGTCTATATCCTGTACTTCGGATTCAGGTATTATCATTGCTATAGTATATTCAGCAAATAATTTTTTTTGTCTTAAGAAACTCTCGGTTCTCATACAGTAAAACTGCCCGCAGTCATGGTAAGCCGGCATTAAATCCTGTGATCTTGCATTATAATTTTCAGGCCAGATCATTTTTAAAAGTCCGTTTTCAATTTTCAATGCCCGTTGAATTGGATAACTGAAGATAGTTATAGGCAAAACACAATCTGTACCTGTATCTATTAGCATTTTCATAGCTTTATTTAACTTTTCAGGAGTTACAAATGGAGCTGTCGGGTATAAACAGCAAAGGTATTCAAATGCTATCCCTCTATTCTTGTATTCGAGTATGACTTCTTTTAATACCTCAGCTGTCATAGCGTAATCAGAAGATGTAGCTTCTGACCTGGAAAAAGGCACTTTTGCACCAGAAGAAATTGCTATTTCTGCGATTTCCTTGTCATCTGTTGAAACCATCACTTCATCAAAACAGTTAGCATTTAAAGCTGCCTCTATAGAATATTTTATAATAGGTATCCCGAGAAAGGGTTTTATGTTTTTTCGAGGAATACGTTTACTTCCACCACGTGCTGGAATTATTACTAATTTTTTATCACTCATTTTTACCAGATTATTAAAAAATCAAATCCCACGTTAAAGGTGTGCCTCTTTTAATTTTATTTTTGGCCTTTCTTCCAATAATATCTTTTAAATATCTTGGATGTAATCCGTAGCCTGGTCTTATTGATCTAATATTCTTTTCTGTAAAAAAATCACCAGCTTTAATATCTTTTACCACAAATAGAGAACGAGAAAACTCTCTGCTTTTTTTCATTTTTCCAGTAAGCTCATAACTCACTTCTCCCAGAGCCTTTTCCACTTCTCTTACAGCTTTTACCATAGCCTTAAACTCTTCAGGCTCTAGTGAAAATGCTGCATCAGGTCCACCGAGTTTTCTATCTAAAATAAAGTGTTTCTCTATTATCTTTGCCCCAAGTGCCACTGATGCTATGGGTACTGAAATATCAAGAGTATGATCAGAAATTCCAACCAGTATTTTGAAGGTTTCAGCCATATTAGGGATTGTCCTTAAATTAACTTCTTCTAATGGAGTTGGATAAGCTGATGTGCATTTCAAAAGAGCTATCTGGTCATTACCCATTCTCTTGCAGGCATTTATCGCTTCCTCAATATCACAAAGTGTTGCAATTCCTGTCGAGATAATAACCGGCTTTCCTTTGGACGCTATATATTCTATTAGTGGTATATCTGTTATCTCAAAAGAAGCAATTTTATAAGCTGGGACATTCATCTCTTCAAGAAAATCTACTGCAGTTTTATCAAAAGGCGTAGAAAAACATATAAGTCCAAGATCTTCAGCTATTTTTTTTAGTTTTGGCTGCCATTCCCAAGGAGTATGAGCTTCTTGATAGAGTTCATACAGGGTTTTGCCGTCCCACAGTGCATTGTGCTTGATCCGGAAATTTTCGTTTTCTGCATCAATCGTGAGCGTGTCCGGCGTATAGGTCTGAAGCTTCACTGCATCCGCACCACACTGCCTTGCAGTATGGATAATCTCTACCGCTTCATTGAAGTTTTGATTGTGATTGGCAGACATCTCGGCAATCATGAATGTGGGATATCCGGGACCTATTTTTCTCTTCGCAATTTCAACTTTCATACTCATGAGCCATGCTGTTTGACTGAAATAATCTCTTCTTTAAATTCATTGATCGGGATATCCCAGCCCCTTTCCGCAATGAGTTTCTGAAATAAAACCCCGTCTTTTCTATAGTGTATGGTCCCCGAATGTATTTGCGCCTTCGGCCCTAATTCACCGGATTTAATAGTCAACCAGTGCGTCTTTAAAAGATTTTGGATTTCTGTTTGTAAGATGCCATAAGAACTCTTGAGGGTTTCTTTGGTCTCGTCTATAGAAACTTCTCTTTGAAAGAGTATGTCCCCTGTATCTATACCTTCATCCATATAGTGAATGGTTACTCCTTTAGGTGTATTGTCAATAAAACTCCACACATTCGGGTGAGCCCCCCTGTTCCAGGGGAGATATGATATATGGAGGTTTATAGCTCCCCTTTTCGGAATACTGAGAAGATCCCCTTTCACAATATACCGGTAGTTATAACTGATGACAAGATCAGGATTAAATTTCTCAGCAGCTTCCTGATCTATCTTTTCCTCAGTATATAACACTGTTTCTCCCTGAGATTCGAGCCAGTCAGCGAGTTGCCTTGACATATGACCACCCAGAAATAAGATTCTTATGGGCATTTTCATCAGCGCATTGAAGACTCTCTCAGCCCCTTTACCATCGACTAACATCAGTGCCTTTTCTGAAAGTATCTTGCGCAAATTCTTATCGAGAATAAGCTTTTCTATCATCTCCTTTATCTCGTGAAGACTAGTTCTTCTAAGCCAAACAGGAGAAAGAAAGAATCCATCCTCAGCAAGGGTTTTTACCGTTCTTTCCTGATTCTCAGCAACTATACATAGTACAGATGGTAGTCCCATAAATGCCAATTCCCACACTGTTATCCCGCCAGCCGAAATCACGATATCCGCCCAGGACATAATCGATGCCATATTATCTACTGATGTAAGTATCTCAGCAGTATGAGTACCTTTTCCTGCTTCATTTTTAATGGAGTCATAGTGGGGGTTGTTTGCACCCAATACAATCTTAATATGCAAAGGTTGTTTTATGCGATTTAGTGCTTCAATTATCGTGAGCGTATTATTCTCGGTATCGCCTCCTCCCATAGTAATAACTATATTTTTCCCAACTTCAGGAAATTCTCTTCTCCGATGTATGCAAGTGAGAAACTCCTTCCTTAACAGGACATATTTCGTTCCGAGAAGCAACTTAGTGTATGTTTCAGTGCTGTATGGGAGTTTTTCCGCCCCATAATTTTGATTTAAGATAATATCTGAGTAGTAATATCCGAGATGAGCATAGTCATCTATTACAAGAAGCTTATACCCTAAATCTTTAACCCTTTTTTGATAATCAGTACTAAAATGATAACCATCGAGAATTACCCAGTCTGGCTTTTCTGCTTTCAGAAATTCCATGGTTTCCTTCAGGTTCCCTAACTTGCTGAGAAAGTGTATATGAAAGCCTTCGTTTTTTATTCTTCGACATAATTTTTCGCTGTTGCAGCATGTTACGAATGATACTGTATACCCTCTTTGCTTTATCTCCTGAGCAAGTGCGAGACAACGCATGAGGTGTCCTGTCCCTATACACAAATCTGCATCTGTTATGATTACAAAGTTCATAATATTTTAAATCTTGTTTTCTTCACGTCCACTCTGACGGATTTATCCGCCATCAGAGGGTCTGCGGAGAGAAACTGAAACTTTACTGCGTTTGCACAAGCATCTTTTGCTGCTTTAACCAGTTTTTTTGCTGAATCCAGACCATGATGTGTTGGTCCTGCTTCCAATACGATATAAACACTGTTTGTTTCCTTATTTATCTCAACGCTGTTAATTCTTGCCTTCATACTGAATGTCTTCCGAAACTAAATTTTTGCCTTGTTCACCGGCATGCAAAGGCCCCAATTCTCAAAGATCCCTAATATCTTCTCTATAACATATCTTATATCTCTATCTGACATGGCAGGATAGATCGGTATACTTATTGCTCTTTTGTAGAATTCCTCTGCAAAGGGGCACAAGCCTCTGCCGTAACCTTTTTTCTGATAATAGGAGTGCAGATATACAGGGATATAATGAACCTGTGCTCCGATACCATATTCTATTAACTTTGAAAAGAGATCTTTTTTCTTCTGAACATATCTATCTTTTAATTTGATAGGATAAAGGTGATAGGATGAAAAGGCATAATCTTTTTCTACAGTAGTGTCGAAATACGGGTTGTCATGGAATGACTCACTGTAGATTCTTGCAACCTCCCTTCTCCTTTCAACGAAATCGTCCAGTTTTTTTAACTGTGACGTACCAAGTGCTGCCTGAATATCTGTCATCCTGTAGTTATATCCTAAATAGTGCATTTCGTGATACCAGCCGCCATCCGGCTCACGTGAAAAATGTTCTTTTGTTATTCCATGTGTTCTGAACAGTGTCAGTTTTTCGTAGAATTCTTTACTGTTTGTAAGCACTGCCCCCCCCTCGCCAGTTGTAATTGACTTCAAAGGATGAAAACTGAAAACAACCATATCTGAATATTTGCAGCCTCCAATATTTTCATTTTTATATTTTGCACCAAGGGCATGGCATGCATCTTCAATTACTGTTAATCCATATTTTTGGGCAATGTTATAAATATGTTCCATGTCACAGGGATGACCGGCATAGTGTACAGGAATAATAGCTTTTGTTTTGTTTGTCACAGCTTGTTCGATCATATCAGCATTAATAGCCCCTGTATCTGGTTCAATATCAACAAAAACAGGAATTGCCCGGAGATAAAGACCTGCATTTGCAGTTGCAACAAAGGTATTTGGAGAGGTTATAAATTCATCGCCTTCTGTTAATCCTGAAACAAAATATGCGCCATGAAGCGCTGAGGTTCCAGAATTAAATACTACAGCATGTCTGGCTCCGCAATAGGAAGCAAGCGCATCTTCAAATTCGGAGATTTTCGGCCCCTGTGTAATAAAGTCTGAACGCAGGACCTCTGACACTGCTCTGATATCATCTTCGTCTATCAGCTGCCTGCTATAAGGGATAAAATGTGTCATACATTCTTTATCATTTCTCTGAGTTCTTCAACAGTAAGCCACCATGTATTGGTGCCTGAACTATATTCAAAATCTTCAGGTACCTGTTTCCCCCCGTTGTTCTTATAGCGGCGTTCAAAAAATCTGAAATCAGGCCGGATGATGTAATGGGTGTCGAACTCAAGAGTTTTTCTTGCTTCATCCCTCGGGATCATAACCTCATGTATTTTTTCGCCGGGTCTGATACCGACAATTTCAGTACGACTTTCAGGTGCAATAGCTATTGCAAGATCCATGATGTTCATGCTCGGAAGTTTTGGAACAAAGAGCTCTCCGCCTACCATCTGTTCAAGGCATTCAAGAACAAAATTAACTCCCTGCTCTAATGTCAGCCAAAAGCGTGTCATCCTGGGATCTGTTATTGGAAGGACTCCGTTTCCCCTTTGCTTGATGAAGAAAGGTATTACACTTCCACGGCTTCCGACAACATTTCCGTATCTCACAACACTAAAAATTGTATCCTTTTTCCCTGCATATGAATTCCCTGCAATGAATAATTTATCAGAACATAATTTGGTAGCTCCATAAAGGTTGATCGGATTTGCCGCCTTATCCGTGCTGAGGGCAATTACCTTCTTTACCTTTTGATCTATTGCTACATCTATAATATTCTGTGCACCTACGATATTTGTTTTTACTGCCTCAAAGGGATTGTATTCTGCGGCAGGGACTTGTTTAAGAGCGGCAGCATGAATTATGTAATCAACGTCGTGAAAGGCCCTCTGCATTCTTTCGGAGTCTCTGACATCACCTAAAAAATATCTCATACAGGGATACTTGCTGTAGGGAAATACCTCTGACATTTCAGACTGTTTTAACTCATCCCTGCTAAAGATAATAAGCCGTTTCGGTCTGTATTTTTTCAGAACGATCTCGGTGCACTTTTTACCAAAAGAGCCGGTGCCGCCTGTGATTAAGATGCTTTTCCCATCTAACATCTCTACCTTCTCTTTCCCACGACAGTCTCCTTTTGTTAGTCCGTTCAAGAGTGCATTTTTATTTACTGATAAAGCAAATACTTTGCCAACCTTGTTAACAGCAAAATTTATGAATATGAGAGCCAACACACTTAATTCATAAATTTCAAACCTCATGGCGGATTTATTATTTTCGCTCATTCTCGTCCCTACATTCTGTCGGGATTCCGAGGTGTCCCGAAAGCTTGCAGGATAAAGCCGTTCAAATACTATATCCGCCATTGATTTTATGAATAATATTGCCCGGTCAGGCATGAAATTTGACTTTTGTGTCAAAAAATTGAACTACTGGAAATGAAGAATGAGATTTTCAGGATAGTTTTAAGAAAGAGCCTGGACTGAGGAAGAGATTTATTTCAAGAAATCCATCAATGACTGGGACAGGATCCGTGATGCCGATTCCCTCAGTGCATCGAGCGCTGTTTCTGTTTTGAGAATCTCGGTTATCGTTTCCTCCATGTCCGCATCTTCTGTTTTTGAAAGGGCATTTGTCAGGTTAAGAGCAGAGGACTCAAGTCTTGTTTTCTGATCATTGAGATGGACTTGCCTTGTCCCGATTTCTGCCTGCACATTTAAACCCTGATTGCGCGCATCATCAAGGGGAAGGGAAAGAGCTGCCATTCTGTGCAGTGCCATTTCTTCCTGTATATCAGGATCTGCGTTCAAATCTGAACCGTCGACATCCTTATATTCAAAGGCAAAACTTAAAATATTAGCCATATCCATGACATTCGAGAAAGTAAATGTATCGTATTCCGGATCTCCTGCATTCCCTATCTCTACTGTTGTCGTGGTAATCCCTGTTGAAGGATCAGTTGATTGAGTATAGTTGATCGGTGTACCGTCAGGAAGCTGTGTAGGGAGCTGTCCATTCATGGTAAAACTGAATGCATTACTTCCCGGTATGTTTAGAGACAGCGTTGCTTCTGTATCGAGCAGTACATTTATTTCGCCCAAATCCCCATTGTAATCATAATGGTATGTAGTTGAATTGTATGTAAATGCCTTCTGGTTGGTTTGGTATCCCGAGAATATATATCTCTCTCTTAACTTTGTATTTGATAAATCCAGGAGAAAATCTCTCCACCTGGCAGCCTGTCCCGCATAAAAAGACCGGTTTTCCTGGGACTGGGCATTTCCTCCTATGGAGATTAATTCTTTTAATTCCAGCAAGGAGTTTGCAACCGAACCCAGAACTTCGCCAGTAAACTGGAGATGGAAGGCAGCTTCATCAATGTTTCTTTTATATTGCCCTGTGTTGTTAATGCTCAGCCTGTAATCCAGTGACCTCATCATGCCGATGACATCATCCGAAGGTTTCTCTATTTTTTTCCCTGATGCCAATTGGCTATTTAATTTTGCGAAATCTTCCATATTCCTCTTGAGTGCATTTGCAAGCTGGCTGAATACCATGAAAGAAGTGATTCTCATAGGCTTAAGAGAGTCTGTAACAGCTCATCAGATATTTGAATCATCTTTGCCCCTGCCTCAAACGACCGCTGGAACCGTATCAGATTTGCAGCCTCCTCATCGAGAGAGACACCGGATATAGATTCCCGTTTGGCATTTAATTCGGATAGAAGGTTATCATCGAATGTCAGGCTGTCCGAGGCTGCCCTGCTTGCAGAACCAATTGTGGATACAAGTCCCCTGTAATAACTGAAGAATGTTGCATCGTCGAGATTTGATATGGCATTCTCGGAAAGTTCTGCTATGAGGAGGGCATTAGAGTTGTCTCCGGGTAACGTGGTATCTGAGGATGCAGCAGCTATCTTCTGCTGATCCGTAATGGCAACTTCAAAATTCTTTATAACATCCGCTAAAGGGCTTACCGTGAATTTGTCTGCAGAAGTAACTGCCCCTGTTACAACGATCTCTATGCCGTCAAAGCTTATTGGGGCTCCGGATGCGTATGCCCCGGATGTAACGAGTGCACCTGTCTGCTTATTATATACATAGTAATTATTGGCTGAATCAAACTGTATGCTGTATTCATCAAGGGTTAACTGGGAAAAATCCGTTATGGTGGCTGTCATATCAGCGCCTGCTGAGAAATCTTTTACAGAAAGCTGAAGTGGATCAAAGAAATCGTTGTCTGTTGTCCCATCGAGACCATATCCTGCCCTGTGGAGTATATTGATTTCCTTGATGAGAGATGCAATCAGTCTTTGCAGGCCATTTAAAGAGTTCGTTCTAATAGTATCCCAAACTGCGATGAGTCCTCCCAATTGTCCTTTCTTAACATTTCCTGTGATATCCATCCCGTCGAGGTAGATGTCTTTACCTCCCTCTTCATTAATCCTCGTGGAAAGAATATTTGTTGTTTCACCAGATACAAGGTTTCTCATACCTGCCATGATGGTTATTGAACCGTTCTCTTCCTCATAATAACTGAAATCTATGAGATTGGAAAGCTCATTCAAAAGACTGTCCCGTTGGTCCCTGAGATCGTGTGCAGTCCCGGCAGTGGTTCCTGCCTCTGTCTGGACAATCTTGCCGTTTATCAGCGCAATCTCTGATGCTATAGCGTTAACACGATCAACTATGGTATCCATTGTTTCATTCATACTGCTGAGGGTTTGCGTAATCCCCCGCTCCATCTGTTTTGCAGTGAGAACGAGGGAATCTGCCTTCAGAAGTAAGCCGCTTCTCTGGGTAAAACCTTCAGGATTTGTGGCGACCTCCTGCCATGCGCTGAAGAAGTCTGTGAGTGGAACAGACAGACCGATGTTTTTTGCCTCATTGAAAACTTGCTCTATCTGGCTCAGTGTCTGATTCAGTGCATAAGACTTCCCATAGTTCTGGTGTTGGTCCCAGAGTTGAGTTTGAAGAAATCTGTCGTAATACCTCCTGATCCCTGAAATTGTCACACCGCTTCCTAAAAGGTTGCCGCCGAAGGAAACAGGATTTGCAACTGCATAGAGGGCTTCTCTCCTGCTGAAGCCCGGCGTGTTAACATTAGCAATATTATGGCTGGTCAATGAAAGGGATGTCTGGCTTGCAAAGATTGCTGATTTAGCAATACCGAATAAGCCGAGTAGAGACAATCAAATCTCCTTTGAGAACATAAATCCAGTGTTAATCTTATTGATCTGCAAACCGAATGATTCCAGGAAACCAACTGAATGTCGGACAACACTTAAAGAACGTTCGATCAGAACCATATTAAACTCGTTTAGTTCCTGGAGACTCTGAAGCAATGATGTTAATTGCGATCTTATAAGTTGAAAGTCATTGTCTGCGGTCAGATCGGAAAGGTCCTGCAGGTTAACGCTCCCGTTCATCGCATTATCGGCAGAGTATTTCTTGATCAGCCTTATTCTTTCCTCTTCAAGTAGTCTGAGCCTGAGGAGTAAAGTATCCTTTTCCTTTGAGATATTTTCGACCTCATCAACATCCAAATTTATGAGACATTCTCTTTCCCTCTGGAGTAATTCAAGAAGTACACGATAGCTTTTTATCTGTTCAAAAAGGATACTCTTAATAGAAGCGATAGTCCTCATAGCTCATCAATAAGCTTTTGAGCTATTTTGAGAGGGTCTACCTGATAATTACCTGATTCTATCGCATCTTTAATCGCCTTAATTTTTTCTTCCCGCGTAGTTGGCAACTGGTCAATTGCCAACATCAATTCTGCAACCCTTTTGCCCTCTTTAGAAATCTCGACTTTGTCAATTGATGTCGTTTTTCCCGATTTTGTTACCTTTTCCTGAACCTGTGCTTTTGAAATCTTCTGGGTATTGAGATTTATCTCCTGGCTATCTGGTGGTTTATTTCCATGGATCTTCATTGGGGCCTCCTCTTAAAGGTTCTTTATTTTATTATCGGAATCATTAAAAAAATCTTTAATTTCAACCTTTTGCTAAAAGCTTTACAGGATCAATATATTCTCCTCTTTCACTGATTTCAAGATGCAGATGTGATCCTGTGCTATCCCCAGTATGTCCAACACAAGCTATGACAGTATTGGTGTCCACCAGATCGCCTTCTTTCACAAGATTGAACTTATTATGGGCATATTTACTGGTGAGTCCATTCCCATGATCAATGATAACAACATTGCCATAGCCTGCCTGCTCACCGCTGAATAAAACCATTCCGTCTTTGATAGGATAGATCTCAGTCCCCATTGGTGCTGCTATGTCTATGCCGCCATGGAATCGAATATCTCTGTAAATGGGGTGTCTCCGCATGCCAAAATTAGAGCTTACTACACCATTAACAGGAAAGGAAAATGGTCGGGGTTCAAGAGTAGGGAGTCGGTTGTCTAATTTATTGACTTTTTGTTCTATCCCTTGAGGACTTAGATACCCTGAATCCTGACTTCCGACCTCTGACTTATCAAAATCTCCTTTCAATCCCTTGAGCAGCATATCTTGAAGCCCAAGCCCTCTCTCTGACATGAGTCTTGCAAGCTCCATGTCAAACATGCTCATATATGTATCTTTTCCAAGGCTATCCGAAGTTTCCGCATTAATTGTCTTTCTCATTGCCTTTATTAATTCGTATGCAAAAAGGGCCTCCATTTCTTTAGCAACAGCTTTTATAGCTTCCGGGTCATTTCTACCCCTGTATTCCTCAATATTTCTACGATAGTAGCCTGATATGCCTTGCGTACTATGCATTATATAATCTCCAATTCAGCCCTCAAAGCACCTGATGCCTTTAAAGCCTGAAGTATGGCAATCAGATCGCGTGGTGTCACTCCCAGGGCATTTAAAGCCCTTACGATCTCTCCAAGGGTAATGCCAGAAACCTCCATAAGAGAGGCCTTTTGTTCTTTCACAGTGACATCCTTTTGTGGCACCACGACGGTTTCAGCCTTTTCAGGAGCAAAGGGAGGAGGCTGAGAGACCCTAAACTCTGTCTTTATCTCAATAGTAAGATTCCCATGGGCTATAGCAACAGGCGATATCCTGACTTTGTCTCCAATCACAATAGTCCCTGTCCTCTCGTTTATTACAATCCTCGCAGGGACATCAGGGGATACATCAAGTGCCTCGATTAGTGTTATAAGCTCCACCTTTTTATCAGCGTAATCTGGTGGTATCTTTAATCTTATCGCTGATGGATCCATTGTAAAAGCATACTCAGAATGCAGTGTCTCATTTATCTTTTTTACTACTTCTGTTGCTGTTGTAAAGTCCTGTCTGTGAAGGAATATTTTTATCTCCCCCCCATTTCCGAGAGTAAAGGGTAATTCTTGCTCTATAATCACCCCCTGGGGAACCTTCCCTGAAGTAAGATGATTTTTCTGGACCGTTGTCCCAGCTCCTCCGCCTATGAAGCCGCCAATAGAGACAGGGCCCTGAGCAAGGGCATAGACCTTGCCATCAGGGCCTTTCAAAGGGGTAAGGAGGAGGGTTCCGCCCTGTAGGCTTTTTGCATCTCCAAGGGCTGATACTAAGGCATCGATTTTTGTACCAGGTTTTGGAAAGGGGGGTAGGGTAGCCGTAACCACTACGGCAGCAGTATTTTTTGCCGTTACGTCCCTCGGTTTAATGATAACCCCCATCCTCTGGAGCATATTTGCTATGGTCTGGAGTGTAGCAAGACCCGAGTCTCCGGTATTACTTATACCAACAACAAGTCCATATCCTACAAGCTGATTTTCTCTTACACCTTCAAAGCTTGCTATGTCTTTAATCCGTTCTGCATAGCTGAAAGTTAAGAGTTGAAAGTTGAAAGTAAAAAGTAGCATAACCAAGAATGGTGTTCTCACATTTAACCTTTTGACTTTTAACTTTAAACGCTTAACTCTCTTTAGAAAGGCCATACTTTATCCAGAATACGAACAAGCCAGCCAGGGCTCTGTTTTTCCTGAACAACACCTTTTCCAACAAAATAGACCTGTGCATCTGCAACCCTGCTGCTTAGTACTGTGTTATCCGAGGCGATGTCATAGGGTCTTACCATCCCTCTCAGAACAAAAAATTGTTTTTCTTTATTAATTGTAATTTCCTTCCTTGACTCCAAAACAAGATTGCCATTCGGCATGACTTCTACAACCTTCGCTGTGATAGTTCCTATAAGTTTCCCTTCTCTCGTGGTCTCACCGGTACCTTTGAAATCATTCGTCATCGATCCCTTGGCTGTAGGAGAAAATGTATTTCCTTTGCCCCAAAAATTATTTAAATTAAGATCAAGTGGAGCACCGAAAATATCTTCAACATTAGCGTCCATAGAAGATTCCCTTGCTGTGTTGGTATCTGCCTTTCCTGACCCTGAAATGTTCTCAATAACTTTTATTGTTACAAGGTCATTGAGCCTCTGTGCTTTTACATCCTCGTACAGGCTTGCTCTATCATGCCACAGAGAGTTTAGAGAGGGTGGCTCAACCTCTTTTTCCTGTACATATTTTGGAGGAGGAGGCGGGAGATCTGGTGTTGTGGCACAGGAAGAGAGAAACAGAGTACAGAATATAGAGAACAAAGCATATAGCGTATAGCAGATATCAGAAAGGTTTTTGTACATTTCAGAATTCCACCTTAACAGTATTCTCATCCACAAGGAGTCCGCTTACAACTTTTTTCGATGCAGGGTTAATAGCCTTTACATTACCTCCAACATAGGCATTTTCTTTCACCTCTCCGAGAGTGGTGATTATAAATGAAGGTGATTCGACAATGAGGGTTACCTTACAGCCCCTTTTTATAACAGGCATATCTGATACCATATTATCCAAAATAGGAACATTCGCAACAATTGAACGGGTGAGGGTTTTACCGATAACCTGGTCAGTATTTCTCACAGCACTCTTTGGTATCCGTGTAATATCCATAAGTTTTACATAAAAGTCTTCTTTCTGAAGATGATGCCCTTTTCTGAAGGCTCTTCCACTAAAAACAACTTCGTCAAAGGCTTTGACATTTGCAGTTGCTTTTACTATCGTGCCATTCTTAAATCCCATCGTGAAGATTGTTTTTCCAGGGAGACCCTTTTCTACTCCTATCCTGACTGGCAGCTCATCAGGAACCTCCTTGCTCATTATGAGGTCATGTATTTCTATCTCGGCCCATGGAAAGTGGCTTTTGATATATTCCTTGAGGACATCCTCTATATTCAGCGATGCAGCAGGAGATAAGGGGAAAGTAAGGAGCAAAGAGTAAAAAAACAGACTCCATGCAATCCTCTGAATTCTTGAATTCTTATTTCTGAAGTCTGGCATTATTATCTCTTCAGGTTATTGGTTATCTGGAGCATTTCATCAGATGTCTGAATAGCCTTTGAGTTAACCTCATAGGCTCTCTGACTCACAATCATATTTACCATCTCCTCTACTATATTCACATTGCTCAGTTCCACAAATCCCTGGTTGATTGTTCCGAAACCTTCTGCCCCGGGAGTACCCAACAGGGGGTCACCTGAAGCAGCAGTTGGAATATAGAGGTTCCTTCCCATAGCCTTGAGTCCGCCAGAATTTATGAAGCGTGCGAGCTCTATCTGTCCTATCTCTGATGGTGTTGCGCTTCCTGCCTGAAGCACTGTGATCTTTCCATCTGAACCTGCTGTTATACTTAATGTGTCTGCAGGGATAGTTATATTTGGCTCCAGGGGATATCCGTCTGAATTTACAAAACGACCTTCACTATCAAGTTTGAAAGCTCCTGCTCTTGTATATGCAATCGTGCCGTCAGGCGTCATGATCTGGAAAAAACCATCTCCCTCGATAACAAGGTCGAGATTGTTTCCCGTATTAGCAAAGTCACCCTGCAGGAATAACTTCTGTACTGCAACAGGTCTCACACCCAGGCCCAACTGAATTCCTGATGGTATCACAGATCCCTCAGCAGATGTTGCACCGGGTGTTTTTAAATCCTGATAAAAGAGTTCCTGAAAATCTGCCCTGCTTTTCTTGAATCCTACGGTATTGACATTGGCGAGGTTATTTGCGATCACGTCAATATTGAGCTTCTGTGCCTCCATCCCTGTTGCTGCTATAAAGAGCGATCTCAGCATTTTATCCCTCCTTAGAATTATTTATGATAATTTTATACCCTCCCCATCTCATTCGTAGCCTTACCCTGTGCTTCATCAAAGCACTGGATAGCTTTCTGAAACATCTCAAACTCTCTCACCATCTCGATCATTTTTATCATTTCTTTAACTACCCCGACATTAGATTTTTCCAGATATCCCTGTTTAACTATCGCCTTTGCTTCAGAAGGTTTTTCCTTCGAAAAAAACATATCCCCTCCTGCCTTTGTGAGATCTTCTGTCTTCTTAAAATCCATAATCTTTATAGAATCTACTTTCTCTCCATTCACTGAAACCTCGCCTGACTCACTGATCTGTACCACTCCCTCAGGCAATTTTATTGGGCCATTGTTCCCCATAACCTTTATATCGCTTTGGGTGCTAAGATATCTCTGGCTGTCTTTTTTAAGATCCCCTTTCCTTGTATAACGATTCCCTTCCAAGGCGACAAACCCTGTTCCCTCAATCGCTATGTCGAGAGGATTGCCTGTTTTTATATGAGTACTGCCCGATAGATCAGTCATGAAGGATGAGATATCGCTCATAGCTCTCCCATCAGGATCATAACTGATTACATCCTGGGGTATCAGATAATCCTTGAATGAAACGTTATCTTTCTTGTAACCAATGGTGTCTGCGTTTGCAAGATTTTGGGAAATGATTTCCATTTGTGTATGCTTTAATACTGCTCCCGAGAGTGCGATGTATATTCCTTTGTACATATTGATAATGAATGGAAGCAAACTTAATGCCAGAAGACTTATGAGTTAAATCTTATTGTGAATGTAGCTATTCGCGGTTGTTATGATATAGTCAAATCAGTCTTTTAGCAGGAAAAAATTTCCCTTTCGGTAAGAGTTGCCTTAAATGAGTGTAACTGTGATGGCTATGACGGTTTACTGACAACACTGTCAGAAATCCAGCCCTCCTTCCCGTCAGAGGTTATGGTTTTGTACCATTTTTTACCGGTATCATCAGTAGATTCCTCTTTTATCTCAAGGACAATTCCTCTATAAACCTTTGTAATAGGCTGGGAGTCCAATGATGGGGCTAATCGTATCATAGCAGCGTCCGGAATGACTTTAATAGTTTTTTTCTGCTCTTTCTGTTCGATTGCTTTCACTCCTGATGTCCCCTCTTGAGAGCTTTTCTTCTTCTCAACTGTTGAGAGTTGCTCATGTGCCTGTGAATTTTGCGGGACTTTATATTCTTGTCTAATTAAATCAACAGCTCTTGATTTTTCTTCTTCAGGACTTTTCTGCTGCTGAACGTCGAGATTTTGCTCAATATTCTGAGGTATAAAGGGGGTATCACTTCTCTGGAAAAGGAAGATGTATACAATCACAATACTTACAAGGAAAGGTATAATCCATAGTAGTTTTAGAGAGATAAAACGATGGCGGGTTTTATTCCTCAGGGGCTCTTTTAGATAATTTTTTTGTTCTCTTTGAGTCTTAGGGGGGTAATCAAAGACGGTCTCACGATCTTTATTGAGGTTAAGGATAAGCTCTACCTCACCTTTGGGCATGCTCAGAGTACTTGCTATTTCATCGATGTTCAGGCCTCTCTGTTCGAGGTGGAGAACTGCGGTTCGGCGATTGAAGTGCTCTGAGATCGTTCCAAGAGACCCTTCGTCCTGTCCGAGTTTTTTCAGGGCTGCTATCTTTTCATCGACGGAAGCTTCCAAAGCCTTTAAAACTTCTATTTTTTTCTCAATTCTTTCGAATATTTTGTCAGAGATCTCTTTTATCTCTGCAAGCTCAAGGGTAAGAAGACCCCTCTCTTTCCTTGTTTTGTCTCTTGCTTTTGGCTTTGGAATACTCTTGATTTTCTTGCTACTTTTTTCTGTTGATTCAGGTGTCTGTTCTTCCATGCTATACTTTGATATCTATCTTTCCCCTTATCTTTTCCGATTCATTTTTCTGTTCTTTCTTTTTCTGCTTTGGTCTCTTCCGCGGGAGTCCCCCCTCGTTCTCTCCCTTCTTTATTGCTGGTGTTTCGTGTATCCTATCTAAAGGTCGTACAGACATTTGCTGTTTGAGATAAGATTCTTTGCTATTGATGTTACCAGAAAAGAATCTACTGCTCCCCTTTGCGATGTATTATACAATAACTTTGCCACAAAAGGATCATCTTTCGAAAAAATAGAGATAGAAAAGGCTGTATCAGAATTTTATAATCGACAGCTTATTTGTCTGGCAGTCGAAAGTGCCTTATTGATTTAAGTTTTTTCTTCTATGCTAAAGAGGTTCTAATTTTAAGGTCTCATATAAAAATCCTATATAGTGAAAGCTCAGGGTATTGTCTTCACTTTTAAGAATATAGTCAATGAATTGACAACATGAGCATTTCATGTAGAAAAAAATGACAGTTTTAAGTGGAATTGAAAAACTGCTCAATTTCGGGCTTTGCAGCACAGAGTTTTTCGCCAACTGAAAAGATATCGTCATCTGTTAATGAATATTCAAGTAAGAGCACCTCATGTTCCGCATTCCATATACCATCATTTTCTTTTTTGGGGCTGTACATATTAGATATTACCTCTGCAAGAGAAACAATAGAAACGGAATCTTTATAGAGCGTTGAATGGGATGGATTATGGTGAAATTGGACTGCCGAAATGATCTCAGGTGGCAGCTTACTTTCCAGTGCAAACCAGGCCCCTGCCTCAGCATGGGTACATCCGAAGAGCTCTTTTTCCTTTTTTAACCTCTCATTCGAGGATTCGATTTCGAGGAAATCTTTGGGGTTCATTTTATAGAATATAATTCTTCCAATATCGTGAAGTAAGCCTGAAAGAAAACATTCCCGTGGACATGTCATGCAAATTTTTTCTGAAAGGGCTTCAGCAAAGAGAGCGACCTCATACCCATGGATCCACAGATTCTTGATATTGTATGAGCTATTGACAGGGAATACATCCATAACGGTCATACCTATAGCAATAGATTTTATTTTGTTGAGGCCGAGGAATATGATGGCCTGCCCGATATCCTTTATTTCACCGGAATGACCGAAGAGGGCTGAATTCGCAACCCGCAAAACCTTCTCTGCCAGTGCCTGGTCGTATGAGATTAATTTATGGAGGTCCTTTGTTGATGAATGTTCATCCTGTACAATAGCGATTATTTTTCCCAGGAGGGCTGGAATGGTGGGGATATCTCTCAGGCCTTTAATGAAATATTTTACTTCAAGGGATCCCATCCTGATTCACTCCCTTCACCATATCTGTCCTTTCCATGTTCATTATTATTGTTCAAGAGTATTATTGTAGACAGATAATCATCATGCTGGATAGGTATTATGGTCAGCAATACCTCTTTGCCATTCAGCATCACCGGTGAATCTTCATCAATTTTTATCGGACTTTTATCTAATGTTGACAGAAACCCTTTGACCCTTGGCCGATCTTTTTCCTGGAGAAGTTCTATGAAGTCTGATCCCAATATCTTTTCCTCGGACATGCCTATAAGTGAAATTGCAGCCGGGTTGGTATAGACTATTTTTAAATCAGGATTAATTTCAAGAATACATTCAGACAGGCCTTCCAGGATGGCCTCAAAATGGCTTTTGACTGAGAGTAGCTCTTTCGTAATCTGTCGTGGCTGGATGCCGTTTGACCCTATTATTTTATTCTGCAGACCCTCTGAAGTTTTCCTGTCTGCTTTCTCCACTACCTTAAGTATATGTGGCGACATCTTACTGAAGGGCCCTTTTGAAATACAGACATCAGCGCCGTATCCGGTCAGCCTTTCTATTTCCTCTGTACTGGCGGCTGAAAGAATGACTATATAAATATCCTTCAATTCAGGAATCTTCCGGATAATCTGACAGAGTTTTTTCCCATCAATATTGGGCATAATCAGGTCAGTAAATATAATGTCAGGTATATAGGTCTTCAAAATAGCCAGGGCAGAAAGACCGTCTTCAGCGGTTAAGACAGAATGCCCTTTATTTTTGAGAAGTTCTTCCATCCAGATCAATATGAGGGGATTGTTATCAATAACCAATATCCTTTTCTTCATCAAATAAATTCCTCCTTGAACAGGCTTTTCATCTAATAGCTCCTTTTTAAGGCTTTAGAAATCAGGTCAAGTTTTTCCTGTAAAAAATTGGCAGCTTCTGAAGCGCCCTCCAGGATATTCTGACGGGCCTTCATCTCAACACCTTTTGTAACTTCGTATATCTCCTCAAAGCCAAGATTGCCTGAAGCCCCCTTTATTGAATGAGCTGCCTCAGCCACACTCTGCAAATCTGCTCTATTAATCGCATGCTGTAATTTTTTAAGGTCTGATGAGCTGACCTCAATAAAAAGCTCTGCCAGCTTTAAAAATTCATCTTCTTCCAAGCCTGCATTTTCCGCTAACTCCCTGAAATTCATTTTTTAATTTCCCTTCTCACTGTCCATTTCTTAATCATCTCAAAAACAACTTCTTTCCTGATTGGTTTTGATATATAGTCATTCATGCCAGCCTCAAGACATTTTTCCCTGTTATCTTTCATTGCATGGGCAGTTATAGCAATAATCGGGACTCTTTCAAAGCCTTTATCCCTGATTATTTTTGTTGCTTCCAGTCCATCCATCTCCGGCATCTGTATATCCATGAAGACCAGATTAAAATTATCCGGTCCGGCTGTTAACTTCTCCACTGCCTCCTTCCCATTATTAGCCACCTCAATGTGATAACCAGCCTTTGTCAACATCATCCTCACAAGATTCTGGTTTACCGGGTTGTCCTCAACCAATAGAATATGTGTAGGACAAATACCTTTTTCATTTAAGGAATCGCTGATGACCGTTTTCTCTTCTTTTTCTACACCTTTACCCAGCCAGGCTGTAAAATGAAAGGTACTGCCCCTGCCGTGTTCGCTTTCAGCCCATACGTCACCGTTCATCAGCCTTGAAAGATGCAGGCATATCGATAAACCGAGGCCTGTACCTCCGTATTTTCTGGTAAAAGAGCTATCAGCCTGTTGAAATGTATCAAAGATGGCATTTATCTGATCTTTCGCAATTCCGATTCCTGTGTCGCGAACTACTGCGTGGAGTTTTACAAGATCATCCTTTTCTTCTTCAATATCGAGGCGGAGTTCTATCTTACCTGATTCAGTAAACTTGGCAGCATTCCCCAGCAAGTTCAGGAGCACCTGTTTAACTCTCCCAGAATCTCCTTTAACACAGGCCGGTACCTTATCACCAATATGGCAGAGAAGCTTAACAGGCTTGTTCCTTATTGTGGGACGTACAAGCTCGCAAACTTCGTGGACAATTAATGCAGGGGAAAAGCCTACATTCTCAAGTCTTAATTTACCGGCTTCTATCTTAGAAAAATCAAGGATATCATCGATCAGAGTGAGTAGAGTGTTACCGCTGCTTTTTATTGCCCTGCCATATTCAAGCTGTTCCTCAGTAAGTTCTGTATCAAGCAACATATCGGTAAAGCCGATTACACCATTCATGGGAGTTCGGATCTCATGGCTCATGTTGGCAAGGAACTGTGATTTGGAAATATTGGCTTCTTCTGCCTGTTCACGTGCCTTCCGGAGCTCCTGTGTCCGCCTTTGAACCTCCGCTTCAAGATACTGCATCTGGTTATTGAGAAGTCTGTTGAGGGCTGTGTTCTCCAGTGCATAAGAGGTATTAAGAAGAATGATGGAAAGGGCTTTGAGAGACGGATCATTTACATTCAATTGCTCATTTTGAAGTATCCCTACAAACATGCCTCTGATTCGTGATTGTGTCGCCAGTGAGTGGAGTATTACGGTGTGACCAGGACTCTTTGCTGGTACCGTGACAGGACGGTTCTGATTCAAGGCCCAGGCAAATTCTCCACCTGCTATTTTACTGTCAACTTCATTCAGGATGAACACCTTCTTTGAAGGAGGTTCACATTCTTCAAGAACAAAACTCTGATCAGTTTCATTAACCGTCATAAATCCCATAGCTTTAAAGGGCAATAATCGATTGAGCTGTGAGCAGGTTGCGAGAACAATAGCCGCAGGGTTCTGATTGTTGTTGATTATTGCATGAAACTCTCCAGATGACACCAGCAATTCTACAATAAAAAGTAAATGCTGGTTTATATCCTCAAGATAATCAATGCGGTCTTTCATTAGGTGTAGCTGGCTTGTCCCCTCTATGCGATCAATCATTCTCCTCATCCATATGTAGCATCTTTATTGTTTCAGCAAATTGCTGCTCAATCTGATTCATTGCAGGAGATAATATACTCGGTGAGAGTCCAATACACTCCCATGCCTTTGCATTTAAGGGAGGTACAAATCGCTCCCCGCTACTGCCAAGCTGCATGGCATGGGCAATAATATCAGATACATGAATAACCGCTGTCTCCACAGGGAAATGAATTGCTGATTCTGGTTTATGATGAAACCCTACCATTTCTTTTATGCTCAAAGGGAGTTTCCATGCTTCTAACAAAGTGCCTCCTACATCAGCATGATCAAAACCCATCAGTTCCCGTTCGACCCTGTATATAAGTTCGCCCTGTTTTTTACTCTGGTCCAATAACTCAAGAGATTGTTCTGGCATTTTTGTGTAGATAATAAGCCTTCCGATATCGTGGAGTGTTCCAGCTACAAAAAAGCGTTCGACATTAGCTTCCCGGCGATAGGTGGCCAGTACCCTTGCAGATAGACCACAGGCAATACTATGGCGCCAGAATGATTTTATTTCAACAAGATTTTTCGGTATCCCTTCAAAAAATCTCATGACCGTTGTTGCCAGAACAAGGTCATTTATTTGTTGTATGCCCAAAATTGTTACTGCTTGAGTTATGGTTTCGATCCTTGAAGGGAAACCGTACAATGGACTGTTTGCCATTCTAAGCAGGCGCACAGTAAGTCCCTGATCTCCACTGATGATCCTGGCTATATCCATGACTGAACTACGGGGGTTATTCATGGCTTCATTAATCAGTAAAAAAATAGTTGGGGGTGATGAAACTTTTATATCACTACTGATAAAATCGTCTGGCTTAACTGGTTTAGGTAATCTCATTTGATATAAGTCGAGCTTCACGTAAGGTGCAGAAACGAAATAGTTCTTTGATAACCGGGTGATTGTGGTCTGTGTGGTGAAAAATTTCACTAAGCTTCTTCTCTGCTTTTTCAAGGATTAGGGGAGGTATTTCTTCGGTTTCCATGGCATCAACCTCCTCCTCCGTTACTCCCTTAATATCTGCCTCTGTGACCCCCCATGACCTGAAGATATACAGGTGCTTATCTGTGAGTTCTGCTGCGGCACCGAGTATAAGGCGACCGTTAATATCTCTAACATCACTGTTAAGAACCATGCCTGGCTTTAAATAATCTATATGAACAATTGCCATACTATTCCTTCCCAGGCTTTTCTCACCCTTGTTAAAGACAATTAGGATGAACTAATTCCCTGAATCTCTCTTTTTAATTCATCAAAAAGGCTATCAACTTTTGGCAGTAAATCCTCAATCTCTTTGAAAATCTTATCTGCCTTACCATTACCACTTGTATAGCATGTTGACACCGCGTCCTTTGCCAACGAGTGGAGTCTTTCATGTGGTATTCTTATAGACTTGAAACTTGGCAGGTGGCTATATTTCTGGCCTTCTCCTTCATACCAGTTACCGAATCTACATGTATGGTGGTCCGGTATCTGTGATGGGTCAACCTTAACATCACCCTTTATACAAGTAGATACCTTGCCTAAAAGCAATTTATGCTCTGCCTTTGCAAGATCAAAGGCCATTAACTCTTTCCCCTTTGTCTTGAATCCCACTGATGAATTCCTTAACTCCTCTGCTACTTTTATCATTCCGAAGACTTCGTGCATGACATCATCAGACATCTTCTCTATGTCCTTCGTAATGACCGACGTCTTCTCTATGCTCTTTGCCACTTCTTCTGATGCAGATGATTGTTCATCAACTGCTATTGCTATATGGGTTATCTGGTCACGAACCTTCTGGACAGCTCCCACTATCTGGGATAGTGTATCTCCTACCTGTTTTATGTATTCTGTTGCCTTTGTAACCTGATCAGATGCATTCTTCATGGATTCTGTTGTCTGTTCAGATTCTTTCTGGACTGCGCCTATCTTTTCTGATATCTCGGTCGTCGCCTTAATTGTTCTCTCAGCAAGTTTTCTTACCTCGTCTGCTACCACTGCGAAACCTCTTCCCTGCTCCCCTGCCCTCGCCGCTTCTATGGCTGCATTCAGGGCAAGCAGGTTTGTCTGATCCGCTATATCCTTTATTACTGTGACTATATCTCCTATCTCTGAAACGCTATTGTTTAATTTTTCTACCATCGTGGCAAGTTCTACGGTTGATGTGTAAACCCTGTTTACCGTCTCAACTGCCCCATCTGCCACTTTTTTACCCTCCCCTGCGATCTCCATTGCTTTGGAGGATGTTTCAGAGGCTTCCGAGGCATTTTTTGCTATATCTGTAATCGTCTGGCTCATCTCCTCTGCAGCAGTAGCTACCTGATCCATCTGGTTGGATTGGTTTTTTACACCTTCTGAAGATTTTTCAGCCCTCGATCTCAATACGTCCACTGTTGATACCAGGTTGTTAGCTGCTCCAAGCATATTATTTATCATGTTACTTAAAGAGTGAATTATTCTGTTCGTATTCTGGACAAGCCTGCTAATCACATCTTTTTTGTTGGCATACTCTACATTTGCGCGAAGGTCGCCGTCAGCCATCTTGCCAAGGTTTTCAGCTAAATTATTGAGAGGGGCGTTGACTATTACCATAAATACCAGGAAAATTATCCCGGCTGCGCCGACTATACCCATTATCCCGAGCCCAGTATAGATAAGCTGTACAATTCTTATCCTGCCCAGAGACCCTTGTAATGGAATCTTAATGCTTATAGCCCCAAGTACCTCTCCCTCTTTTACCATGTGACAGGTGAGACAGTTTTTTCCCATCAGGTTGGATTTTGCAATGTATGGAAAAACGCCTCGAATATCCTTGCCTTCTAAAACAACTTTCTCTGTACCCTTAGTCAAAACCTCTCTTTCCACATCATCTTTTGGAAGGGTATCAGAGCTCCCCTCTCCGCTGTTTTTTGTGTGGACAGAGTCTGCCCTGATAACCCTCAGTTCAGTCACGTGTTTCATCTGTTCAAGGTATTGGCTTTTTTGCTCCTGATAATTTTGGCCTGCCATCATCATGGCAAGGGAATTCAAGGTTGAATCGCGAAAACCCGGAAGGGTTGAGTTTTTTACCTCCTCCAGAACAATCTTCTTCGTTGCGATGCCGGTTACGACAATTGTTGCTACCACTCCGAAGGCAATAGCGACAATTACAGGTATTGTTGCCTTCCACCTTAATCGTATATTCTGGCTTATGTTCTGAACAATTCTCATTCCTCCCCTTTTAATTTCTGATTTAATAAATTACAGTACGCATTGTAGTTACTAATATTTTTAATCGGACTTTTTCTGTAAAACTTTAATTATAAGGTTGAGGGGAAGTTGATTATTAAAAACTATATAGCCTAAAGAAAGGTTTTTCCGGAAAAATTGAAAAGCATTAATTCAAGCTGGTGCTGTATTTTCAGCAAGTCTTTTGCTATCCGGTTCAGATTTTCTTTGGATTGATCCAATTCTTGGAGCATCTTCCTGAGTTCTTTATCTTTCTCGTGTTCTCTCATGCTCTCATTGCTGCTATCCATAATTAACTCTACCAATTGGCATTATTCCCGTCAAGTTTACTAACTTTTCATATAAAAATTTGCATAAAATATCAAGATTCTTCTCGCAATAAGGGAGAATTATGGATGGTTACCACAGAAAAGTCTGAAGAACCTCAGTGTCCTGCCCCTCGTTGCGAGGGACAGGACATTAGTTTCCAGAACAAGTAATTTTCATACTTTAAAAAGCTTTACCACTTCCTGGAGACTTGTAGCGAGCCTTGCCAGGTCTGAGGATGATTGTGATACCTGATTGGAGCTCACTGCCGTCTCTTTTGATACATTGGAGATCATCTCGATATCTCCGCTTATCTGTTCTGATGCTGTGGACATCTCCTCTGTGGAGGTGGCTATCTGCTGCACCATGGACTGCAGCTCACTGACACTTCCAACAATTACTCTGAGGGCTTCGCCTGCCTTGGCAGAGAACTCTACTCCCACCTCGACCCTCTTTGTGCCATTTTCCATTGAAGTGACAGCCTTCTCCATCTCTTCCTGTATCGCACCGATCATGTCGCCTATCTCCGAGGTGGCTTTTGCTGTCCTTTCTGCCAGCTTTCTGACTTCATCGGCAACAACGGCAAAACCTCTTCCCTGTTCTCCTGCCCTTGCTGCCTCGATTGCTGCATTCAGGGCAAGGAGGTTTGTCTGGTCTGCTATGTCCTTGATGACATTTACGATATCCCCTATCTGTTTTGAGCGCTCTCCGAGGGCGGCCATAACCTTTGCCGAATCATTCACTGTATCGGCTATCGCTTTTACCTCCTGAACAGACTTCTCAACAATATCTTCACCTTCTTTTGCTACCTTGGCGGTCTCTGTCGCAGAGGAGGCTATGGTGGAGGCGTTCTTTGCCACATCGACAACGGTCTGGGACATCTCATTGGTTGCCGTTGCTATCTGGGTAGCCCTGCCTGACTGCTCGGTAACACCCTTTGACATCTGCTCGGAACTGGCTGAAAGCTCCTGGCTTGCTGAGGCAATATTGTTCGATGCCGACGTTATATCCCCTATTAGTTTCTTCAGTTTTTCAGTCATATTCTTTAAAGATGTAATTAGCTGACCAATTTCATTACTGCTACCTGCTTCAAGATTCACTGTCAGGTCACCTTCAGACACCTTATTTGTTAGTATGACAGCTTCATTTAAAGGCTTAGTAATGCTACGAGTTATGAGCACGGTCATGAAGATTCCCATAAATATGCCACCTATGCTTATCGCCAAAACGGTTATACGGATGGTCTTTGTCGATGCCTTCATCGTTTTATCCGCCTCAGCAGCTCCTTGCTTTGATAGCTCTACTATCGATTTTAAATCTTCCCTGACTTTGTTAAGAGCCGGGACAGTTTCAGCAGAAAATATCTCGTATGACTTTCCCCTGTCTCCTCTCTGAAGGGCTTCTTCTATCTTATTGGCTGACTCATGAAGCCTTTTGTGGGGATCTTCTATAGAGTTTAAAGGTTCTTTTAAACTTGAAAGCATTGCCTCTGCCTTTTGTTTGTCATCACCGTAATACCATTTCCCGAATTTGCACTTGTGCGGGTCGATTTCTACATTAACCTTTGTAGATTTGTTGTCCATCAGAGAAGCCCTTAAGTTATTTACCCAGGAGAGATGGTCAACTTCTCTCTGGACTATTTCTTCACTCAATGTGTCATAGGTTTTGAGATTTCCAGCATTATGAGCAATACGGCTTAGACCAAAGAAGGTTATTACACTTACAATTAGTGTTAATATCAATACCAGTCCAAATCCTGCTGCCAACCTTTGTGACAATTTAAGATTTTTCCACTTCACGGTATACCCTCCTCTTAAAAATTTTATTAAAATTGAGCTTAAGCATGCTCTAATAACACCTGGGCTCCATTGCCAAGCAACTTTTCAATGTCTAAGAGTATCAAGAGCCTGTCAGCGAGTTTTCCGACACCCTTGATATATTCTGCAGAGCCACTGCCTGCTGTCATGGGAGGAGGGGGTTCAACAGTATCTGAGGGAAGTCTCAGGACTTCTGACACTGAATCGACGATCAACCCGATGGTGGTACCTACATCGACCACCATTATCCTCGAATGAGAATCTATCTCCTTCGAATCAAGGCCGAATCTCTTCCTGAGGTTGATTACAGGGATGACCTTTCCCCTGAGATTGATGACCCCTTCAACGTAAGAGGGCGCATTCGGGATGGAGGTTATCTCCACCATCCTGTTTATCTCCTGAACCTTGAGAATATCTACGGCATATTCTTCATTGCCCAGGTTGAAAGAAACAAGCTGTAAAACCTCAGTATTCGTTGTTTCTGT